>Ga0209023_10000495_pt1 | contig 59369 bp, 38 predicted proteins | sample LakOneMetagenome_FD_187468 | JGI IMG/M metagenome (GOLD analysis project Ga0209023, IMG submission 187468) | Freshwater and sediment microbial communities from Lake Erie, Canada (SPAdes) (version 2) | ecosystem: Environmental > Aquatic > Freshwater > Lentic | place: Lake Erie, Canada...
GCCCGGGCCTCAGTTCGCCGGATGTTGACTGGGACGAATTTGAGTCGGATTTTCAATCCCGCAACTTTTTAGCATCGTGTGCCGCGCGCCTTTCGAGCGTCGCATATCAGATGCAGAGCACCAAGATTCTCCACGACAACGACAACTATCAAGACGCCCTCAACGATTACGCCTACGCCCAATACAAAAAAGGTGCCAACGAATCCGGCTACACCGAAAAAGTGGCTGAGATAAAGCAATTCTTCCCTCGGTCCGGCCCCATTACGCCGCCGACACCTTAAATAGTCATCAAAAATATCTTCGCTTTAGCCTTCGGCAAGATCTGTTTAGGCCTAGAGGTGTTCCATTCAGGTCGAAAGGTATTCCGTTTAGCTTAAATGGCGTCTCGTTTAGGTCGAAACGTATTCCGTTTAGCCTAAGAGGTGTTCCTATTGGGTTAGATAATCAAAACTTTAGCCTCGGAGCCTATAACTTTAGGTTCCGAGGCTAAAACTTTGGGTTCCGAACCTAAAACTTTAGGTCGAGATCTGTAACGTTTGGCTGCGATGGTCAAACGGAGGATGTTTTGACCTAAAAACATGGCTCGGCGACCTAAACGATTAGGCCACGAGGCCAAACGTTTGGATTCGTGAGCCAAACAGAGGGGTTAGCTCGTTTTGGCCTTTGCCTCGTAGTCAGCGATGAGTGCTTTGATCTTCTCGGCGTCTTTCGATTCAGGCTGCTTTTTGAGAAATGCCCTTAATTCGCGGGCGGCGTCGGCGTAGCGTTTCATGTCGTTGCCGTACATGAGTGCCAGATACCAATTTGCCATTGGCAACGTATCTTTGGACAACTCTTTCGCTTTGAGCAGATTCTTTTCTGCTTCAGGGTATTGTTTCTTTGCCTTGTTAAGAACGCCTGCAAGAATCAAGGACTCCGTCGAACCGGCATACAGTTCGAGGGCCTTATTGACCGCCTTTAAGCTGTCTTCGGTGTAGCCGAGCGAATTTAGAGAATAGGCGAGCCCGTACCATGAACGGTAACTGCGCGGATTGACGTCGGCCGCGAGTTGAAGCAGGGTTGCCGAAGCCTGAAATTGCTTCATCCGAACACACTCCATACCGTAACGTTCGAGGGCGGCAAAATACTTCGGAAATGCTTCGATCGCCGCTTTTAAACCAGCGAGCCCTTCCTTCTCTTTTTTTGCATTAAGATCGTTGACCGCCTGCACATAGAGCTTTTTTGCATTGTCCGGTACGTCCTGTACGAATAACGCCGCAGTCACCCCGGTAAATCCTTTCCGGATCTTCAAGCGGAAATCCATCTGCTTGCGGTCCATTCCTGAGGTAGTCTGCGTTCCGTCTTGAGCTTCACGAGTGAAATTAACGATCTCGTCTTCCTGTGTCTGTTCTTCATACTCCGGTTCCAATGGACGCACGCGTACCGCGAACCGTCCCCTCGGCACGTTGCTGAAAAAATAACGCCCCGAACTGTCCGTACGGACGTAGGCAGTGGAACTTCCATTCGCGTCCAAAAGCTCAACGGTAGCGTCATAAAGCGGCGTGTTTTCGATACCTGTTACCTGCCCGGTTACCGAATTACCCATCTGCCCGAACGCCATTCCATCCAGGCCAAACATAATGCCAGCGGCAAAAACTATCGTCAGAACGCCGGAGTACTTAATTCTATTTGAGATCATGGTGTTACTTCCTAAGGTGAATATTGTTTGAAAAAGACTAGATTATTATAGCGTTTTTGATGCTTTGAGCAAGCGATACGCTGCCTTGACAGCCGTCGCGGCATCGCCGGCCGCCCCGCTTATAGTTGGGGCTCCGGGGTCTGCAACATCACCGATAGCGAAGACAAACGGGAGGCTTGTCATACACATCTTGTTTGTAACGATATAGCCCCCTTTATCAAGTTCGACTTCGCTGGCAACGATAGCCGAATTCGGCTCGACGCCGATGCGGAGCAACAACGCGTCGGCAGCGATCGAGTTTATAACGCCGGTTTCGAGATCTGTGTATTCGATCGATGCAATAGAGTCGCCGCCTTCGATCTTTGTCAGCCTGACACGCTCAACGATACTGATCTTAGGGTGTTGCAAAGCTCTCGATACAAATTCTCTGCGGGCGGAAAACTTACCGCTTCGGTGGAGCAATGTGACCGACCGAGAAGATTCGCCAAGTATCAACGCATTCTCAAACGCCGCATCACCGCCGCCGACAATAACAACATTCTTACCTCCGACCTCGTCGCGCGATGCAACGCCCGAGTCGAGAATGCCGCGTCCTGCAAATTCCGCCTCGCCCGCGATCCCGAGCCGTCGCCGCCGGACGCCAGTCGCGACGATGACCGCTCTTCCCAGTATGACCGAGCCGTCCGCTAGTATTATCTTTCGTTCGATCGCATTAATCGCCACTACATTGGCCGAACATCGCGCGTGCAAACCTTTTCCGTTGAGCTGACGAGCAAAAATATTACGCAACTCGGTGCCATTTGTGGTAACAAGCCCTGGGTAATTCGTGATCGGATTATGCGTCCTGAGCAACTGGCCGCCGAGTTCGGGTTCTGCTTCGATAACGACCGAGCTGAGCCGGAGATCGACGCACCAAAGCGCCGCTGCCATACCGGCAGGGCCGCCACCGATGATGACAACGTCATATTTTTCCGGGGTTTGAACCATGTAAAATTGCTACTTTTTGTCAACAAAAACTGACATCTTTTGTCACTTTCAATCGAAAGTTAACGTAATGATCGATTTCGATCGCGATCGCAAAACTGTTCCAACTCAATCATTTTAGGCGGTAAATGCTGATAAAACAATGAACTAAAGCGTTCGCATAGTGTGGCATCGGTATTGCTTTTGAAACAACTGAGCAAATGGGCGCCGTCATGCGGCCCCCGTCACCATCTCAAGACCAAAACCCATCCGAACCCTTCGCGAATATATGAGATTAGATATCGAATCAACCGTTTCCTCACCTGTAGCCACCGATATTGACTTTGCCAATTCTGTCGACGTCAGCAAACTTCTGAAACAGGGCGTTGCCGCAGCCCAAAGCGGCGACCGGCCGATGGCCCGCACCCTGCTGAGCAACGTTACTGAAGCCGATCCGTCATGTGTCGATGCATGGCTATGGCTGGCATCGATCAGCGAATATCCCGAAGAGTTACTTGTGTTCCTAAAACGGGTCCTCGATATCGAACCAGAAAACGAGCGAGCCCTGACGTGGGAATCCGCGACGCGTTCTCTGCTTGCCAAAACGCACGTCCAACGCGGGATCATCGCCAATGAGGAAGGCAACCATTCATTTGCGATCCAGAGTTTCAATGAGGCCATCGCGTTTGACGATCGCTGTGATTCGGCTTGGTACTGGAAAGCATCGCTCGCCGAGGAAGAAAATGACAAACTCGATTTCCTCGCCCGCGTCCTCGCGATCGATCCCGAACACGCCGATGCGAAAGATGCTGTAAAAGCTATAGAACAAGCTCGTGCCTCAGCCAAAATGCTCGAAGCAAAAAAAGCCTCCGCCGCCGGAGATTTCGAATTAGCCGCGAGCTTGATTGCCGAGATCAATGCCGCCGAGCCCGAAAATTGCGAAGCTTGGGTCCTGCGTGCGCACGTGGTCCGCTCGTTCGAAGAGAAATTTGACGCGTACGAACGGATCCTTCAACTCGATCCGTTGAATGAATTTGCACAATATGGCCACAATTTCCTCGCCGAATTGGCCGAATCGGTCAAGCCCGTCGAGATGGTCGAGGTCGAAGAACCCGCTGCCGAACCACAACCTGAGCCGGTCATGGAGACCGTAGCCGAAGAACCGTGGCCATCTGTGTCCGAACCGGAAGCGTTTGATGCCGGATATTCTGCCGAGCCTGAACATGCCGAGGGGATCAATAGCGATCCGGTCGTCGAAGAGCAAGTGCCTGAACAGAACTGGGCCGCTCCATTCGCTGATGAACCCGTAACCCATGAGATCGTTGAAGAAGCGATTGAAGACGATCCATGGAACGCTCCCGAGCCTGAATATCACGCTGACGAACAAGTGGATACCTACGTAGCCTTTGAGACCGCTGAATCTGTCGAGGAACAGGAAGTGATAGTCGAACAGCCCATTATGGCATTTGATCACGACTACGAAGCTGAGATCGCGTCACGTGACACTGCCGACAGCATCGATCCGTTTGCCGAAGTCGCCGATAAAAATGAACCGGCGAGTATGGTTGCCGAAGAGGCGGCTCGTGAAGCTGACTCGTACGCTTCGCCGACCGCCGAAACGCAGGAATTCCGTGCCGAAGAGCATGAGTTCGAAGAGATCATCGCAAGCGGCGAGCCATCAGAATATATCGACGACACCGAAGTGCCTTCGTTCTACAGTGAACCGGAAACATTTGCTCCACCCGCACCGTGGGAAGCACCCGAGATCGCGGAACAGCCTGTTGCTCAATTCGAAGCAGTCGAGACGGCACCAGAACTCATGTCCGAACCTGCACCGGCTGCCGTCGATCAGGTCTGTCCATATTGTGCGGCGGCGATCGACCGTCAGGCATTCTCGTGTGTTAACTGCCTCGCCGTCCTTTCGCTGTCCGATATCGAATCGCTGCTAGCCAATAACTCGGTCAATTTCGATGTTATCCAACGCTCGGTCGCCAGAATGGAAGCGGACTGGAATTCGCGGGAATTCTCGACCGAGGAACTTAAATCCCTTGGCATCGGGCAATTCAATCTTAAGAATTTTGAGCTCGGGTTTGCCTATATTCAGGAAGCCTCGCGACAAGAACCAAATGATGTTATCCTCGCCGGCCAGCTCAACGCTCTCGCGATCCGGCTTGGCGAGATCAAACGGCAGGATGAGATCAAAGAATCGATGCCAAAAGGCAAAACGATCTTGGTCGTTGACGACAGCCCGACAGTACGAAAACTCATTTCGAGTAAACTCGAAAAAAGCGGCCATCAGGTGATCTGTGCAGTTGACGGTGTCGAAGCAATGGCAACAATGGAAACGATGGTTCCCGATCTCGTCCTCCTCGACATCGCAATGCCGCGAATGGATGGTTATCAGGTCTGTAAACTGATCCGTGCAAATGACTCGGCCAAAGATGTTCCGGTCGTTATGATCTCGGGCAAGGACGGTTTTTTTGACAAGGTCCGCGGCCGCATGGCCGGCACGACCGGTTACATCACCAAGCCTTTCGGTCCCGAAACGCTTATGAAAGCCCTCGAAACCTACCTTATCCCCGACTCGGCACCTGCTGAATAGACGACTCCGCCGTCGATGGAACTAGAAAATCTACAATCCTTTCTCGAAAAGGCCGGTGAGCGTGTGGCCAGAACACGGGCCGGCCTGCTTATCGTTGGCCAGGCCGGTGGCTCGCCGGACGACCTCGCGGTCTGCTCGTTTGATCTCGACGCTCTGCGTATCGAGGCAACCGAACTACGCCAGCCCGAGGTCGCGACTCGTCTCGCCGCCTGCATCGAAAAGCTTGAGAACATTTTTGCCGGCGACACGCCAAATGCTCCGAGCAAGGTTAATCAGGCACTCGACGAAGTTGCTCGCGTCGAAGCGGCGTTGCTGGAGATACCTCTCAGCTCGGGCGAGTTTTTGGACGACGTCTCGGGGTTTGTCGATGCTTCGTTCGATCATCTCGATTCGCGTCAGGTTCTGCCGGAACCCTGCGAAGAAGAATTTGAGATCGACGAGGAAACACTCGAGATATTTCGCGCGGAGGCGGATGATCTGCTCGCGGGAATATCGCACCATCTCAAATCGCTCGCATCTTCGCCCGGTGACCGAAATGCTCTCTGGGAAATCCGCCGCAACGCCCACACGTTCAAGGGAGCTGCCGGCATTGTCGGCCTTCGAACGGCATCCGAATTAGCTCACCGGGTCGAAGACCTTCTCGACAAAATTGTCGAACTACAATGCGACGCGAACGGCTCCGTGATCGACCTGTTGAACCGCTCTAACGCTCGGCTCAATTCGCTAACGACGGGAACTTCAGACGATATCGAAACTCCGCCGGATTCGGATTTCAAACAGATCATCGCAACGCTTTCGGCGAACGGTCACGGCACTGCAACATCAAACGGATCGAAACCGCCGATTTCGAAGCCCGCCGCTGAACCCGCTCGGGTTCCGTCAACGCCGATCGTCCGGGTGTCGCTCGACCGTTTGGATGAGCTCATCCGCGTCTCACACAACCTCGTCGAAAACCGCACTGCAATCTCAGGCATTATAGCTGCATTTGGTCGGCACGCATCTAACGACGATTTTCACAGCCTCGAATCCCTGTTTGAAACGCAGCGGCATCTGACAGATGAGATGCGCGAAAAACTTTTACGAATCCGGATGGTCCGCTTCGGCACGCTCGAAACCCGTCTCAGCCGTGCCGTTCACGTCACCTGTCAAGAAGAAAACAAACGTGCAAATGTCGAGATCGCCGATCCTGATATCGAGATCGACACGCAAATAATCGATGCGTTGATCGAACCGCTTTTGCATTTACTCAAAAATGCAGTGGTTCACGGCATCGAGCCATCTGACACGAGGCGTTTGATCGGCAAACCAGAAAAAGGGTTGATCACGATCGGCGTTTCGACTGACGATAACAATGTTATCCTCTCCGTTGAGGACGACGGACGCGGCATTTCGGCGTTAAAGCTGAAGGAAAAAGCGATCGAGACCGGTCTGATAACCGCCGAAGCCGCGTCCGCAATGGCGGATTTTGAGACGTGGGAACTGATCTTCGATCGAGGTTTAACGACAGCCGACAAACTAAATCTAAACGCCGGTCGCGGCATCGGGATGAACATAGTCCGCGATAGCGTCGAAGCCCGCGGCGGTAGCGTGAGCCTGAGCACCGAACCGCAGATCGGTACAACATTTACGATCCGAATGCCGCTCGTCTTTAAAAAGGCCGAACCGTTCACCCATTCAAAAACTGCCGCAAACGAAAAGACGAAACCGCTCGTCCTCGTCGTTGACGACAGCGCGAGCATTCGCCGTCACCACGTAAAACTGGTTGAAAACGCAGGTTGTCAGGCGATTACCGCGAACGACGGTTCGGAGGCTTTGATCCTTCTGCTGTCAGGTAAATGGGAACCCGATCTGATCATTTCGGACGTTGAAATGCCGAATATGGACGGCTGGGAATTACTCGAATACGTGAAGACGGACGACAATTTCGGCCATATTCCGGTCGTGATGGTCACTTCGCTCGATGCCGAAGAACACATCGTGCGTGCTGCGGAACTCGGTGCTTCGGACTACCGGATAAAGCCCGTGCGAGCAGAAGATATCGATTCAGTACTCTCAAATATCGCATTAACAGCTAACGCACCGGCGGTTTACTCGGCCTGATCTCGACCTTGCTCGGCAATGCCCGAGGGTTCATCGCGAGCAGATCCATTACGACCTGTGCGATGTCCTCAGGCTGCAATTGCCACGCCTTTTCGTCCGAAGGTGTGTCGTTGCCAAAATAAGTATTGACGCTGCCCGGGCAGATATAGCTGACCTTGATATTGTCCTGTCTGACCTCTTGCATCAAGGCCTCGGAAAATCCGTTTAGCCCGAATTTCGATGCGTTATACGCCGCCATTTTGGGATGAGCGTTCTGTCCGGCGAGGCTTGAGATATTGAAAATATAACCTCCGCCGCGTCGCTTTATCGACGGTATCGCGTGATGGCAGGCGTAGAAAACTCCGAAGAGATTGGTCTCGACCACCTGCCGAAATTCGTCGCCAGACAATTCCTCGACCGTCTTTCCAAAAACGCCCATGCCCGCGTTGTTTACCAAAATATCGACGCCGCCAAAGGTCCGTTCGCACTCCTCGATCATCTGCCGGACCTGATCTTCGCTCCGCACATCGCAAACCTCGCCGCCCGCTCTACCGTGTTTCGAAAGGTCCGCAACCGCATCGCGCAATTCTGTTCGATTTCGCCCGCAAATAAAGACGCTCGCACCCGCCTTCGCCAGGCTTTCGGCGATCGCATATCCGATACCTTTGGTTCCGCCAGTTACGACCGCGACTTTCCCTTCTAAATTCATATTTTGACTATTTCGACGAGGCTAATTCTTAGCTTTGTCACCGTTCGTACTCCGTTCCGGGATCTTCAATTTCGGCGAATCCACATCGCTAAGTTCGATCCAGACCACGGTAACGCTGCCATCGGCGTCCTTTGCGACCACGCGAAAGGCGACGATCATGTCGCGGCGGCGATCAAAATCCATCTCGTTGTACTGTGCGCCCGGAACCGCCCGGTTGACCGTTCCGTCATAGGCGACGACCCGCATTGCATAGGTTGAATTGACCTGCACGGTATTTACGCGGGCATAAATAAATCCATCCCGTTCGAGGCCAAGCGAGACAACGTCTTCGATCGCCTTTGCACGTTCAAACTCGACGGCTGGCTTAAACTCGGTTAGAAATCCGACCCCGGGCGTCTGGAGCGACACTTTGTCGATCGCAAGATCGCCGAGATTCGTCATCAGCCCGTGCATCATGATGCCGGGAATATAGAAATTTTCACCGGCAAGCATCACGTCGGCGAGATGCCGGATTCGATAACTTGCCGTCCTGAACGAAAACGAATTTCCTCCTCCCGGCATTGTGTATTTAAGGCACTCCTCGGTAGCGACGATCACCCTGTCATTTTCACCGCATCCGGCGTCACGAACGAGCCTGAAAATGCCGGTGTTCTTTCGCTGGAGAAATGCCTTGAACTTGCCGCGTATATTCGGGTCCGGAGCAACCGATTCTAGTTCGCTTTCGGTCGGTTTTCGATATAGCGGCTGGGCGTATTTTTGAACCAGAAGTTGACGAAGCGCAAGGCCATCGGACGGAGCCGCCGTAACGCGGCCATCGACCTGCGGATTGTTGATCATGATCCTATTTGGCCTGGAATAGAGTGGTGTAACTTGCGGGACAGGTGTTGATGCCGGAGTCGGCGTCGCCTGTTGTGCAAACGCAGCGGCAGACAGAGATGTCATCGCCAACAGAAACAAAATGATCCGTTTCATACCGCCTCCCGTTAACGGCAAGCTGAGCCTCGCCCGAAAATTAAAGTTTTTCTCTCAATATGTCGTTTACAACTTTCGGATTCGCCTTCCCCTGCGACGCCCTCATCACCTGTCCGACGAAAAATCCGAACAGTTTATCATTACCGCCCCGATACGCATCAACGTTGGCCTGATTGGCGGCGATCACATCGTCCACGATCTTTTCTATGGCATCGGTGTCCGAAACCTGCTCAAATCCTTTTTCTTTGATGACCTCGGGGGCCGTTTTTCCGGTCGCAAACATCTCGATCAGCACTTCTTTCGCCTGATTGTTATTGATCGCACCCGATTCCACAGTTGTAAGCAAGGCCGCGAGGTCTTCGGCGGTGACAAGGCTTGCATTGATAGCTCTGCCCGAACTATTGAGTTCGCGCGTCAGTTCACCGAGTATCCAGTTTGCCGAAAGCTTTGGATTTCTGCTAAACCGTGCGGTCGTTTCGAAATATTCGGCGAGATCTTTGTCGGCAACTAGCTGCGAAGCCTCGCCAAACCCAAGCCCGTAGACCTCGATAAAACGATCTCGCATCGTGTCAGGCAATTCCGGCATTTGTGACTTTACGGCATCAATGAATTCCGACGTGACCACCAGCGGCTGCAGATCAGGCTCGGGGAAATATCGGTAGTCATGTGCGTCCTCTTTGCCGCGCATAAACCGGGTCATGTTATTTTTCTCGTCCCATAGACGCGATTCCTGATTGACAGCTTCGCCTGCCTCGTGCGCCTCGATCTGACGTTCGATCTCGTATTCGATCGCCTTTTGCATAAAACGGACCGAGTTGAGATTTTTCAGCTCCACCTTGTTCCGAAAGGCCGTCTCGCCAACCTTTCGCACCGAAACATTCGCTTCGCAACGCAGATTCCCTTTCTCCATATCAGCGTCGCTCGCCCCGACCCATTGGAGTACGCGGCGGACATGATTGACATAATCATAAGCCTGCCAAGACGTACGAAAATCCGGCGAAGTAACGATCTCGCCGAGCGGCGTCCCCGCACGGTTTAGATCGACGTACGAGAATTTAGCTGTCTCCGGCAGACCTTCATGAACGTTCTTACCGGCATCCTCCTCCAAATGCATTCGCTGAACGTGGATCGTCATGGGCTTCCATTCGGACGGACGGCCGTGTTCGTCGCGCTCGGATGTGAGAATCGTCAGATTGCCGTTCGCCGAGAATGGTTTGTCGTACTGCGAGATCTGGTAACCTTTTGGTAGGTCGGGATAAAAGTAATTCTTACGCGCAAAGATCGACGTTTCCTGCACCTCAAGCCCCAACGCCAGCGCCGCCCTCGCACCAAGCTCGATCACCCGCCGGTTCAACACCGGCAACGCTCCTGGTAATCCCAGACACGTCGGACAAGTATTCGAATTAGGCTCGCCGCCTGTCTCGACCGCGCAGGAACAAAAGATCTTTGTCTCCGTCGCCAACTGCGCATGGATCTCCATGCCAATTACTGCTTCCCAGCCTTGTTTCATAAGTTAATTTCTCGGTTGCACGAACAGCGGTTTCGGTTGAGTCCTCGGTCCCGTCGGCCAGAATTGTCCGCCGGCAAAATAGCCGGGTTGCTGATATACGCGTGGGCCTCGGTCGTTCGGATAGTATTGATTCGGATAATAGTATGTCGGATATCCGTTGATCCAGACGATCTCCGTCCGTTGCTCACGCGGGTAATATTCGACGAACCTCGTTTCGGCTTCGCGGCGTTCACGTTCCTGTCGCTCGGCCCGAAGCCTGGCCGAAAGCTCGGCCAGCTCTTTTCGTCCTTGTTCGTTCCGCCGATCGAGTTCCTCCGGCGAAGGCATCCCGCGTTTAGCGTAATTCTCGCGATAATCAGCCGTCGCCCTTTCGCGTTCGGCACGATATTTATCAAGATCAGCGTTGGTCACAGCCTTAGACTGGGCCGAAACCACCATCGCTCCCGCTAAAGATAAACAGACAAAAAAAAGGATCTTCATAATTCGCGTGCCTCCGATAACCAAATTTTACCACGATATTCGATGCGGGCAAGGAAAAAGAGATTAGCCCACAAAAAACACGAAAAGATACTAAATAAGAAGAGACATTAAATTCTACTAATCGTAAATGATCAAATAGAATTTGAGTTCCTTATTTCGTGCCTTTCGTGTTTTTCGTAAGCAATAATTCCTAAAATCCAAACGTCAATCCAACCCGTCCGGTCGCCTTCGCCGTCCGGAATCCGTTTTCGTAATATTCCTGATCGAAAACGTTCTCGACCGTTCCATACAAACGCAGCGTCATTTTTTCCTTGTTAAATCCAAACGTATAACCCGCCGTCAGATCGCCTTTGCGGTTGCCCGGGAAGCGGTAAACGTAGGTCGAAAACGTCGTGTTGCTAAAGATCGGAGCGAGATATGAATTTGTCGCGAGAAGATCGAAATTGACCCAAAACCGCTTAAACCGCTGCGTCGCAACCAGCGTAAACTGCTGACTTGGAACGCTCAGTGTCGTATTGATCCGGCTACCCGAAACCTGCGGAGAACGCTGATCGCTGTTCGTGTAGGTGTACGAAGTAAAAATGTCGGTCGAACTGGTCGGCTTGACCGTCGCACTAAATTCAACACCGCGAGCAATTCCGCCTTTCTGATTAAGATAGCCGCCAAACGGCCGCGTCGTCGTGCCTATATTCGGCACGACATTGCCGTAACCGATCACGTCCTTGAGCTTTGTGTAAAAATACGTCGCGGTCAGCCGCACCCTGTTTTTAGCAAGATTTTGCTCGATACCGGCGTCAAACGCGATCGTCTTTTCCGGTTTCAAAAACGGATCTCCAAGAGCGACAAAGCTTGGCGTTCCGAACGAAGAAAAGAAAGTTCCCATTCGTTCGTACAGCGAAGGCACCCGATAACCATTCCCAACGTGGGCCCGGAACTTCGTCCCTGTCTTTGAAATAAAGTAAGACGCTGATCCGTCCGCCGTAAACGCCGTCGGCGGGTTGTCGAGCACAAGACTGCTGTACGGAGCATTAGTGAGGCTAAACGACGGACGGTCGAGGCTGTACTGCTGCACCCGAAGACCGCCCGCAAGCTGCAAATTGCCGTCGAGTAGCCGCACCAGATCCTGCACGTAAAACGTGTTGCTCGACTGACCTGCTTTCGTGAAAAAGTTGCCGGTTCCCGAAGGGGTTTTACCGTCGTTGCCGTATTTTTCGTTTTCGAATTCGTAGCCAACCGTAAGCTCGTTTTCCTTGACCGGCGTCCAGTTCAGATGAACATTTGCCGTATTTATCGTGCCTTCAAAAACGCTCGTCGATGCACTCTGAAAACCCGCACCGAGAGTGCCATTGTCGTTCGTTCGCTTCGTCGTTAGCCCCTGATAATAGCCGCTGATGACGAGTTTGCTGTTGATAACCTGATTCACCGCAAGTTGCCCGCTAAAGAAATTGGACTTCTGAAAGCTGTCCGGATCGTTAGCATCAGCGAGAAAATTCACGCCCGCATTGGCGTTGATAATGGTCGCATTTGACGCGGGCAAAACGCCGAATGTGTCGGGACTCGAATTCAAACGAACCCGCGCATCGGACACAAAAACTCTTCCCGAAATATTCGTTTTCGAAAACGGATTAAACTCAATGCGGGATTGAAAATTCGTGTTATTCGCGTTGTCCTGCCCGTCAATGCCTTTGGTATAAGCGGTTCGTGAAACGCCCGCCGTAATACCAAATTTGCCGTTCGCCAAGCCGTGTGAAATATTGCCCCGAAAACGCCCAAGCCCAAGCCCGCCGAATGCACCCGATATCTGCCCGTGCGTTCCGGTTCGTGACGTCGGAGTCTGAAAGTCAACCGTTCCACCAACTGCATTGGTGCCATATAGCGATGAGCCCGAACCACGCAGCACCTCGATCTTCGCCACGCTCGTCAGCGTAAAATCACTCAAAAACGGCGACGAATCACCCGTTATAGCCGACGCATCCCGAAACCGTATCCCGTCGATCAATATCGCCGTATCCTGATTCCGCAGACCCCGTGTCTTAATAGTCGCCGTCCGCCCAAATCCGCCAAGCTGTGCAACACGAAAACCGGGAATCGTCCGCAACGTTTCAGCCAACGAAAAATCGGCACGGTCCCGCATTTCTTGAGCGGTGATGACATTGACGGTTTTCGAAACCTCTTCGACGGATTGACCTTCTCCGGCCGAGATTGTAACAACTTCATTTATTTGAGGATTACGAATCCGCAACTGTAGTTCAACCAACTGATTTCCACCGTTTACGACACTTATAGCTTTGTGAGCACCAATATCGACGCCGTTAATGCCTCCTCTAGCAATAATTTCGTATTTTCCGTTGGGCACATTCTCAAACCGGAACTCGCCGCTATTATTGGTCGTGACTTTTTGATTCGTTCCGGGTGACGATGATGGAATAAGCTCAACCGTCACTTCGATTGGCTTTCCGTCAAGCGTTGGACTTCCCTTCACGACTCCCTTCAACTCAGCCCCTTGCTGGCCAGCTGCGTAACTGCCAAATAGGAGAAACGCACAAATAATTAATAATATTTTCATCTAAACTCCTTTTCTGCCCATCGCAGAGTGGTTCAAAAACACAACAAACGGGCAAGGTTCCTGACTTTAGCGATCACTTTTCAACGCATTTTGCATTGAAGCGTCTCGCTTTACAGTTGCGTGGGCAGCGTTGGCTTTGCACCAAACTTCCCTTGCGTCGCTTGTCAACAATGCGCCTAGTGTATGGCGCAGATAATTTTCGGTTCCTAACAGTTAACAGTGAGCTAGTTTATAGTTGGCAGTTAAAACAACTGGTAACTGTAAACTGCTCAACTATTAACTGTTAGAACATGCCCATCCAAAAATTAATATATGGATGTAACCCGTACCTTACGGCTTGCCGGATTTTCATCCAGCAGCACATCGACGTCGAAAACATCGCTTACGTTTCCGGTCGTCAAAACTTCTTCGGGCGTACCCTTGGCAGCGATGCGGCCACCTTTGAGCATGATGATCTCATCCGCAAACGCCGCCGCTAGATTGAGGTCGTGCGTGATGACGACAGCCGAAGATCGACATTCCTCGCAACGTTTTCGTACAAGCCGAAACATCAACGCCTGATGAGCGATATCAAGATTCGCCGTCGGCTCGTCGAGCAGCAAAATTCGCGCATTCGTGGCGACAGCTCTCGCCAACACGACTCGCTGCCGCTCACCACCGGAAAGCTCATTCATCAATCGCGAACCGTATTCGCCAAGATCACAATCAGCGAGAGCCCGTTTCGCAAAGTCAACATCGCCCGCCGTCTCCCAACCAAAAGCACCGCCATGAACAAATCTTCCCGACAGCACAAACTCCAAAACCGTCACCGGAAACCGCGTCTCATTCTCCTGCGCGACGACCGCGATCTTTCCGGCGATCTCTCGGCGTGACATCGCCGACAACTTCTCCCCATTAAGCAAGATCTCGCCCGCTACAGCCGGCAGCGTTCCGTTCAACGCCTTTATAAGGGTCGTCTTCCCCGCCCCGTTCGCTCCGAGCAAAGCAACGACCTCGCCCTCGCGAAGCTCAAACGAAATGTCACCAAGCACCGCCCGCTTGCCGTAACCTACCGAAATGTTCCGAGCTCTAAGCATTTGTTTTTGCCGCAGATTTTCGCGGATGACGCAGATTTGAAAAATAATTCCGGATCCGCGTCATCCGCGAAAATCTGCGGCTATTTCCTTCTTAATAGGTAAATAAACAACGGCGCTCCAATCAGCGCCGTTACCGCTCCGACCGGCAATTCTCTCGGGGCGATCGCGGTTCTTGCGAAGGTGTCAGCAAATACCACAAATATCGCACCGACAATTGCCGAGAATGGCACGACCAGACGGTTATCGCTACCGACCGTCAACCTTACCAAATGCGGAACGATCAGACCCACATACCCAACCGAACCGCTCGCCGCAACCGCAGCTCCAACAACGAGGCTTGCCGCACCAAAAACCAGCATCCGCACACGCCCGACCTCGACTCCGAAATCAAACGCGTCACGCTCGCCGACCATCATTAGATTCAGTGCCCTCGCCTGTGACATAAGTACGATCGTGCCGACGATCACCGCGCCAAGGCTGATATAGACACCATTCAACGTCGCCTGCGACAGGTCGCCAAGTAGCCAAAACGTAAAGCTTCGCAGTTTCGCCGCATCTAGCAGCGTCGTCAGCATTACGATGATCGAAGACAAAAACGTCGTCACGATCACACCCGACAGTACAAGCCGTTCGACATTCATGCCCGCACGGCTCTTCGCCATTCGATAAACGGCGATCGTCGCAAACCCTGCCCCCGCAAAAGCCAAAACCGGTCGCGTGATCTCAAGACTCTGAAAAAACACAAACGCGACCATCGTCCCCAAAGCTGCCCCGTTAGAGACACCCAGCAAATAAGGCTCAGCCAACGGATTTCTTAGCAAGGACTGCAACCCAGCACCCGCCACCGCCAAACTTGCGCCAACACACGCTCCCAGTAAAATTCTTGGCAGCCGAATATCATAAAGTATCGACCGCTGTTGCTCAGAAAGATCAAACAAAGGTAGACGCTCAGCCCCAAGCATCGCCGCAGCCGCAACGACGACAATCAGCAACGCGAGCAAACCCGCCCCGATGATCAAACCTTTCTTCATTCTTTTTTCAGCCGCGTTTTAATCCTAGCCGTTAGCTACTAGCTACTAGCTACCAGCTACTAGCCTGAGTCTTGCTAGTAGCTGTCAGCGGGCGGCTAGCAGCTAGAATCAAAGCCCTTCACTTAAATTTCTCTGGATGCAGATCTTTCGCGATCTGCTCCAATGCGTCAACCAATCTCGGCCCGGGCCGCGACAGCAGATCGGCATTTACCTTATATATGCGTTTGTTTTTGACGGCCGGTGAATTCTTGAAAGCGTCATTTGGCTCTTTATTGTCATCACTTTCCGACAGAATTATTACGTCGGGATTGTAGGTCGAAGCCGTTTCCTTGCTGATCTTAGGAAACGCTGATTCGACATCTTTCGTAACCGATTCGCCGCCGGCGAGTGAGATAACTTCATTGACAAACGATTCTTTTCCCATTGTAAATATTGGTTCATTTGAAAATTGAACAAATACCCGAACCGACTTTTCATCCTTGACCTTTTCCCTGATCGCGCCGATCCGACGTTTTAGGTCTGATGCGGTTTGGCCGGCTGTCTCGTTTGTACCAAGTATTTCTGCGAGTTGAAGGAGGTTCTTTACAACAGCATCAAGCGATGTAGGATTCGTCACATAGACCGCGATCCCATTCGTCTCGAGCGTCTTCGTAAAATTCTCGATCTGCGAAGCGGTCGAAACGAAAACAATATCGGGTTTGAGGGCGACTATGGATTCCATATTAGGATTCATCGTATCGCCGATTTTGGCTATTTCTTTGGCTTGTTCGGGGTAATTGCAGAATGTCGTTACACCGACCAGACGGTCTCCACCACCGACGGCAAAGATGCTTTCGGTCAGATTTGGAGCTAGCGATACGACGCGAGTGACGTTGGTTGGAATGTTTACGGTTCGACCGAGGTCGTCCGTGACGATCCGCATCGGCCGAATTGGTTCGGCGGCCGCGTTGGAAGTCACATTTGCCGCACTCCGACACGCCGACAGCGACGACAGCAACATCAAGGCGATAACAGCACTGTTTACAAATTTTACCGGCAATCTAAAAATCATAAATCTAAATTCAAAATCGAAAAACGCCCTGATTCTCGCGTCGAAATTAATCGAAGTCGAAAAACAAGGCGTTCCAAAAACTAAGTTGAAATACTATGTCTGCCGGCGATGTTTTGACGCGAAACATCTATCTGGGCAATAACATTTGAGGCAGGCGTTCTGACTGTGACAGTGACGCGATCGTGCGGGATTTTCACCCGGCTTTCCCTGTTAGGCCGAATCTTGAAAAGTCGGCACCTCAAAGCTATAAGTTAACAAATATCAAGTTGCAGATTATTGCTTTTCTGCACACGCATGTCAATCTTAACCGCTTTTCGCAAGCCCGATGGCGTGTCCTCGTTCTTCATTTGTCGAGCGCCGAATTGGGCCAAATTGAATCCGTGCAACTTTTTTCTTGATTTGGGATACGAAAGGCTTATAATCGCTTTGACTATCGCGATTTCCAGGAGTTTTCTACATGACGAATGTGCTTCGTGCCGCTGCGTTTTGTGTCGTATTACTTGCGACTTTGTCCGCGTTTTTGCTGCATACATCCGCTGCGAAAGAGGACGTCGTCGCCAAATTGCTCCAGCTACCGGCCCCGCCTCCGCCAAATCCGCTGGTAAAACCCGCCGGTGAGCGCGGCACCAATTTTTACAACAAGAGCAAGGTGCCGGCCGACAATGCATCGACCGAAGACCTGCTCGATTACTGGAAAAACATGAGCGAGTCGTACCAACGGCTTCGTTACACACCCGAGCCCAGTGCACCGAGCCTCGCTCGGATAAAGAAAGAGATCGACCGTGATCCAAAAAAGCTCCTCGAATATATAAATCTCTTTAACAATGACAAAGACGGCCCCGAATATGTAAAAGGCTTGTACGACAGTCAAGGCACGACCGGTGCTTTTGACAAAGATCAGCGTGCGACGATCAAAGCATGGCTCACGTACAACAGCCCGTACTTCTCGAGCGATTTGCTACGCGGTGCTCAGGAGGTAGCCGATGCGAACGATTACGTAACGAATCAAGAAGAGCTGCTCGCCCTCGCCAAGGTCGATTTTGACAAAGCGAAACCGCTGATCGACCGCCTGCTAGCGGACAGTAGTGCTCGAGTTTCGACCACTCTGGCCAAATGGGCACTTTACAAACATGCCATCGAAACTGATTCGCTCGGCGATATCGAACGATATCGTGACGAGCTAAAAGCGATCGTCGAAGACAAGAATAACGCCGATGGCCAGCGTGACCTCGCCATGGATGCTCTCGCCAGCGAAAAAGAATGGTCTGGCCGCGACGATTGGTATTATGGTTTGATGGCCGACGAAACGCTCGTCGGTATGCAGCGTTTTACGGGCCTGACGACGCTGCCACTGATGTCGCCGGACGAGAAATACATCGAAAAGATGATCGAATTGCTCAAGAGCAGCAATCCGGTCGTTCGTGGTGCCGCTATCCGAAATCTGACGCTAAAGGTAGATACCGGAAACACTGATCTGATTCGCGCCTTGTTACCGTGGCTCGAAGACCCGAAATGGGCGGTTGACGCTGGAAATGTTCGCGAGCAGATCATATACAAGCTCGCCGAGATCGAAATGCCCGAGTCCGTCCCCGGCCTGATCAGCGTCTTGAGTGAAAAGCCTATGCAGTCCGCCTCCGGATCGCTTGCTAACGTTGCGGTCAATGCCCCGAAGGCTCCGTCGGTCGCGGGGGCACGGCCTGCAAACACCGCCATTCCGTCGATTCAGGACGAATACGCCACCAGCGCGTTTCGCGGGGCCGCCGTTCGTGCATTGGCAAAACAAAAGGATGGGCGGGCCGTGCCCGCTCTTCGACGCATCTTGCCTGAGGGCGAAGACTACGAAAAATCGCAAGTGATCGGTGCAATTCTCGCGTGCGGTGGATTTCTGGTCTCCGAGCAAATGGACGCTCTCGAAACCGCCGCAAAAGGCGTTCGCGAGGAGATGGATACCGAAGAAAATCCGCCGTCGGTCTCTACAAATTCACCGGTTAATGCGATCGCAACGGAATCGGTTAATTTCAATACAAATACAGTTGTAAAAAACCGCCCGTTCACCGCCGCCGAAATTAAGGCTCAGCTCGCGATCCAGCTTCTCGCCGCGACCGAAATATCCAACGAACTTGCGGGAGCTCTCGTCAACCGTATCGAGGGCCTCGACAAAACAAATCCGCGTCTCTCGGCGGCGTTTCGCAAAATGGTCCTGCGTTGGCAAAACAACGTGATCAATGCCCTGATGCTTCGCGATGTGAAAAACGACATCGCCAACGTCGATTCGATCGTTCGTTTGCTCAGTCAGCGAAAAACGCTCCGTGAAAGTCAGGCCACCGAGATCGTGGACCTTCGCAACAGCGTTCCGGCTGCAGCCGGCATTGCCGCCTGTCTCCTCGACGAAGAAGCCTCATACGCGTCTATCCTTGATGGCGACAGTGCTCCGGCTAAAACTGCGATGTACGCCTGTGCGCGTATGATCCGGGCCGTCCTGCCGATAGCAAGGGTCGCCGAAGATCTCAAATCTACTGACAAACGCCTCTCTATCGCCGCTGAACGTTTTCTCGAAAGCGAAGATTCAGCCGAATCGCGTGCTCTCGTTCTCGCCCGCCATCCAAATGAGGCCCGAATTACCGGTGCCAGCTCGGCGTTTTACGTTGACGGTGCTCCGGAGAGCTATAGCGAATATTTATATCTGTTGTATGCGAGCATCGGCGACAATTCGCTATACAACGGCTGGGGCGGCGGCGAAAACACCGATATCAAAGCAACCGAAAAGCGCCTACAGGATGAGGTCAAGAAAACGCCCGAACTTCTAGGCGTTTATTATTACGACGTTTATTACGTCCGTATCTACAGCGACCGCGTGATATTTAGCTGGGACGAAGACGAAAATCGCTACCGCGAGCGTCCGCTTTCCGAGTTTGAATTTAACGAGCTAAAGACCTATCTGACCGATGGCAATGTCGATTCGCTCAAACCGTTTCTCGGCTGCGGCGGCGACTATTGTGTGTCGAAAGAGTTGTTAATGCTCGGCAGAAACGGCGGTCGCCGTGTATTTGTCAGCGGCGACGGTTATGATTTTTTCACCGGCCTCGACAAATATTTTACGCGTCTCAAAGAGTCACCGGCGGCGGTCAAATACGTGATGATCCGCGAGATTCCGGGCTTGGAACTCGTCCTCGCCGATGACGACAAACACGTCGAGACCGTCTGGAAAGATGGCTCTGACCTTATCGTCGCCGTCAGCGATATGGAGATCAGGAAAAAGGTTGACGAGGAAATAGACAAGGCCGTGGGCGGCGAAGATGGCGAAGCAACGCCCCAGCCTGATGGTGCAGAGACGAATGAATACGAACTTCGAGAAAAGCTCAAATCGAAACGCGAATGGGAAGGTTACGCCTGGCACAAGGTTGCCGGTGGAATGCTCGGCGAAGCTATTGCCCAGCCGTCACTGGTCGAATTTATCCCCCCGAAAGACGGTCTCACGGTTCCGGCGGACAGCGAACGGTGGAAGGCCCGCGTCGGCACAGTCGAGATCCGGGCATCTAACGAAGGCCTTTTCAAGGTCGTTGGAGGACGCATTACCAAGATCCACGACGGCATTTACCTAAATCCGCTGTTAACCCCCGGCGGACGTTGGCTGCTCGTAAACAAGTCCAATGAAGAGAACGGCGATTCGCTGATGCGAGTCGATCTGCTGACAAATAAAGAAACGCGCGTCGAGACCGAAGCCTACGGTCGTCCGACGCCTACCGCGTTCGTACCGGCACTAAACAAGGTTTTGGTAGTGTTTGAGGGCCAGTATGAGGATTACGTTGACGAATCGACTGACGATCGGCGGGGGCCGGATGTCGATCAGGGTTCGATGTTCCTTATCGATCCCGCGACCGGCGTGATGCAGCCGTTAAAAGGGGAATTTCGCCCTCTCTCGCAGCAATCTTTCCGCCCGTTACAAAAGGCGACGCTGCCAAACGAATATTGGGCCGCGATCATCGACGCGGAAAAAGGCAACACGCAGGTTGGCATTTACGACGCAAAGCTGTTTACTTTCAAACCGCAGTTAACACTGCCCAAGATCGCATTTAACAGCATGGATATGTATGTCGACGAGGCCGCGAAAAAGGTCTATTTCGTCTATCGCGGCCACCTTCTCGCAATGCCGCTATCGAAATAGACTGAGGCAGGTTACTCAAAAAACCGCCCGGAACCCCCAAAATTACCGTTGGGGAACCTGAATATAGCTGCCTGGTTACGCAAAAAAAGCGGGGAGTTCCTTTCCTTTTTCCGGGAAACTGCCGAGAGAAGCGGTTTCCATCGTTGACTCATGAAGAACCCATAAGGGCATCCATCTTGGCGGCCATACGCGAGCCAGACGTTGCCCTACAGATTTCGGCTATTTTGTACTGAACGGCTGTCGAAAGTTTGCCGTTCAAAGCCGTATCCGAACATTTGCTTTCCCGGCTGAAACGTTGTTAAATACTTGTTTGCTTTATTAAGCAAGATTTCAGCCGAAAGGGGGTGAGAAAATAAATGGCATTTATATCCGTTAATAATAACGAATCGATCGAATCCGCACTGCGACGCTTTAAGCGTAAAGTGATCAGCGAGGAGATCATCAAGGATCTGAAAAAGCATTCTCACTTTATACCGCCAGGTCAAAAGGCGAAGCTCAAATCGGCGAACGCACGCAAGCGGAACCGTCGTAGGTTCCGTCAGCAGCGTCCGATGGGCGGCGGCACGGGAACAGGTCCGGGAGCATCGCGTCCGCCAATGGGACAGAACCGATAGTGTTTAGTCAGAACCGGGAGCGGTAGCGACCGGGTTCCGGCGTATTTAATACGTTGAAGAACCTGATCGCTACCGCTCCCGGTTCTGATTTTTTTTATGGAAAGACCACGCATTTTAATTACAAACGACGACGGCATTCACGCCGACGGGATCGCTTCGCTCGAAGCTGCTCTTAGCGATATCGGCGACGTTTATGTCGTAGCTCCAGAATCCGAGATGAGCGGAGCTTCGCACAGCCTGACGCTTGCCCGGCCGCTCCGAGTTCGACAGATCGATAACCGCCACTGGACCGTCGACGGCACGCCGACCGATTGTATCGTGATGGCGTTGAATCAGATCTTACCGGCCGATGAACGCCCGCACATATGCTGCTCGGGCATAAATCACGGAGCCAATCTCGGCGACGACGCGACCTATTCCGGTACTGTAGCCGGTGCTCTTGAGGCAACGATCCTCGGCGTTCCGGGCCTCGCATTCAGCCTCGTCGCCTATCGCGACCACGATTTTACGGAATCTGCCCGCGTCGCCCGCGAAGTTACGGCCAAGGCACTCGCCGAGGGCATTCCAGAATCGACTTTGCTCAACGTAAATGTGCCGAAGGGCGTTCCTGTCGGCATTCGCATTACTAAGCAAGGATTCAAGACCGCACGGCCGATCATTCGGGAACACATCGACCCTCGCGGCAAACCCTATTACTGGATCGGCGAGGTCCGCGAAGGCTTTCGTGCCGAGGGCGGCACCGATTTTGAGGCTATCGACGAGGGTTACGTCTCGGTCACGCCGATGCGAAGCGATCTGACAAATCACAAGGCCCTCGAAGCCCTCGCTGGCTGGAATTCGTAGAAATATGAACGGCACGTCGCCAAAACAGAACATCAAGGACGGTTTCGAAATGCTCCGGCAGGCGATGACCGACAATCTGCGTGGGCTTTATAAAATAACCGACGAGCGCGTACTCGAGGTGATGAATCGCCTGCCTCGGCACAAGTTCGTCCCCGAAGCATTGAGTTCACAGGCGTACAAAGACAATGCCCTGCCGATCGCCGGCGGGCAGACCATATCGCAGCCTTTTATCGTAGCTCGAATGACGGAATTATTGGCACTTGAAGGCACCGAAAAGGTTCTTGAGATCGGAGCCGGAACCGGTTATCAAACCGCCGTCCTCGCGAGCCTCGCACGAAAGGTTTTTGCCATCGAACGGCTACCAAATCTCGCCGATGAGGCCAACCGCCGCCTCAAAGCGATCGGATTTACGAACATCACGCTCAAAGCCGCCGACGGAACTATCGGCTGGAACGCATATCAGCCGTACGACGCAATTCTCGTCGCAGCCGGCGGCCCGTCGATCCCGGAGCCGCTCGTTAAACAGCTAAAGGTTGGCGGGAAACTCGTCATCCCGGTCGGAGACGAGCAACTAAAACAAACGCTGATCCGGGTCACCCGCACCGAAGCAGGATATAACACCGAAGATTTCGGCCCGTGTGCATTCGTTCCGCTGATCGGGGAACATGGCTGGCAATAAATATGGATTCACTCGTCGATCTGTTTCATCAACTTCGGGAGTTTCTCAATCCGAAACTCCTCATCGACCACATGCTCGAGTTGCTCGGCGGGTATGTTTATTTTGGTTTGTTCTTTATCATCTTTGCCGAGGTCGGCCTGGCGGTCGGTTTTTTCCTGCCGGGCGATTCGTTGCTCGTTGTGTCCGGGCTGATGTCAGCCGCGGGCAAATTGAACGTGCTGCTCGTCATGCTCGCATTCTTTCTCGGTTCGGTGATCGGGGACAGCACCGGATATTGGACGGGACGTGCGATGGGCAAGACGCTGTTCAACCGTGAATCTTCGTGGATATTCAAACCGAGCCGCGTTGAAAAAGCAAAGCACTTTTTTGAAAAATACGGCGTAAAAACGGTAATTCTCGCTCGCTTTATACCTATCGTGCGAACGTTCGCCCCGCTCGTCGTCGGCGCGACCGGGATGCCGTATTCGCGATTCTTACCCTTTAGCATTATCGGTGGGCTGCTCTGGATCCCGAGTATGGTGCTCGCGGGCTATTTCCTGGGCGGCGTTATAGAACGTGCTCTCGATATCAAGCTCGAAGACCACATCGAAAAGGTCGTTATTGTCGTCGTTGCTATCTCGCTGCTTCCGCCTATTATCGAATTTCTCAAACACCGGTTCGGCAAGAAAGAACAGAGCGAAGATGAGAATGTGGTTTGACACTGTGGCGGTGGTAGCTTAGACTCAGTGTTTGGTCGGCGGGGCGTGGCTCAGTCTGGTAGAGCGCTCGGTTCGGGATCGAGAGGTCGGAGGTTCGAATCCTCTCGCCCCGACCATAAATTTAGAAAGCTTTTCGTTACTTAGCGAAAAGCTTTTTTCTTTTTAAAGCATGGTCGCCACGATCAGAAAACCGCCTCCGACTGCGATCGCGTCTTCGACGAGTGCCGCCGGCAGGTCTTTACCGAGCGCCGCAGCCAACCGAACACGAAATTTGTAGCCAAGCAAAGTCCCGATCACAGCTCCGAGTCCTCCGAGTAAAGCCCCAATACCCAAACCTCCTACGCTGCAAACCGCCGCGCCGCAAATCGCTCCGGATACAATTCGTGCAATAAAGGCCGGTGGGATCTTTCTACTCGGCGTCCATTTCAATTTATCCCCAATCAGCTCGCCTATCGCCAAAACGGTCAGGATGTATGGAGTGTAGAAAGCATAGAGAAATTTAAGTGCGTCGAATGGCGAGTCTCCCAATTGTACCCAACCAAAACGAACTGCCCAGCTAACCATCATCGGAGCAGTAAATGTCCGTAGGCCAGCGATTACTCCTAACAGCAGCGCCGCAACATAGATCACCATTAAGTTCCCCCTTAGTCGATCTGATAGGTTGCGACGCTGGTCGGCGTTTCGTAACAGCGGACCTTGTAAACGCTAACGCGTTCGTCGGCGATGCGGGTGTTTAGGTATTCGAGAAAATAGCGTGCAAGATTCTCTGCGGATGGATTAAGTTCCTCGTCAAACGGCGGCAGTTCGTTGATATTTCGGTGATCGAGATATTTAACTATCTCATCCGCCGCCGATTTTAGATCGCCAAAATCGATCAGCAACCCGATATTGTTTAGTTCCTCGCCACGAGCAAAGATCTCGATCTTATAGTTATGCCCGTGCAAATTCTCACACTTCCCCTTATACCCACGCAGTTGATGCGCCGAAGAAAAATTGCGTTCGATCATTACTTCAAAAAATGCTGGCATAATTTATCCTTTATTCCGCCACGGCCAGTTCATCTCCGGCAATCTCGATGGGGCCGCTGATCTGACGGTTGACCAGATAGATCATAAATATAGAGATCGCGGTGATCACGACCATTATATATCCGAGAGTATCGTAATGTTCGAGCGGGCTAAACTGGTCGCGTTGGGCAACGATCAGGCCGCCTGATATTGCCGCCAGGCCGCCCGCGATCTGTTGGAGCGACGAATTTATACTCATAAACGCGCCTCGATCCTGCAGGCCCGGCAATGCAGAGACGAGAGCCATCGATGGAACCATTCTACTGAGGATTCCGACCATAAACATTACATTTAAAATAAGAACCAGCCAAAACGGAACGGGCACGAGATTGGTATAAACAACGACCATCACCATCAGCCACAGAGACGCGGCAATGAAAATATGAAGCTTTTCGATCCGGTCGCTCAGGCGTCCGACGACAGGCATTATCACCAAAGCCGCGACGCCCGAAACCATAAACAGTATCGGAAGCTGATGCGGCGTTACGAGCAGATTGTTGATCGCAAATGCACTTCCCCACGGCATCATCATAAATCCGCCAAGCGACAAAAATGCGGTCGCCAGAAATCCGATCTGATATCTTCCATTTCCGAGTGTCTTGAGCAGGTGCTTCACCGGATTTTTATCGCTTTTTACGAGCAGATGTGCATTTATCGACTGCATCTTGAGCAAAATGACGACCCAGGTCAGTACCGAGATACCAACGATCGCGAGAAAAGGTGCCTGCCAGCCCCAAATGTTCGCGATAAAAAGACTTATCGGAATGCCGAGGATCTGGCTCGCTCCAAATCCCATCTGCAAAAAGCCCATAACGCGGCCGCGTTGGTTGAGCGGGAAAATGTCCGCCACGATCGCCATCGAGATCGACCCGATCACGCCGCCAAACAATCCCGTGACGATCCTCGCTCCGAGAAGCATCGGATATGAGGTCGTTAGTCCGCAAAGCAAAGTTCCTGCGACAAAACCGACATAAAAGAACAATAGAAGCTTTTTCCGGTCAAAACGGTCGGCAAATCCGGCGGTCAAGAAGCCAGAGATGCCCGCACTAAAAGCATATCCCGAAACCGCCGCCCCGAACTGCGTAGGCGTCAGGGACATCGATTTCATCAGCATATCGCCGAGCGGTGACATCACCATAAAATCGAGGATTACGGTAAACTGCGTCATCGCAAGCAGAATGATTACGATCACCTGATTCGCCGACAATTTCGCCGGCCCCTCGATAGCGGACGCTGGTTGATTTGGTTGTGTCTCCATAAATTAGTTATTGCCCGCTGCGGCGGCGTCCTCCAAAAAGCGATCGATCTCGGCTATATCACCGACTATCCGCATCCTCGGCAGACTGTTTAGAAAATCGCGTCCGTAGCCTTTCGATCTCAAGCGCGGATCTAAAATAGCGATAACTCCCCGATCGGTCGAGCTGCGAATTAGACGGCCGATTCCCTGTTTAAGCGAGATCACGGCCTGCGGGACGCTGTAGTCGAAAAAAGCTTTCCCGCCGTTTTCGTCAATAAAGCGACTGCGTGCGGCGACGATCGGGTCGGTCGGGACGGCGAACGGCAGTTTGTCGATGATGACGCATGACAACTGTTCGCCGCGAACATCGACGCCCTGCCAAAAGCTGGAGGTTGCGAATAAAACGGCGTTTGGAGTGTCGCGAAATTTTTCGAGCAGACCCGTTTTAGCCATCGTTCCCTGCAAAAAACACGGATAACCGATGCGGGCCGAGACGAGTTCGTACAACGCGATCATCGACGAATTGCTCGTACATAGCACAAATGCGTGGCCGCGGGTTACTTGCACGAGTTTCACGATCTCGATAGCCGCCATGTGCGTAAATTCCGGAGAACGCGGATCAGGCATCACCTTTGGCAAATATACGATCGCCTGATTTTCGTGGTCGAATGAAGACGGCGCGGTGAGCGAGGTCGTTTTCGCGGGAGACAGGCCCAGGCGGTCGCGAATAAAATTAAAACTTCCGTTCGCCGAGAGCGTCGCCGAGGTAAGTACGCAGGTATCTACCTTATCGAATAATTTTTCCTGCAACAGCGCCGAAACATCGACCGGCGAGGCTTGCAAAAATATGCCGCGTCCGCGTTTTTCGAGCCAGTAAACGTAATTGCGGTCGGCCTGTTTGATAATGAAACCGAGATCGAAACGAGTCTGCCTGATACGCCTGACGACGCTCTCGGCCTCCGGCATTTTGGCGGAAAATGCGTCAATTGCGACATCGAGTTGCCCGAGTGCAGAGTCGAGGGCTTCGTACGCTTCGCCGTGCAGCGTCGGCTGTTGTTCGCCGCCCGCACCACGCTGTGAAAAGCTCTCAGGCATCAGCGGAAAACGGCCTTCGTTTCCGCGAGCCTGTAAAAATCTGATCCAAAATTGCTCGGCCAGCCCAATGACCTTGGCCGAGGTCCGCAAAATTCCCGCCGTCGCGATCGCGTCCGTGATCGGCAGCGTGTCGGCGTCGCGGGTGACTTCGTCGATCTGAAAAGTCGAGACCTGAAACCCGAAATAGTCCGCCGCGATGTCTTCGATCAAATGAGCTTCGTCAAAGATGACTGCTGCGTAATCTGGCAAGACCTTTCCGAAATTATTGCCGCGAACATTTAGATCTGCAAAAAACAGATGATGATTGACGATGACGATGTCTGCGGCTTCGGCGTTTGCACGCATTCGAGTGATAAAGCACGGCTCGTAATCGGGACATTTCTGACCGATGCACGTGTCGCCCTTGGCATTGATTCTGCTCCAGAATGAGAGATTTTCCGGAAGATATGTCAGCTCGGCACGATCGCCGGTTTTCGTATCATGCGACCATTCGCGGACCTCTTTGAAATGATCGACCTCGCCGATGCCGTCTAGGATCGGCTGATGATCGGATTTCGCGATGCGGTACATGCAGGCGTAATTTGAACGCCCTTTCATATACGCGGCCTTAAATTTCTTGGGCAAAACCTTTTGCAGAAACGGAATGTCCTTTTCCATCAATTGTTCCTGCAAATTCTTGGTGCCGGTCGAGATGATGATCCGCGTCTTGTTTCTCAATGCCGCCGCGATCGCGGGCGTGAGATACGCAAGCGTTTTCCCCGTTCCGGTTCCGGCCTCAACAATAAGGTGTTTTTTCTCAGCAAGCGCAGTCACGATCGCATCGGCCATTTTGATCTGGCCTTCGCGATATTCGTACGCATCATGGTGCTGCGAGATCAACCCGCCGCTGCCAAATACACTTTCGATGAGGTTATCGTCCATCTTAAAACGGTGCTCGGAACGTAAATTTCATTGACTTCGAACCGTGATTTGTTAAAATCACCTTTTGCGAACAATACAATTGAAACTTACTTTTTAGACCGTCGCCAATGTTGTTTATCGAGCCGCGGTCTTTTTGCGAACTAACATAAACTTTAGATTCTAATGTTTTTGCCGTTTAATTTCGATTTCTCACGAGATATTTCGCAAATCTTCGCGTTTGATACCGTCTGCATGTTTTAGGAGTTCATTTTTGATGTCATCAACAGCTTTGACCGGATCGCGGCGAAACGCCGTTTTGTGTTTGTTCGTGCTCGCCTTGATCGCCGCCGCATTTGTTGTGCCTTTTCGCGAGCGGATCGCAAAGGCGCAAGGCCTGATGACGCCGACCAAAAGTCACGATGCGGAACTCCCGAATTACGACATCAGAACCGACAAATCAGCCTACGAAAAGGTCGCCGCGTTTCGCACGAACTCGGGCAAAAGTGCGGTTGATGTTGCCGATATACGCGATTCGTTCGTTCAGGGCGAAAAGAATTTGCGTTTGAGCATTCCGACGTTGAAAGTCGATTACAACGACGACATCAAAATTCCCGAGGTCATCGGGCCGGACGTAAAACAAGGCCGTGCGTTTCTAACAACGCCTTCGCCAGCGAAACGATCGAACATACTGATCGATTTTCTAAAGCAGAACGCCAACCTCATCGGCGCGACTCCGGGACAGATCGCTGGCCTCAAGGTCTTCGCCGATTACACCAATCCTGACGGCAACCTATCGTTTGTCGAGCTCGATCAGGAGATCAACGGAATCCCCGTATTTCGCGGCGAGGTCAAGGCCGGCTTTACCAAACAAGGCGAGATGATCCGCGTCGTCAATAATCTCGCCCCGGCGATCGATTACGACGCGGTTTCAACCGATTTCGGCGATCCGCTCGATGCAGTTCGTGCCGCTGCCGGATTTATCAATTCGGACATCTCAAAGCTCAATATCCGCAAGGATCAAACGGTTTCGAGCGAACTTAAAACGATTTTCGGCACTGGAGATTCGGCGACGAAGGCCGAGAAAATGTATTTCCCGACCGAGCCCGGAGTCGTCGTCCCGGCGTGGCGTGTGCTGATCTGGCAGCCGGTAAATGCTTATTACATCATTGTTGACGCAGCGACCGGCACGATGCTCTGGCGAAAAAACATCACCGAGGATCAAACACAGGCTTCAACCTACAGTGTTTACACCAACCCAAACGCGATGATCAACGTCGCCGAGAGTCCGTTCCCATTCACTCCGGGACCGGTTGCTCCTAACGGTGTTCAAGGTTCGCCGATCGGTCGTTCATCTATAACCCGTATTGGTAACGAAGCTCCCTATACATTCAATAATCTCGGCTGGATCACGGACGGCGTGACCGTAACGGACGGCAACGCCGTGCAAGCCGGACTCGACCGCGACGGAAACGACGGTGTTGACACGAATAGCGAGGCGGTCAGCGGAACACGCAATTTTACATTCGCCTACAATCCGCTCAACCCGAACAACAACAATGGTGACGCCCCGATCCCGGCGACGCAAACTTATCCCGGCAGCGTCTTCCAAATGGGTACGGTCACGCAGCTTTTCTATATCTGTAACTGGTATCACGATGAGATGTATCGTCTCGGATTTACCGAGCAGGCACGCAATTTTCAGAACAGTAATTTCGGCCGCGGCGGCCTCGAAGGCGACCGCGTTCGCGGCGAAGGCCAGGATTCGTCCGGCACAAACAACGCCAATTTTTCCGCCGGAGCTGATGGTGAACGCGGCCGCATGCAGATGTACATCTGGACGGGCCCGAACCCCGACATCGACGGAAATCTCGATGCAGAGGTCGTAATTCACGAACACACTCACGGCCTCTCAAACCGTTTGCACGGCAACGGCAGCGGGCTTTCGATCAATATGTCACGCGGTATGGGCGAAGGCTGGTCAGATTTTTACGCCCAATCGATGCTCAGCGAGCCAAGCGATCCGATCAACGGAATTTACGCAATGGGCGGCTATGACACATATCTCGGTTCGGGCGGTTTTGTCAGCAATTACTATTACGGTATCCGACGTTTCCCCAAGGTGGTAAAGTCTTTCACCGGCGGCCCCGGCAATCTGCCTCACAACCCGTTGACCTTTGCCGATGCCGATCAATCGCAGCTGGACCTCTCCGACGGAGCATTTGGCCGCGGGCCTTTTGGTTCGACCACGGCGGACGCGGTTCACAATCTAGGCGAGATCTGGAGTAGTGCTTTGTGGGAGATCCGTGCAAAAATGATAACCCGCCTCGGCTGGGCGACCGGCAACCGCAAGGTGCTCCAACTCGTCACCGATGGCATGAAACTCGCGCCCGTCGGCCCCACATTTATCAGCGAACGCGACGCCATTCTCGCCGCCGCACAGGCAAGTTCGCTCGCCCCTGATGCAGCCGATGACGTTGCCGATGTGTGGGCAGGATTTGCGATACGCGGCGTTGGATATAACGCAAGCATTCAGGCAAACGGAACAGGTGCGGGCGATACGCGTGTCACCGAATCGTTTGGAACGCCAAATCTATATCAAAACCTGGCGCTGACAGTTTCCGATCCGACCGGCAATAACAACGGCTACCCCGATCCCGGCGAAAATATTGCGATCAATATACCGCTCACCAATGCGACCGGCACGACCGCAACCGGCGTAACGCTACAACTCGTCGGCGGCGGTTCGGCCGATTATGGAACGATCGCGGGCGTCGGCACAGTAACGCGGCCGGTGACATTTACAGTACCGGCAAACGCCGCGTGCGGAACCCTGATCACATTAACACTCAATGTAAACAGCAGCCTCGGCGCAACCTCGTTCACGCGTGTTCTGGCGGTTGGCGTACCGGTCGTGACAGCCGCAGAAAGCTTCGACGGCGTCTCCGCTCCCGCGATTCCGGCAACCTGGACCGCAACGCCATTTGGCGGCGGCATAAATTGGGTTACGACTGCCACGAGCCCCTATACGGCCCCAAACGCCGTATTTGCGAGCGATCCGGCAACTGTCGGCGGCGGGGCAGAACTGCTATCACCCGTTTTCGCGGTCACGTCTTCAGCCTCGACTGTGTCTTTCATCCACAACTACAATTCCGAAGGCGGTTGGGACGGCGGAGTGCTCGAGATCAGCATCGCCAACGCAGCATTTCAGGATATCTTGGCCGCCGGCGGCTCATTCGTGCAGAACGGATATAACGCCACGCTCGGCAATGGCACGAATAATCCGCTCGCAAACCGTCAGGCATGGAGCGGGACGTCGGGAGGCTATATTGCCACAGTTGTCCGTTTGCCGCTCGCCGCTGCAGGGCAAAATGTTCGCTTCAAATGGAGATTTGCCGCCGATGATAATACTGCACCCGCGAATGGCGGATGGTCGGTCGACAATATTCAGCTTGTCGGAACATATTCGTGCGTCATCGTCGATCTATTCGGCAAGTCGCGAGCCGATTTCGATGGTGACAATAAGACCGACATTTCGGTTTTCCGTCCGTCGGAAGGCAATTGGTATCTCAACCGCTCAAGTGCCGGTTTCTCAGCACAGCACTTTGGTATCGCCGACGATATCCCGACACCGGGAGATTTTGACGGCGACAGCAAAGCCGATCTCGCTGTATTTCGTCCGTCGGATGGCAATTGGTACCGCATCAACAGTGGCAACGGCCAGTTCTCGGCCACGCATTTTGGGACAAGCGGCGATTTTCCGCAGTCCGGAGACTTTGACGGCGACCACAAAGACGACCTAGCCGTATTCCGTCCGTCAACCGGCACCTGGTACTGGATCGGCAGCTCAAACGGTCAGGTAAATACCGTCCAATTCGGTCTAACAGGCGATCTGCCGGTCGCCGAAGACTATGATGGTGACGGCAAAGACGACATCGCCGTCTGGCGGGCTTCGACCGGCGTCTGGTATCGCCTGAATAGTAGTAACGGCCAGTTTTTTGCGGTGGCTTTTGGATTATCAGCCGATCTGCCGACACCGGCGGATTTCGACGGCGACAATAAGACCGACATTGCGGTATTCCGCCCATCTACGGGAGTTTGGTATCGCGTAAACAGCTCAAACGGCCAATTCGCCGCTATCGCTTTCGGACTGAACGGAGATGTTCCGGTTCCGGGCGATTACGATGGCGACGGCAAAGACGATCAGGCCGTTTATCGCGGCGGAACGTGGTATCTGAACCGTTCGACCGCCGGATTTTCGGCGACTGCATTTGGGTTGGCAGCCGATACACCGCTGCCGAAGAAGTATATTCCATAGTGTTGGAGTGGGACAGCAAGAGTTCCAATGGGTCGTCAAGACGTTCGAACGATTTTATTTCATTGACGACCGGGTGGAAATTTGATAAAACATAGGGGATTCTTAATTAAAATTTTGCTCAGATTTACGACTTAGCTTTTTTCAGAATGACGTTGTCCTGCTCACAGGACAGCGGTATTGGCGTTTGTTTGGTTTCTTGTTTGCGAAAATTTTGGTCGCTTCACTTGCGAACCGTTGTTTTCGGAATTTGAAAACCTGGGATTTTAGCTTTTAGGAGGGCTTGGAAATGCAGAGACGTTTTAACTCAGAGACTCGCAAGGGTTTACTGTTGAGTTTATTTATTTTAGGGCTGGTCACAGTGCTGACCATCCTGCCGACTCAGTTTCGCTCGTCAGCAGGCAGCGAAAAAGGGTTGATCAAACGGACGGTAAGCGCCGACCCGGCATTGCCGAATTTTGACATTCGCGAACAGCAAACAAAAGAAGTTTCGACCGCATTCGCCGGCTATCGCCAGGCATCGGGCAAAGACGCTTCGATCGTCGCTGACGTCAAAGACAATTTTGTAAAGGGTGAAAATGATCTGCGTGCAAGGGTTCCTTCGCTAAAGATCGACTACAGCCCTGACCTGAAAGCACCGGAAGTTATCGGACCTGATGTCGATAAAGGCCGTGCGTTCATGACCGGAGCAACACGTCCGGCCGGCGAAAAGCACGCCGACGTCCTGGTAAACTTCCTCAAGGCAAACAACAACCTTATCGGAGCAACCCAGGCACAGCTCGACGATCTCGTGGTTGCTGCCGATTACACCAATCCCGACGGCAATCTGTCGTGGGTGGAACTGAACCAGAAGATCAACGGAGTCCCTGTATTTCGCGGCGAGATCAAGGCCGGATTTACACAGAGCGGACAGCTCATCCGTGTTCTCAATAACTTTGCTCCGGGACTCGATTACAACACCGTATCGACTGACTTTGGTCAGCCCGAAGCGGCTGTTCGCTATGCGGCGGCAAACATTCACCACGATCTCAAGCTCGAAGAGCAGACCATCAATGCCGGCGAATCAACCGACCTCAAAGCTGTCTTTGGCAGCGGCGACTGGGCGACGACCGCTGAAAAGATGTACTTCCCGACCGAGCCCGGAATCGTTGTTCCGGCGTACCGCGTCCTGATCTGGGAACCGGTAAACGCGTTTTACGTCGTCGTTGACGCAAACACGGGAACGGCTCTTTGGCGCAAGAACATTACCAATGACCAGACCCAAACCGCAACGTATAACGTTTACAATAACCCGGCCAACATGCTCAATGCATCGAAAAATCCGGCTCCGCTAGTTCCCGCGATCGTCGATCCCGGCCTCGGAACTCAGGGTGCGGTTATTCCTCGAAATGACGTTACTCTTATTGGTAACGAGGGTCCTCTTTCGTTCAACAACCTTGGTTGGATCCCCGACGGTGCGAACACCACTGACGGTAATGCAGTTCAGGCCGGACTCGACATTGACGGCGTAAACGGCGTCGATGCTCCGGTCACTGGAACGGCACGTACCTTTAGTTTTGCGTACAATCCGGCTCCGGGTAACCCGGCACCTGGCGAAGCTCCAACGCTTCCGGCGTACCGCAACGGTGCGGTTACGCAGTTGTTCTACCTCAACAACCGTTATCACGATGCTCTCTATCAGCTCGGATTTACCGAGGCAGCCCGCAACTTCCAGAACGACAACTTTGGACGCGGCGGAGCGGCGGCTGACCGTGTTTCGGCTGAAGCACAGGATTCATCCGGTACGAATAATGCTAACTTCGCAACACCGGCAGACGGTGGTCGTGGACGTATGCAGATGTACGTTTTCACCGGCCCGACACCTGATTACGATGGCGACATCGATGCCGACATCGTCATTCACGAGCATTCGCATGGTTTGTCGAACCGCTTGATCGGTAACGGCAGCGGCCTCGGCAATAACCGTGGCGGCAGCATGGGCGAAGGTTGGGGCGACTTTTACGGTTACTCACTGCTCTCGAATCCGGCAACCCCGGCCTTGAGCAACAACACGACCGGCGACTGGGCAACCTATCTGCTCACCGCTACCTACACGTTTAACTATTACTACGGCATTCGCCGCTTTCCGTATGCACTTAAGGCATTCACCGGCGGACCGAATAACCGTTCGCATAATCCGGTGACCTTTGCTGACATTGATGCAGCTCAGGCCAACCTTTCGGACGGTGCTTACGCAGGAAACCCTGTTTTCGTTCCTAATGGCGCCACCGAGGTCCATAACGCAGGTGACGTCTGGTGTCAGATCCTCGTCGAGGCCCGCGGCCGCTTTGTTGCACGCCTTGGAGCCGCTGCTGGAAACCTGAAAATGCTTCAGCTTACGACGGACGGAATGAAACTAACGCCGAGCAGCCCGAATTTCACTTCGGCCCGCGACGCTATCATCGCAGCAGCAGCAGCAGCCCCTGCGGCACCTGACGCAAGTGCGGACGTCGTTGACGTTCGCGAAGGTTTCCGTATTCGCGGAATGGGATTTGGCTCGTCGGAACCGACGGCAACGACCGTTATCGAATCGTTCCAGTCGCCTAACGTCGTCATGACCAATCCTTTCTCGGTCAGCGATTCCCCAGGCAACAATAACGGTGTTCCTGAGCCGGGTGAAAACCTCCTGCTCAGCGTCGCGGTTATCAATGGAACCGGTGCGACCGTCAATAATGTATTCGCTAATGTCGATGGCGGCGCGAATGTAAGCTATGGCAATATTGCTGATGCCACCACGGTAACCCGTAATATTCCTTACACGGTCTCGCCTGCTGCTCTCTGCGGAAGCACGATCACCGTAACCATCAACGTAACGAGTGATCTCGGAGCACAGGCACCGACAACCCGAAGCTTTGTTCTGGGCAATCCCAATGGAACCACCCAGAACTTTGACGGCGTAGTCGCACCTGCCCTTCCGGCAGGCTGGACAACCGATCTCGCAGGTACTGGACCGGCTCTTTGGGCAACCACAGCAACCGGACCGTCAAGTGCCCCGAACTCGGCATTTTCAAATGACCCGGCAACGCTTGGCGAAGCATCGCTCTATTCGCCTGTCACCCCGATCACCTCGGCTTCGGCTAAGGTCAAATTCAAGAACAAGTACGTTACTGAATCTACTTTTGACGGTATGGTCCTTGAGATCAAGATCGGTGCCGGTGCATATACGGACATCGTTACTGCTGGCGGTTCATTCGTAACCGGTGGCTATAATGCAACTATCAGTACCGGTTTCAGCAGCCCGATCGCTGGACGTCAGGCATGGTCAGGCACTTCGGCAGGCGGCTATATCGATACCGAAGCAAACCTGCCGGCAGCCGCTAACGGCCAGAGTGTCCAACTCCGCTGGAGAATGGCCTCTGATGTTTCGGTCGCGGCAACGGGCGTAAACATTGATGACGTTCAGATCATTAATGGATACACCTGTGTCGCCGTTACTCCGCGTTCGCGTGCTGACTTCGACGGCGATGGCAAGACCGACCTTTCGGTATTCCGTCCGTCAGAAGGCAACTGGTACATGCAGCGTTCGACCGCCGGACTCAATGTTATCAATTGGGGACTAGCGACCGACACGATCATTCCGGGCGACTACGACGGCGACGGCAAGACCGACACCGCAGTTTTCCGTCCTGATGCAGCACCGGCAAATCCGGATTACCTCATCCTGAAGAGCAATGGATTTGTGTTCCAAGGCGTTTCATGGGGAATCCCGGCCGACGTTGCGGTCAGCGGCGACTATGACGGCGACGGCAAGACCGATCTTGCTACTTTCCGTCCGTCAACAGGCACCTGGTATATCCTCAACAGCAATGGCGGTTCTAATACCGTTGCTCCGTTTGGATTAACCGGTGACGTTCCTGTCTCGATCGATGACGACGGCGACGGCAAGACCAATCTGGCTGTCTATCGTCCGTCAACCTTTACCTGGTACATTGCCAAACCTACTGGAACTCCGGCTACAAACTTTAGTGCGTATCCGTTCGGTCTGGCTGGCGATATCCTGGCTCAGGCTGACTACGATGGCGATAACAGGGATGACATCGCTGTCTTCCGTCCGTCAAACGGCACCTGGTATATCCGTAAAGCATCTGATGGTACGACGCTTGTTCAGGCGTTCGGACTCTCAGGCGACGTTCCGGTACCGGGAGACTATGACGGCGACGGCAAAGATGACATTGCTGTTTATCGTGCGGGTACGTGGTATGTCAACCGTTCGACGGCTGGCTTCCTAGTCGCTCCGTTCGGTATTGCAACCGACATTCCTGTGCCTGTTCGTTACCTCCCGGCGGCTCCGGCTGGCGGCGGCGGTGGCGGAACAACAGTTAGCTACACCGGTCCGGCTGTGCCTATCACCGACAACACCCCTGCGGGCGTCAACATCAACGTGCCGGTCTCCGGCGTCGGAACTGTTGCTGATCTGAATTTCAGATTTGACACGCTTTCGGGTGCAACCTGTGACGGTACTCTTAGCGATACCGATTGTTCGATCAGCCACAGTTGGGTTGGAGACCTTATTATCAAGGTCACCCCGCCCGATGGTTCACCGACCGTTACGATCTTTGATCGTCCGGGCGTTCCGGGAACGACAGTTGGTTGTAACAACAACAACATTGGCGACATCCTGCTCAATGACGAAGGTGGATTTCCTTCGGTCGATGTTCAGGGAAATCCGACACCGACGGGCTGTGTCACCGGGAATCTCTTCCCGACCGGCAGCTTCTCACCGATCAATCCGCTCAGCGCATTGGATGGTGAAAATGCTAACGGAACATGGGTGATCAATGTGTCCGACAACGCCGCTACCGACACGGGCAGCGTCCAGAGGTTCTCATTGGTCTTCAACTCGGGCAACTAGTTGGAAATCGGTTCGTCAGGGACCTGATCGTAAGATACGGTCTTTGACATTTGGATCAAGCGGCGGAGTAGAATTTCGATTCTCTCCGCCGCTTTTTTGTTCCTTGTCGCGGCTTTACTAATTTTGTTGACTTGCCCGCCCCGAGCGAATATCCTTTAAATAGGACTGCAATTCTCGAACTTTCTGACCTTTCCGACCGTCTAACGATAGATAACTTTTTTATCTATGTGGATCGAAAAGAATAGCCGCCCGTACAGATCTATGTCGAAAAAAATACTCCTTGTTAAGCTGTCGGCAATTGCCGCTGCGTTTGTATTAGGTGCATTTATCTTTTCCGGTTTTCAGAATGCCGGCGAAACCGTTCGAGCTGCGTCGAGCGGTCCGTCCGCTTCGCACACAGACGCTCCTGGCGAAGACAACTGTACGGCCTGCCACGCATCATTTCAGGCAAACACCGGAACCGGAAATGTCGCGATCAGCGGCCTTCCGGCGGTGTATGCCCCGGGTCAGCAGATACCTTTGACCGTTACAATGACCGATGCAGAAGCCGTGATATTCGGGTTTCAGATGACCGCGATCGATTCGACCGGAGCGACGATCGGCAGTTTCACATTACCAACCGAATCGCCTGCGCGTTCGCAGGTGATCAATGGGTTAGTCGGCGGAATGACGCGAAAGTATGTCGAACACACGAGCAGTGGCCTGTTCCTGCCGGCTACGTTCGGTCTAAACCGCTGGACCTTCACATGGACCGCTCCGGCAACGCGTGCCGGACGCATTCAGTTCTATGCCTCGGGAAACGGCTCCAATAGCGACGCGACACCCTCCGGCGATCAAATTTACACAACCACAAAAGCTTCGACATCGGGCAGCCCTGTCTTCGATTTCGACGGCGACGGTAAGACCGATCTTTCGATCTTTCGCCCCGGCCCGCCAACGGGTGCCGAATGGTGGTATCTCAAATCATCGAACGGCGGCAACGGGGCGACGCAGTTCGGGTCGGCGACGGACAAACTGGTTCCGGCGGATTACACGGGCGACAACAAGACCGACGTAGCGTTTTGGCGGCCTTCGACGGGTTTTTGGTATGTCTTGCGGAGCGACGATTTCTCGTTTTATGCGTTTCCGTTCGGTTCGAGCGGTGACGTGCCGGCACCTGCCGATTACGACGCTGACGGCAAGACGGATGCGGCAGTTTTCCGGCCTTCGAACTCGACGTGGTTTATATCAAATTCGAGCGGCGGCACGACGATCCAGCAATTTGGCGTGAGCGGCGACGTTCCGGTTCCGGCCGATTACGACGGCGACGCCAAAGCCGACATCGCGATCTACCGCCCGAGTTTGGGCCAGTGGTGGCTCGTCCGCAGCACTGCGGGAACGGTCGCGTATCAGTTCGGCACCTCGACCGACAAAACGGTCTCGGGCGATTACACCGGCGACGGCAAGGCCGACGTTGCTTTCTGGCGGCCTTCGACCGGCGAATGGTACGTGCTCCGCAGCGAGAACAACAGCTTCTACGCGTTCCCGTTTGGCACTTCGACCGACGTTCCCAGCCCCGGCGATTACGACGGCGACGGCAAATACGACGCCGCCGTTTTCCGCCCTTCGAACTCGACCTGGTTCGCCAACAAATCCGGCGGCGGCACGCTCATCCAACAATTCGGCATAACTGGAGACCTGCCCGTTCCAAATGCTTTTGTTCGGTAAAGAATTGACCGAAAGATATCTCGTTTTGCCGGACAGATAAACCGATGTACTAAAAAGTACGCGGAATGAAAAACTAAAAAAACTGCGCAATTTTTACCATAAACTGCGCAGTTTTTACTTTAAATTGCGCATTTTTTACAAAAAAGCGCGCAGTTTTCGAGAAAAAGCGCGCCATTTTCAAGAAAAACTGCGCAGTTTATTCCAAAAAGTGCGCAGTTTTCAGAAAAAAGCGCGCAGTTTGCAGAAAAAGCGCGCAGTTTTTTCCGAAATGCGCCCGTTCTATTTACATTTTGAATAGCCGCAGTCTCGGCAGGAGTCGCAGCCGGAGGCGTGTTCTAGTTGGCCGCCACATTCGGGGCAGTCGCTGATCATGGTGGACATGTTGGATTCGGTGCCTACGGATTTGCCGATCGCACGGGCCGATTCGGGCAGATTTTTGAGACGGCGGTCGATGAGCAAGAGGCATTCGGCGACAGCCTGTTCTGGCGAAGTGAGCAGGCGTTCGTTGAACCAGACCGCGTGTGTTGCTGTGACCTTATTAAGGCTGTGAGCAACCTCGTGCGCGTCAAATCCGCCGCGGAGCATTTTCGACGCGAGCAGCCCGACGCCCGGGCTGATCGGCCCCGCACAAAAGATCTCGCGGATGCCGACGCCGTCGTGATTTACGGTGACGTAAAGATTCTGACCTTCGAACGGAATTCGCCAGGTCGAGCCTTGCAGTTCGCGGGGGCGCTCGATTCGCTCGGCAGAAGAGGCGTTGTTAGAAGAGGAGAAGAGGAGTGGAGGAGTGGAGGAGATTTCAGATTCGACTCGGATCTCCTCTTCTCCTCTTCTCCCCTTCTCCTCTTCTTTTTTCATGCTGTTTAGCACCTGGCCTTCGCGGCTGCCGTCGCGGTAGTAGCTGACGGCTTTGCAGCCGAGCTGGCGGGCTAGGTGATAGAGTTCGTCGACTGATTCGACGGTGTCGTCTTTAGCGCCGTTGCAGGTTTTTGAGATGGCATTGTCGACGTGTTTCTGGGCGGCGGCGAGAACCTTGACATGCTCGATAGATTTGATCGCCATTGCCGAGATGAAATGCGCCGGCAATTCGCTTTCGTGTTCGACGACGTAATCGGCGGCCGTCTTGATCGAGTCTTCGTTGGTCTGATCGACCTTAAGACCGAGAGCTTCCGCGGCGGGCGTGTGAACGTACGTTCGGGTTCCCAGCGTGTCCTGACGAACGTATGCCCACGAGAAATTGGGCTCAATGCCGGACGAGGTCTCCGCCACGAGCGAGATCGTGCCGGTCGGGGCGATAGTCGTCACTTCGTAATTGCGCGGCGTGAGCGGAACATCGCGCGGGATACCGATGTCTTCATAGAGGAATTTGGCGTATGCATCGCGGTTTGGTTCGAGTTCGGGGAAAGTGCCTTTTTCGCGGCCCAGACGAAGCGACGCCATCCACGCTTCGCGGCGGATAAAGCCCATGACGCGTTCCATGAGGGCGATCGATTCGTCGCTGCCGTAGGTGACGTTTAACTTTAAGCAAAGGTCGGCAAAGCCCATAATGCCGAGGCCGACCGGACGGGTGCGTTTGACCACGTCGTCTATTTCAGGCAGCGGGAAATAGCCCGCATCGACGACGTTATCGAGGAACTGTGTGCAAAGATGCGTCGCGTTCGACAGGCGTTCCCAATCAATGATGCCTTCGCCGTCGGTGGTTTTGGTAAAGAATTTGGCAACATCGATCGAACCGAGGTTGCAGGAATTATTAAAGTGTAATTGCTGTTCGCCGCACGGATTGCAGGCGTAGATCGGGCCCATCGATGCCATCATGTGGTTATGACGGTTGACCTCGTCGATAAAGATTATTCCCGGCTCGGCGTATTTGTGGGCCGAGGCGATAATGCGGTTCCAGATGTCGGGGGCGAAGACCATACCGGGCATCGGCGGTTCTTCGATAAGGCAGTCGGTCAGATCGGCGGTCTCGAACGCGAGTTTGTCCGCAAAGGTCGCGGTCGAGCCGTCGGGGCGACGATAAACTACGTAATCGGCCCCGGTCACGGTGTCGAATACAGATTGTGTCCACGGTTCGCCCTTGAATTCGGTCTGAAACCAGACGCCGCTATCGACGGCATCCATAAACAGGTCTGAAACGGTCACGGAAATATTGAAATTCGTCAGGCTCGTCTGATCGTTCTTGGCGTGGATGAATCGGAGAATGTCCGGATGCGTGATCGCCAGGATTCCCATGTTTGCACCGCGACGGACGCCGCCCTGCTTAACGACCTCGGTCGTCTGATTTACGATGTTCATGAACGAAACCGGCCCGGAAGCTACGCCGCGAGTCGAATTGACCATCGAGCCTGCCGGACGAACAAATTCGTACGTCATTCCCGTGCCGCCGCCGGTCTGGTGAATGATCGCGACATTTTGGGCGTGCTCCATAATGCCCTCGATCGAATCGGGAACGTTGAGCACGAAACAGGCGGCGAGCTGGCCTTTTGGCTTGCCGGCGTTCACTAAGCACGGTGTATTTGGCACGAATTCGCGGGCAAGCATGACGTTTGTCATGTCATTGTAAAACTGATTCTGCTTGATCGGATCTGTCTCAGCCTTGGATACATGGCCGACGACGCGGCGAACGATGTCGGCCCATGTTTCGAGCGGATCGCCATGTTCGTCCTTGAGCGAATAGCGTTTCGAAACGACCTTTTGTGCGTTTAATCCGAGCGGGGCAAATTCGCGACCGGTCGCGGTTCCGGCTCCGTTCGAAATTGTTTGACTGGTGGAAATTCCATTGCCGACAGATTCAAAAGCTGTGCTCATAATTTGTTGATTCTCCTCAGGCGTGAACGCACGGACACGAATATTAATGTAATACTATTTTAACACCCGCAATAGTATTTTGACAGAAAAAGTCGTTGAATTTTGTGTAGATAGAGCTTGAGAACGGCAGCTCAAAAACATCCTCAAGTGAGTGCAGTCTAAACAAGAATTTAACTAATGTCAACATATTTTTTCCACAACATATTGTGCTAATGGCAATGTTCACAACAACTGAGAGGTTAAGTTAAGGTAATGGTTTAAGTTACGCGGTTTGACGTTTCGGTTGCCATTTTCGAAACTTGAAATATGGATAGACTTGTTCACGGAACCGCCGCCGACGGCACCATTCGCCTGATCGCGGCGATCACGACAGATACTGTTACGGAGGCAATACGGCGGCACGAAACAGCCCCGACCGCGTCGGCTGCCTTAGGCCGAATGCTGACCGGTGCGGCACTGCTGGGGGCGAGCCTCAAGGAATTTGACCGCCTGACGGTAAGGATCGATGCTGACGGCCCTATTGGCGGCGTTATTGTCGAAGCTAATAATTCCGGCCATGTTCGTGGGTATGTTCGCAACCCGGCTGCCGAGTTGCCGCCAAAACCGGACGGCAAATTCGACGTGAGCGGTGTCGTCGGCAAAGGAATGTTTCACGTGATGCGTGAATCGGGATTTGAACTCGGGCTTCATCGCGAGCCTTACATCGGTTCGGTGCCGATCACATCGGGCGAGATCGCGGAGGATTTTGCGTTTTACCTGGCAAAATCGGAGCAGATACCTTCGGCGGTGATGCTCGGCGTTCTGCTGCAAAATACCGAGCCGTTTGTTACCGCGTCGGGCGGCGTGATGATCCAGATGATGCCGGGCGTCAATGATCATATCGTCACGATGATCGAAGATACGGTCGCCCACGCACCGCATCTGACATCGGTAATAAAGGGCGGTGCCACGCCGGAAGACCTTTTGAAACTGGTGCTGGGCGTGATCGATTTTGAGATTCTCGACGAAAAAGATGTCGAGTTCAAATGCACTTGCTCGGTCGAACGTGCGGCCTCGATGATCGCCGCACTTGGCAAGGACGAGGTCGCCTCGATGAAGGCCGAGGACAATGGTGCGGTGATGAACTGCGGATTTTGCAACGAGACATACGATCTCGATGAAAGCCAACTCGATGCCATTATCGCGAATCTTGCAAATAATTGAAATAACGTGGTTTATAGCAGATAATTTTCTCGAATGCCCGATATCGCATCATTTTATTCAGAGGTTTCGCGGATCGTCGACGCGGAACTGGACCGTTTGCTTCCTGTTGCCGAAGTCGAACCGTTGCGGCTCCACGAGGCGATGCGCTGGAGCGTATTTGCGGGCGGCAAGCGGTTTCGACCGGCATTGACGATCGCGGTCGGCCGGGCGTTTGGCATGTCTGATGACAAACTGCTGAGCACTGCGGCGGCGGTCGAGATGATCCATACCTTTTCGTTGATCCATGACGATCTGCCGGCGATGGATGACGATAATATGCGTCGCGGGAAGGAGACATGCCATGTCAAATTTGATGAGTCGACAGCCATCTTAGCGGGCGACGCACTGCATGCACTGGCATTTAAGGCGATCGCGGAAGATGAGAAACTGCCCGTTGTTGCGAGGCTTCAACTAATTGTCGGGCTTGCTTCGGCGACTGCGACGCCGGATGGGATGGTCGCGGGACAGCAGCTAGATCTCGAAGCCGAAGGTCGCGGCGGCGATGTCGATATCGAGCGAATCCATAGTCTCAAGACAGGCGCACTGATCAATTTTTCGGCCCGCTCGGGTGCGATGATCGCGGCGGCCGACGAATCGAAAATTGCGGTAATAAACGAATTTGCCGACCAACTCGGTCTGCTGTTTCAGATCACCGACGACTTGCTCGATATGAGCCAGACGAGCGATGTTCTGGGCAAAACCGCTGGCAAAGACGCTGCAGCGTCAAAGGCGACTTACCCGGGTAAATACGGCTTCGAGACGGCAACGCAGATGGCGGCGGACGTTCATGAACGTGCCGTTAGTTCGCTCGAACCGCTCGGTGAACGGGCGGAACTGCTGCGTGAAATTTGCGGCCATATTCTCTCGCGAACCAGCTAGGTGCGGAATCTTTAGTTCATTCGGCGTTTTATTTCCACTTGTAGTAATGGCCGAACCGACACACAATCGAAATCTCCCGATAACCCCGATCCTGATCGCGGCGGCACTCGCATTTCTGTTTGCGAATGTGCTGGTGAAGGTCAGTCATGACTGGTGGACGGATGAAAATTACTCGCACGGGTTGCTGGTTCCATTCGTTATTGCATTTATAATTTGGAGCGAGCGTGATCGTCTGAAGCGAGCAATTACGGGGCCGTCGCTCGCCGCGGGCGGTTCGATCGTCGTGTTTTCGCTTCTCATGCTGCTCGCCGGCACAGTTGGGGCGGAACTGTTTACCCAGCGGATAGCGTTTGTTCTGGCACTCGTCGGAACTGTCATTTATTTCTTTGGGCTCCGGATCGTCTTGCTGCTGGCGGCTCCCGCGGCGTTGTTGTTGTTGGCGATACCGATACCGCAGATCATATTCAATCGCATCGCTTTTCCGCTGCAAATATGGGCCTCGCAGATGGCGGTGTGGGGAATCAGGCTGTTTGACGTGCCAACGCTGCGAAAGGGAAATATCATTGATATCCTGCCGCGAGGCGCGACGCAGACGATCTCGCTTGAGGTTGTCGAGGCGTGCAGCGGCATTCGTTCGTTGATGACGCTCGTCACGCTGGCGTTGATCCTCGGGTATTTTACTCGGACCGATGCGGAAGGGAAATTGCGGTTCGGGTTGTTCTCGGGGCGTGATTTGATCCGCACGATCTTGCTGATGATCGTGGCGGTTCCGATCGCGGTTTTGACCAATGCCGCACGCGTTTCGGCGACCGGTATACTCACCTATTACTACGGCAAATCGGCGTCCGAAGGCACGTGGCACGATGCGTCGGGATGGCTGGTTTATGTTGTCGCTCTTGCGCTGTTGATCGCTTTTAACTTCATTGTTAGAAGGTTGTTGGGAAGGAGCGGGGAATCGGTCGGGGACGGTGAAATACAGCTTGGGCATTTCAAAAAGGTCTCGCTTTTGCCGATACTGATCGTATTTCTCGCAGGCGGTGCTCTCGTGAATTGGTTTGCGTATCGGAGCGAATTTGCACCGCCGAGGCAGGAGCTTTCGGGCCTGTCGCAGACGCTGGGCGATTGGCGGCAGAAGGGCGATGCGATCAATTTTGAGCCAGAGGTCGAAAATGTGCTCATGGCGACCGATTACACGATGCGCGAATACACGCTGGCCGACGGGCGGATCGCTAATATTTATGTGGGCTATTACGCTTCGCAGCGGACCGGGGCGACATATCACAGCCCACAGAATTGCCTGCCCGGAGCTGGTTGGGTGCTGAGCGATCCGGAGACGGTCGAGGTCACCATGGCCGACGGACGGACGTTTACCGCAAATAAATACACGCTTCGCAGCGGCGTTTTTAACCAAGTGATGCTCTATTGGTACGAGGGCCGCGGCCGCCGGGAGCGAAGCGAATATCGCGACAAGCTCAACACCATCATCGACAGCGTCGCGAAACGCCGAAGCGACGGAGCAATGGTCCGCGTGATGACCGACGTCGGCTCCGACGAAGCCGCCTCGCTCAAAGCCGTCACCGACCTCGCCGCCAAACTCGCCGAACAATTGCCGCCATTCGTGCCGGAGTAGATAGTTTGTTCCGTTCCACCTCACACAAAGGTGTTTCATGAATCAAGAATCCGGGTAAGAGCTGCATCTTCGGCTCGCCAAATCTCCGAACGCCCAGCGGCGTTCGGGCGGACAAGATTTAGTTCATCCTGCGGCGTAGGAATCGCAGTTCCAGCCGAAGCCGCTATGTTTGACAGGCCAGAGCTTTATGCGATTATCGGTCAGTCGCAGAGACCAAAGTGAGCCGCTACCTCCGCCGCTGCATCCTATCTCGCCGTAACCGAAACCGATCGTATACAAGTTATCTTTCCGATCCTGGATCGTAAAAACATAACCGATCGTCCCAAGTTTGATGTCGTCGCGTTTCAGCACGATAAACCTGATGTTCGCGATCTTTGGCAGCCAATTCTGTTTTAGATTCTCATCCGAAAAGTAGATTGTCCTGTGACGACGCGCGGGTTTGAAATAGTGGTTTGCTATGCGGGTCACGACTTGTCGCATCACATGATCGGGCAAGGTAGGTGCAGATCCGTCATCACCGTCCTGAGCCGAAGACGAGATACTGAGACAAAGCAGGAGAAGCATCAAAAGTAAATATTTCATTATCTAAATGATGTTCGACCACGCAAAGCGGTTGTATCGAGCAGCAAAGCCACGCTATGGGCATGCGGCGTTCGCTGTTGGTTTTTGTTACTCAAGACGAGTGATCCTGTTCTCCGGGGTTCCGATAACGAGGTCAATGACTATTGGGTTTGCGGGGAATAATTTTTGAACGTCGGAGCGCAGCGTCTTACTCAATTCAATAAACTCGGGATCCCTTGCAGTCTCGTTACAATACATAGTAATGATGAATCGGTCGTTGGACTTTTCCGCGTCAACCGTCTTTTGCATTTCTTCGTCGAAGAAGCCCGCCGAGGTAAGAGCTGAGGCAATACGGCCAACTTCCAGTTCGGTGATATTGCCGGAGTCGAATACGATCTCGTGTTTGAGTTTGCCGTATGACCGCGTGGTCGTGCGGTCGAATGAACCCGGACCGAGATAGAGAAAAGCGAGTATCGGTACCAAGGTGATCACCATCGAAATTATGGCAACAATGATGGTATTGCCCCAACCATAGACCGCTTTGCCCGCAGCAATGTGCTGAGTCATGTCGTTTAAAAGATAGCCGCGCGTGATTCCCAACACAAGGCCGATCTGGAGAGCATAAAAGACGAAGTTAGGTAGCCGGTCAAGCACAGGAATAAAGTTGGAGCCAAAGGATATAGCAAGTACGGCTACCGCGGTAATGACCGCGAGCAGTGCGAGATTTGGCTTGCCGAAAGCATTCAGTGTGCGCCAAAAATAATAGCCTCCGGCCAACGGCCCCCCAATCAAAACGCCTGTCAAAATCTGACGTTCGGTGTAGATATTTTCGTCCATATTAACAGGTATGTGAAAAACGCTTCGTCAATTGTTAGACGAAGCGTTTTCGTATATTCGCGGGCTAAATAGTAGTCCGTGGTAAGCATGGTGCTCGCGTCTTTGACAGAGTTTATAGCTGATTGGCGATTGTTACAAATCGGTGAGTTGGGTGCTAATCGGGGCGTTCGCCGCGTATTATGGCTCGGGCTTTTTTAAATTAGGTTGCGGAATGAGCATGTTGAACCCGGTCGCTATCGCTCTCGGTTCTGACAAGAGCACGCGTCGCTGTCGCTCGCGGGGCGGTAACATCCTTCGCACCGGCTGCCGGTTGGCACAGGCGGGCAGGGATGGCGCGCGCTCCGGCTATAGAAAAAATAATCAAAAAAAACTGAAATCAGCACTCGATTGACCGTTTTTCTCAAATGCGAAGAAAGTTTGGCAAATTGCCGGCTTTTAAGTTATTGAAATCATTGAACGTTACCGTTGCTGTGGGATTTGCCTCACGCAGCAGCAAAAACAATCGCGGAATTGTTCGAATGCAAGCTCACCTGCCCCGGTGAAACTCGCACGAGACGATTCGAATGACGCGAGATGATCGAGAAATATGATCTACCGAGAGTGCCCAAAATCCATCGCACGCATTGCGCGTGTACTCCTTTTCACTACCCTTGCAATATTTCTGTTTGCCTGCGGCGGTTCGACCGCTAAGTTCCTGGCACGCGGGGAAGAGTATCTCAGCAAACGCAAATATAACGATGCTCTGATGCAGTTCCGGTCGGCTGCCGAATCGGACGGCGACTCGGCGAAAGCTCATTGGGGACTGGCACGAGCATATGAGAATCTCGGACAGTTTAACGAGGCTCTCGACGAACTGCGAAAGACCGTCGATCTCGACGAGACCAACCTGGAAGCAAAATCAAGATTAGGCAATTATTTCCTGCTCATCCAGCCGCCGATGATCTCGGAAGCGGAAAAGATCCAATCAGAGATCGTTGCCGCGGCTCCGAAATATGTCGAGGGATATGTTCTCAAAGCTTCGATCCTTGCCGCTCAAAATCGCCCTGAAAATGAGGTCGTCGCCAAGGTTAACGACGCGATCGAGGTCGACCCGCACCGTGTCGAAACCTATTTGAGCCTGTCGCGATACTATGTGTCGCATGACAAGACCGCCGAGGCTGAGGCGGCGATCCAGAAAGGCATCTCGATGAATCCGAGTGCTGCCGTTGGCATGTTGGAATACGGTCGATTTCTCATGTACGCGGGCCGCAATGCCGAGGCCGAGACGCAGTTTAATAAGGCCATCGCCGCCGAACCCGCGAGCATCGAGGCACATGAAGCCTTCGCGGAATTTCTCGTCGCGAGCAAACAAAACGAAAAAGCCGAAGCGGAATACCGCAATCTGATCGTCATCCAGGAAAACAGCCCCGAAAGCCGTTTGGAACTCGCGGAATTTTTCGCGACGACAAATCGGCAGCCCGAGGCGATCGATGTTCTGAACGCGATCGTGACCGATGCTCCGGAGTATGTTCGTGCACGTTATCGTTTGGGGCAGATCTATCTTGATCAGAAAGATCCGGCGAAGGTCACCGAGCAGCTCGATGCACTATTTAAGATAAACGACCACGACGTCGAGGCATTGATGCTGCGTGCACGTCTCAACCTTCAGGAAAGCAAATCCGAAGAAGCGGTCAAAGACCTCGAGGACATTCTCAAAAAACAGCCGAGCCAACGCGACGCTCTCTATTACATTTCTCAGGCGAAGATCGCCATCGGACAGATCGATCAGGCGAGGGCCTTCATCGGCGATCTCGAACGCTATCATCCGAAATATCTGCGTACCGGACTGCTGAAAATTCAGGCTGCGTTCGCTGCGGGTGAATCGGTGGTTGCGTTAAAACAGGCGAGCGAATTGGTAGACAAGGTCGATGCCGCGACACCGAACGCCGACATCGGCGTGAATGCCCTACGCGAACTGCAGATCAAGGCCCTTTCATCACGCGGGCTCGCAAATCTCGATCTCGGAAAACTCAATGAAGCCCAGTCGGATCTCGAACGCGTGCTCGTGATCGCACCGACGTCTTCGTCGGCGATGGTCAACCTCGCAAAGGTCCACGCCGTCAAACGCGAAGGCGATCTGGCACTCCAATTTTACGAAAAGGCACTGGTCGCGGACGCAACCAATTTTGACGCGATGAACGGCATCGTGACGGTTTCGATCCAGATGAAGCGGACGCCGCAGGCTCACACAAAGCTCGACGCACTGATCGCGAGCAACGCCGGCCGCGGTGATGTTCTTGCAGCCTTGCATTATCTGAAATCGCAGGTATTTGCGGCGGAAAAAAATGTTGCTTCGCAGGAAAACGAACTGACGCAGACGATCGCCCTCGATGCAAATTATCTGCCGGCCTACTCGTCATTCGCGGCACTGCTCGTCGGTAGAAATCAGACCGCCGAGGCGATCGCACAGTATCAGAAGGTCGTCGAGATGAAGCCTTCGGCACCGATATTTACAATGCTCGGCATTCTCGAAGATTCGCGTAACGACACGGCCGCGGCGGAAAAATACTATCGCCAGGCATTAGACATCGCGCCGGATTCGCCGATCGCCGCCAACAATCTGGCATGGCTGATCGCCGAGAATCAGGGCAATTTGGACGAGGCGTTGCAGCTCGCGACCGCTTCGGTAGCTAAGAACCAGACGGTTGCCGGATTTTACGACACGCTCGGCTGGGTCTATTTGAAGAAAGGATTGTATTCGCCAGCCGTCGAACAGCTTCGCAAGGCGATCGTACTCGACGAAAAATCCGGCAAACCGGCGACGGCGGGTTATCGCGTGCGGCTGGCGACGGCACTCGCGATGTCGGGTGATAAGGCTTCGGCACGTCGTGAGGTCGAGACCTCGCTGCGGTCGGAGAGCGAATTGAGCCAGCAAGAGTCGGCCGACGCGCGGAAAGTTTTGGCGAGTTTGTAGGAGATATATGCTGGTCGGTCTTGAAACATTGGATGTTGCCGTCGGGCCATTGCTGGTCGGCATACCGGAATCGGTGAGCTTGCTCGCATTCGGAATCGGCCTGATATCGGCAGCGGTGATCCTGCGTTGGGTTTTGGGACGGCGGGACGGAGAGAAAAGGGACGACAAACTGCGCGACTAATTTTACGCAATTTTTAAGGGTACGAAAATGAACGTTGAATTTAGACAAAGAACGGCCGGTGAATTGATCGGCATACTAAAGCGGCAGAAATGGATGATCATCCTTCCGGTGCTCACGTTTACGGCGGCGATCGGCTATGTCGTTTACAAACTGCCGAGCATCTACGAATCGACATCGCTGTTGACCGTCAAGCCTCCGACTATCTCGATCAACCTTGTTCAGTCGCTGACCACCGACGATCTCAATCAACGTCTCCAGACGATCAATCAGGAAGTGCTGAGCCGTTCGTCGCTCGAACCGATGGTGCAGAAATATGACCTGTACAAGGCCGAACGCCAGTCGGGGATGCCCATGGAGCTGATCATCGAAAAGATGTACAAGAACATCAAGGTCGATCTCGAAGAATCGGGCAGCGAAAAAGTGGCGGCTTTCCGTATCAAGTATCGCGACCGCGACCCGCAGGCGGCTCGCAACGTGACCGCTGAACTAGCGAGCAAATACGTCAACGCTCAGGTCCAGACGCAGACCGAGATCGCCAATTCGACCAAAGACCTGTTCGACAAACAGCTCGAAGAAAAGAAGACCGCGATGGACGACCTCGAACATCAGCGTCTCGAGATCATGACGCAGAACGTTGCGACCTTGCCCGAGTCCGAACAGGGCCTCGTAGCACAGCTCGGCGGGCTTCGCGACCGCGAAGCGAACATCATGAAGGAAAAAGAAGGCCTGATGAACGAACGCGGACGACTGAGCGATTCGATCGGCGCCAACAACCGTCAGATGGCTCTGATCGAAGACTACGGTCAAAAGGAAACACAGGACACCGCCCGAAACGCTGCCGACCCGGAAAATTCGGTCGCATACGGCGAACTCATTAAACGCCGGGCCGATCTTAACGCCCAGCTCGACAATCTATTAAAGGTTTACAAAGAAAAGCATCCGGCTGTCGTCGCCAAACAGAGCGAGATCGCCCGTGTGAACGAAGAATTTGAAGGTCTGAGAAAGAACGCCGAGAAGCGGGTCACCAATGTGACCGCGTCGAGCAGCCGTAAGGCCGAGCTTCAAAAGAAATCGCTCGAACTCGAAAATCAGCGTATTCAATCGCAGATCGGACAGATCGAGACGCAGCTTGCGGGCAAGGACAATGAGATCAGGCAGAATGCGGCGGATGTTGCTGCACTAGAAGCCCGTATCAATGCGGTTCCGAGTGTCAAGGTCGCTCTCGAGGGCGTGACCGCACAATATCAGTCGGCCAAGGACACATACAACGAAATTCTCAAGAAAAAGAACGAAGCGGAAACGGTCGTCGGCGTCGAGACCAACTCGCAGGGCGAAACGATCCGCGTTCAGGACCCTGCAAACATCCCGCAATCGCCGGTCGCTCCGAAGAAATTTGTGCTGACGCTGGTCGGTGCCGGTATCGGTTTGCTGTTCGGTCTAATACTGACGGCGTTCTCGGAGATACCTAGATTCTTCAAGATCCAGAGCATCGAAGACGCCAAGCATTACACTGGCCTGCCGGTTCTCGCGTCCGTTCCGCCGCTCCTCTCTCCGGCGGAGAAACAGTGGATAAAACGTTCCGGCTGGCTCAAACTCGCCGCCGGTGTGGTAGCCGCGATCGGGATCGTTCCGGTGATCATATTGATATTGCAGGCGACGAGGTTGTTTGATCGGTTGGTTTCGTAGGGCAGTTGTCAGTTATCGGTAGTCAGTTGCCAGTAGTCAGATGAAGAGAATCTGAAATTTGGAAAATTCAGATTTGAAAGAGAGTTGAGGAAGATATGTACAAAGAATTTTTTGGTTTAGATGACATTCCGTTCACGTTGACGCCGGATCCGCGGTTTATCGTGTTCACGCCGAGTTATAACGAGGTGCTCGCGAGCCTTTATTACGGGCTTGAGAACGCCAAGGGGTTGATCGTGCTGACCGGTGAGGTCGGAACGGGAAAGACGACGGCGCTTAGATGGATACTGCGTCGGCTCGATTCGTCGGTACTTGCGGCGTATGTTTTTAACCCGCGTTTGTCGGTCGAGGAATTTTATCATCACGTCACGCAGATGCTCGGCATCAAGGACTGGACCAACAAATCCGAACTGCTCAACACGATGGGCAAGGTTCTCGAAGAACGCCATCGCCGCGGCCTCCGAACCGTCATCATCATCGATGAAGCCCACGAGTTGTCGGATTACGTGCTCGAAGAAATTCGTCTCTTGCTCAATTTTGAATCGGACAACGCCAAGCATCTGCAGATCGTTTTGACGGGACAGCAGGAACTTCGCGACAAACTTAATCAGGCGAATCTTCGCCAGCTAAAACAGCGTGTCGCTCTGCGGTGCAATATGCACTCGTTCCCGAATGTCGAGGAAGTTGACCGCTACATCACCGAGCGTATGGTGATCGCCGGTTCCGACCAGCCAAAGATCTTTACGCCGGATGCGGTCGATTATATCTTCCGCTGCAGCGAAGGAATTCCGCGCAACATCAACAACCTTTGTGACAACGCCATGCTGACCGCCTACGCCGCAGGCGAACGTACTATCGGCCGCAAGATCATCGAGGAAGTTGCTGAAAATCTCGACCTCATCCCGCCGATGGACAAACACGAGGTAACGACGTCGGCCCCCGAATTCAACAGCGGCGGCAGCGTTCTCCGCCCCGAGGCTCGCGAGGAGTTGTGGAACAACAACCAACGCGCGACGCCGTACCAGAACGGAAACGGAAATGGTAACGGAGACGGTCATTCAAATGGTCATTCAAATGGCCATGCGAAAACAAGCCAGTTCAAATTTGAAGATCACGACGATGAGAAATTGTTGGAGATCGGTGAATTGGGTGGGTTTTACTAAGAAGCAGTCGTCAGTTGTCAGTAGTCAGTTTCAAGAAAGTAGATCTGACTTGCGATTCTAAACTATCGACTTTTACAAAAGCCATGAGCATCTTACAAGCATTACAGAAAAAAAGAACTGAAACACCGAATGGTGAAGTGACGGGCGGGGACAATATTGTTCCGTTCAATGGCGATCTCCGCCGGGCATTCGTGCCTGCGGACCTTGTTTCGCCGGAATTCACCATCGGTAATCCAGGATCGACGTTCAATGGGCAGCCGGAATCTAACTTCGGGACGGCACTCCCTGATTTGGAAACGGGCATAACTGCCGGGGCAAATTTGAACGTCGACAGCCCAACGCGCTCGGTCGTCAAGCCGCTACCTGACTTTGTCACGTGGCAGGTTGACCCCGAGCGCGTTGAGCCTCGTCTAGTGGCGATCACTCAGCCGAACTCATCGTACTGCGAAGAATACCGCTCGCTTAGAACACACGTCCTGCACAAAGGCCAACGCAGCGATCTCAAGACCATCGTCGTCGCCAGCGTCAATCCGAGCGAAGGCAAATCGGTCACCGCGATCAATCTATCATGGCTCTTGGCGCAGACCGACGGGGTAAGAGCCTTGATCATCGACGCCGATCTGCGTATGCCGAGCCTCGCGGATTACATGGGAATTGAAACGGACAAGGGTTTGTCGGATGTTCTGGCCGAAACCGCCACGCTCAAAGAATCGATCATAAAACTCGAACCTTCAGGCCTGCACCTTTTGGCGGGCGGCGAAGCTCGCCTGGACGTTGCCGAGCTGATCTCGGGGCCGAAATTCAAGGAAATATTACGCGAAGCCCGCGACATGTTTGATTACGTCATTATCGATGCACCGCCGCTCGGTATCTTTACCGATGCGACCGTGCTGATCAATCATGCCGACGGAGCATTACTAGTTGTCCGTGCGAACCGCACGAAATATGGTGCACTCGAACGCATTCTCGAACCTTTGCCCAAGGATCGGATGCTTGGGGTCGTACTAAACCAAAGCGAAGACGTGATGGACGAATCGCACTATAACTACGGTTATTACAATTACAAGCGTCTCAACGAACAGATCGGTCAGTAGAAGATCTATATGTCTCGATCAATCTCTATGCGAACTCCGCGTCGATCTTAGAGTTCTCTGCGTGGAAAAAATAAGATTCCACGCAGAGGACAGAGAGGATTCGCAGAGACCGCAGACAGGGTCGAAAATTTCAAATTTCGACAGTCAGTAAACCACAAGATGAGTGCCGCTCAATTTAGCCCGAGAAAATTTTGGCTGATCCTGGCCGACGCCGCTATCATATATGGCGGTGTCATTCTCGCGCTATATGTTCGGCTCGGCATCGATGGCTCAGTCAACGAACTGAATGTGCGAAACGGCTGGTTCAAGATCGCACTGGCGACGTCAGTTTGTCTGTTAAATCTATATTTCTACGACCTTTACGATTACATCGTAATGACCAATCGGCGCGAGCTGATGCTCCGGCTGGTCCAGGCTCTCGGGATCGGGTGGGCGCTTCTTGCGTTGCTGTTTTATTTTGTACCGCAATTGATGATCGGGCGAGGTGTTTCGGTGATCTCGGTTCCCCTCGTACTCGTGCTACTGCTCGGTTGGCGGATCGCGATACACAGCCTCACCGGACACCCGGAGATCGGGGAGAAGATCCTTGTCGTCGGCACGGGAAAGACCGCACTCGACACCGCCGAGGCGGTCTGGGAACGCCGCGACGCAGGTTACCGCATCGTTGGATTTATCTCAGAGAACGGAGCCAAGCCGATGGACAAACTCGGCCAGTCGATAATTCTCGGCAAAGGCCCCGATCTGGAATCCGTCATCATCAACGAAAAGGTCGACCGCGTCGTCATCGCCGTTCGCGAACGCCGTGGTGCTTTTCCGACGGAAGCTTTGCTCCGGATGAGCCTCGCGGGTGATGTTTCGATAGAGGAATGCACCTCGTTTTTCGAACGCATCACGGGCAAGGTCCACGTCGATATGCTGCGGCCTTCGTGGCTGATATTTGCCGGCCGCCGCCGCGATTCGCGGATCAAGGCGGTGTTTCGCGAGATGATGCATCGAGCGATGGCCCTCGTCGGGCTGCTTGTCTCGTTACCGATCGGAATATTGACGGCGATCTTGATCAAACTCGAATCTCGCGGCCCTGTCTTTTACAAACAGGAACGCGTCGGCCAAAACGGACGCATATTTAACGTCATCAAATTCCGCTCGATGCGGACCGATGCCGAAAAAGACGGAACGCCTGTGTGGGCGGTCGATAACGACGACCGGACAACGCGCGTCGGCAAGATAATTCGCAAAATACGCGTCGATGAGATACCGCAGTTTTGGAATATTTTGAAAGGCGAGATGAATTTCGTCGGCCCGCGGCCGGAGCGCCCGCATTTCGTCAAACAGCTCGCGACCGAGATCTCGTTCTACGAGCATCGCCATCTGGTCGCACCGGGATTAACCGGTTGGGCACAGATCAAGTATCCGTACGGAGCCTCGGTCGCGGACGCGATACAAAAACTGCAGTACGACCTGTATTACATCAAGAATCAGAGCTTGACGCTCGATCTGGTGATCGTCTTTGAAACGGTCAAAACGGTTTTGTTTGGTAAGGGCGGAAGATAGAGCCGCGACGCGGAAATTCTGGATTTGACGCTTTAATATGCGTTTAAATAGCGGACGGAGAAATTGATATGAGAGTAGTAAGAACTTTTGTTAAATATTCATTGATCATCGCGGCAATGGCCGTGACGATCCCATCGGCGTTTGGACAGGAAGTGACAGGTGCAAAACCTGACGCGACGACCAAATCAGATCCGGTAGCGATCGCCACACCGACGCCTGCGACCGGAACGACGGACACGCCCGCAGGTGATCCGCCAGTCGATTCGCCCGAAGCGAAGGAAGTTTACAATTACTACAGTAATTATCTCAAGGAATACCGCCTCGGCCCGAACGACGTGATCACGGTCGAAGTTTTCGGCCAGTGCCCGGACTATTGCAAGACCAGCGTCACCGTACCGCCGACCGCTCGTATCTCATATCCACTGATCCGCGAAGGCGTGCTCGTTGCCGGTAAAACGGTCGAGCAGGTCGCCGCCGAGATCACGAAAAAGCTGGACGAATACATCATCGACCCGAAAGTGTCGGTCACGCTCGATAAAGCGATGTCGATCCGCTACAGCGTGATGGGCAAGGTAACGCAGCCCGGTGTCCGCATCATGGACCGCAAGATCAGCGTCTATGAGGCCATCATCGATGCCGGCGGCGTTGCGAAAGGCGGCGACAAGAAAAAGACGGTCATCGTCAGCTACACGCCGCAGGGCAAACTCACCCGCAAGGTCGTCAGCCTCGCCGACATGGAAACCGGTAAGGCGGAAATGATCTACCTCAATCCGGGCGATCAGGTTTTCGTGCCGGGTAAAGGGTTTAGCTTTGAGAAGGTATTTGAATACATCGGCCGTGCAAGCGCCGCGAGAATGCTATTCGGTTCACCGTTTTAAGCTGAAGCCAGTAGCTAGAATTTTAGAAAAAAGATATGCGTCTCAAATTCGTACTCATCGCAATGCTCCTGCTCTGCTTCCAGACGGCCAATGCCGACTGGGTCAAGCAGAGAACGAACAGCTTTGCGTGGCTGCGTGACATTCAGTTCGTCTCGGAGAGCAAAGGCTTTATCGTCGGTACGGACGGCGTCATCATGTCCACGAGCGACGGCGGAACAACGTGGACGCAGATGCCGAAATTTACGACCGACACATTTCGCGAGATCCATTTTACGGACGAATACACCGGTTGGATCCTGTGCGAACGCAACGTTTTCACACGCGGCCAGAACGCGACCTCATATCTCAGGAAAACCGTCGATGGCGGGAAAAACTGGGAACGTATCGAATTTGAAGACGCCGGACGCGAACGTGTCATCCACGTCATGTTCAACGCGAAGGGCTGGGGAACGGCGTTTGGCGAGGGCGGTGTTTTTTACAAACTACAGGAAGACGGCAAGACCTGGAAAGCGAGCAAATCGGCGATCCATTTTCTGCTGCTCGACGGAGCGTTCGGTTCGGGAGCGAACGGCGTCATCGTCGGAGCAGGCGGGACGATCCTGTTTACCGAGGACAACGGCCTGCTCTGGGACAAAGCGACATTGCTCGGCAAGACCGATTCGAAATACAACTCGATCTTTTTTGAGGGAGAAAAACTCGGCTGGGCGGTCGGGTCGGGCGGTTCGATAGTCGCGACGACCGGCGGCGGACGCCTGTGGCGTGTGCAGGAATCAGGTGTCGAAGCCAATCTCAACGACGTCTATTTCACCAGCACCCGCGAAGGCTGGGCGGTCGGCGACGACGGCACCATCGTCCACACATTCAATGGCGGCCAGCAATGGGACGACGTAAATTCCCGCGTCAAACACCGCCTCGAAAAGGTCTATTTCTACGGCAAAAAAGGCTGGATCGTCGGGTTCGGCGGAACCATTCTTTCATACAACGGCAACTCGACCGACTCAAAACCGGTGATGCAACCCAAGAGCTAGAGAACGGTTGGATGATCACGTTCGGCGAACCACCCGTACTAATATTTCAAAGAAAGGCATTGTCCGTTACGGATAATGCCTTTCTTTCATTAAGTCGGGCAGTTACAAGAACGATCAATAAAAAAACGGGGTAATTGGGGTCAGGGATGCTTTCGTGCTTGGTTTGCATAGAATTGAAATTGGTCCACCGTTATCAATCCTGATTCTGGGCAGATCATATCGCGGAGGTTTAAAGTGCCGATGCCGACGATCCCGGCAAGTTGTTTGTTTGCACTACGCGGCCTTCCGGAGCGGATAAACGCTTGTTTTGGCGAAACACTTATCGATTTTTTCGCCGCTTCGCAGAGCCTTACCTTTTCACTGACGAAAAAGTGAATTTTGTACTGAGAAAAATGAAAAAAACACGTAGAAAAATCATTTTTCTTCGCGTTTTTGAGGTTTTTTTCTTGTTTTTGAGGCTCTTTTTCGAAGTTTTTAGGGCTTTATTCGCACTTTTGAGAGTTTTATTGTCAGGAATTTCACTTTGTGTCGTGAGAATGCCGTTTTTCCTTGCGTTCTTATGGATCCTCCCGTCGAGAAGATCATTCGGTACGCGCGGCAAGGATCTTTCTGCGGAGGATCTTACTTTTTTCCGCTATTTTTTGGTCTCTATTGCGAATTGTTCATTTTGCTTGGCAACAGAAAAACCTTGTAATGTTGCGGCATGAAGTTCTTCGCAAGAAAACTCTTACCTTCCACAAGTAAACTCCCTTACTTCGTTAGAACAAGTGCGTGATCTCGCGTCTATACGCGGCAATTAGGCTTGGGGAGAGGCCTTTTTCGAAAGTATTAAGATAAAAGCGTGCGAAACGACGATTTGTTGGGTATTCTTGTCTAGCCTGATTCTGGTCAAGACGTTAATGGGCGATCGCACCAAAATTTACGCGGTTTGTTGCTGCACAGTGCTTTTTTTTGCATTGTTCTTTTGCGACGCGCCCGTGAGCTCCGCAGTGCCGGAGACGCGCGGCAGCCAATATAGATTCGATTCATACACGACCGACAATGGCCTGCCGCAGAATGGTGTTCGGGGTATCGCACAGACACCGGACGGGTATCTTTGGTTTACGACATTTGACGGCCTGGTGCGTTTCGACGGGTTAAAATTCTCTGTTTTCAACAAAAACAATACGGCGGGGATCTCTAACAACCGGTTTTCGCTGCTGTTCGGAGAAAATGACGGTTCGCTGATCGCCGGGTCGGAACAAAATGGGCTGACCGTTTATCGAGACGGCGTTTTCAAAACTTTTGATACATCGAATGGCTTACCGTCCAACCTCGTCCAGGATTTTTCGAAGAGCACGACCGGCGAGTTCTATTTCGCCTCGACGGCCGGAAATTTTTATCTGCGAAATGACTCGTTCGTTCCAGTGCCGGAAAATGAAAATCCGAATCACGGCCGCTTTTATCTAGCACCGTCGGGTGATCTTTGGACTTACAACGAAACTGCTTTTCGGCAGCTTTCACCTAGCGGTAAAGAGACTATCTATCCGATCAAAGTCGAACTATACAACGAAAACTTCAGCGGGTTAAAGCTTTTTGAAGACAGCCAACGGAATCTTTGGTTCGGCGACCTCAACGGCGTTTACTCTCTAAAGAACGGTGAAATAAGAAAATATACGGCTGTCGAAGGCGTTCCAAACCGCATGGCGATGCGTCCGTTTTTGGAAAATAGCGACGGCAGTATTTGGTTTGCTTCGGCCATGCCGTGGATCGAAGGCGTTGGGGTTGTTCGTTTCAAGGACGGAGTTTTTTCAACACTGGGCAAACAAAACGGACTGTCGAGTCAGTTTGTTGCCAACCTTTTTAAAGACCGCGAAGGTACGATCTGGGTTACGACCGACAAAGGTCTGAACAGTTTGCAGAAACAGTCGATCAGATCCTATTCTACCGCCGAAGGTTTGATCAACAACGAGGTCT
>Ga0209023_10000496_pt1 | contig 59244 bp, 44 predicted proteins | sample LakOneMetagenome_FD_187468 | JGI IMG/M metagenome (GOLD analysis project Ga0209023, IMG submission 187468) | Freshwater and sediment microbial communities from Lake Erie, Canada (SPAdes) (version 2) | ecosystem: Environmental > Aquatic > Freshwater > Lentic | place: Lake Erie, Canada...
TGAAGAATGCCGAAAAGCCCGTTTTTTTAGGCAGTTTCCGCCATAACGTCGCATATCCAGAATCAATGGAGCAAACATGGCTACCCAAATGTCTAAGTCGCAGCTGATCGAAAAGATCGCGACCTCTACCGAAGTCTCGAAGAAGGAAGTCAAGGGCGTGATGGACGCGCTGGTTGACGTCGGCCACAAGGAACTCAAGAAGAACGGCGTGTTCCTGGTCCCCGGCTTCGCGAAGTTCGTCGTCGTCAAGAAGCCCGCGACCAAGGCCCGCAAGGGTACCAACCCCTTCACGGGCGAAGAAATGATGTTCAAGGCCAAGCCGGCGCGCAAGATCGTCCGCGCCCGCCCGGTCAAGGCCGCCAAGGACGCGGTCTAAGAACACCGTCTCACGAGCGAAAAGGCCCCCGGAAACGGGGGCCTTTTTGTTTGTGGGGTATCGTGTCCCGGACGCGGTGCAGCGTGTAACGCTGCTCCGCAGAGCCAGGACCCACAAGTCGCACAAGCGTGGACCCCGGATCAGCATCGCACCACGCCGCGAGTGCGGCGCGCTGCGAAGCATCCGGGAAACGGATTAGCCTCACACCACCGGCGACCGGCCGCCGTCGACATTGATGGCTGTGCCGGTGATGTACGATCCCTGATCCGACGCCAGCAGGCATGCCAGGTTGGCGAACTCCTCCGCCGTCCCGATCCGCCCGAGCGGCGTCCCCTTGGCAAGGCCTTTCGCGAACACTTCGAAATCGGTGTCCGGCGCGGTCCTGGCGTGCCGTTGCACCCACTGATCGCTCATGATCAGGCCGACCAGCATCGCATTCACCAGGATGTTGTGTTCGCCGCCTTCGTTGGCCATCACCTTGGTGAGCGCCATGCCGGCCGCCCGGGATACCGAGGTCGGCGCCGAGACCGCCGCCGGCGCCTTCGCAAACGTGTTCAGCACATTGATGATGCGGCCCCATTTCCGCGCTTTCATGCCCGGCCAGACCAGCCGGCTGAAGCGGATCGCGGCAAACAGTTTCAGGTCGAGATCTTCCTGCCAGGCCTCATCGGTGATGTTCTCGAACGCGACTGTGCGCGCGGTGCCGGCATTGTTGACGAGGATGTCGATGCCGCCGAGCTCCGCGGTGATCTTGTCATGGGCCTTGGCGATATCGGCGGCCTTCGAGACGTCGCAGACGTAGTCGTGGACGGTAAGGCCGTCTTTGGCGAGTTCTTCCCGCGCAGCCTTCAGTTCCGATGCGCGCCGCGCCAGGATCGCGACCTTGGCGCCCGACTCGGCAAACCGCCGCGCCATTGCCAGCCCGAGGCCCTTGCTGCCGCCGGTAATGACGGCGACGCGATCTTTCATTGTTATTTGCATTTTTTCTCTCCCTGTACGCGGAAGCTACGACAGGCGGCGCGCGAGCGATACCCGCGCCCTGGTGGTGGCGGCATTCGCAAAAAGCCCATCCCCGACGCCAGGCCTTGCCGTCTAACGAACCTGTGAAGCCGGAATATCCATCCGGGACAGGCCCTGTCGCCGACAAGGATATTTCCCGTTTCCGGCCCGGTGAAACCGCAACATTGCTATTTCGCATCCGGTCTTGCCGGGCAGGGCGGCACGGCCAAGATCAAAAGGACCAAGAATAGAGTCCAGGAGATTGCCATGGGCCTTCAACAAGCAAAAATCGAGTCGCTGCCATCAGTTACCGCCGAACTCAACTATCTTGCACCAACAACAGACAAGCCGCGAACCTACGCGTTCGATCCACCGCCGGGTGAACTCAAGTCGACGGCGTTGCCGGAATCGCACCGGCTTCCGATCTTCGATGCGCGCGCGATTGCGGACAGCATTTCGCTCGACCGCGAGGGCTTTGCGCTGGTGCGGCATCCGACCGTGGTCCGGAACTTCTACGACGATAAGGAGGTTACCAAGGTCTACTATCCGGCCGTCGAAGCCTTCCTCAAGGCAAAGCTGAAAGCGGATCGGGTCGTCATCTTCGACCACACCGTCCGCAAAAGGGTCGAAGGTTCGGCCGACATTCGTGGCGCAGGGCCGCGGCAACCGGCGACGAGGGTCCATGTCGATCAGACCGAACTGTCGGGGGCGAACCGCGTACGCGAACATCTGCCCGACGAGGCCGAGGAGCTGCTGAAGGGTCGGGTGCAGGTCATCAACCTGTGGCGGCCCATTCGTGGTCCGCTGCGCGATACGCCGCTGGCGATGCTGGACGGCCAAACCGTGGCCCCCGGCGATCTCGTCGCTTCCGACCTGATCTATCCGAACCGGCGGGGCGAGACCTATTCGGTGAAATACAATCCCGGCCACCGCTGGTTTTACGTGCCCGAGATGACGCCCGACGAGGCGCTCCTGCTGAAGTGCTACGACTCTGCAGCCGACGGCCGCACCCGGTTTGGGCCACATACCGCCTTCATCGATCCCAACACGCCGATCGATGCGCCGCCACGCGAGAGCATCGAAGTCCGGACGCTGGTGTTCCACAAGAACTGAGTGTGATCGATGTGATCGTCTCGCCCTGCATAGCGGGCGAGACGACCGGGAATGGCATTCCCCCGGCATTGATGTTACGCCGCCCCGAATAGTTGTCGGGGTAGGACGTTTTATGGGTGGCGGCGCGGCCGAACATGCGGGTATCAGCTTCCGCACGCTGGTGATGGCGCTGCTGGCTTTGGCCAGCGGACACATGCTCTCGACGCTGCTGCGGACGATCCCGGCGATAAGCCTCGACGTGATGGCGGCCGATTTCGGCACCGCCCCGCAAAAGCTCGCCAGCCTGACCTCGATCTATCATTTCGCCTTTGCCGCCTCGCAGATTCCGGTCGGCGCCGCGATGGACCGCTTCGGCGTCCGGCCGGTGTCGCTGAGCCTCTTGATCGGAACCGTGTTCGGCGCGCTGGCTTCGGGTCTCGCCACCGGGCCGGAGGGTTTCCTGTTCGGCCAGTTCCTGCTCGGCGTTGCCACGTCGGGGATGCTGATGTGCCCGATGACCCTGGCGGCGAAGCACATGACGCCGGCGCGCTTCGGCCTGTGGTCCGGGATCATACTGTCGATCGGCAATATCGGCATGCTGCTGTCGTCGAGCCCCCTGGCCTTCGTGGTCGATCGCTGGGGCTGGCGAGCCGGTTTCTGGATTTCGTCCGGCTTCGGCGTGGTGGTCGCGCTCGCCGTGTTTGCGCTGGTGCCGCGTCAGGAAGCCGCCCATGCCGATCGCTCGTCGCCGCTCAAGCAGATGACCGAGGTGATCCGGCTCGGCCTGTCGCGTCAGCTCCGCGGCCTGATCGCCGTGGCGCTGGTCTCGCTGGCGGCTTCGCTGGTCCTGCGCGGTCTGTGGGGCGGGCCGTGGCTGATGCAGATCAAGGGGCTGAGCCGCATCGAGGCCGGCAACGAACTCGGGCTGTTCACGCTGTCACTGATTATCGGCCCGCTATTGATCGGTATTCTCGACCGCAATGTCGGTCATCGCCGTGAAGTGCTGGCGACGGCCCATCTGATCGCCGTGCTGGCGCTGGCCTTGATGGCGGCCGGCGCGCCGCATTTTCCGGTCTCGGATGTTTTCGGCGTGGCCGTGATGCCCGCGCGGTATGACGCTGTGCTGTTCGTGGTGATCGGCATTGCGGTGTCGGCGCAGCCGCTGCTGTACGGCATGACGCGGCAGATGGTGGACGCGCAGAACACCGGCAAAGCGCTGTCGGCGATCAACCTGGCGTTCTTCCTCGGCGCCGCCCTGATGCAGTCGAGCACCGGCGTGGTTGCCGGGGTCTACGGTCTGCCGGCGGTGCTCCTGTATATGGCTGCGACACTCCTGATCGGGACGATCCTGTTCTTGCTGTATACGAAGAAGTCGCACGGGTAGAGCTGCAGCCTGCCGAGGAGCGCCTGCTCTTGCTTCCCTGTCACCGCGTTCTGATCCGTTCACCAATCGACAGAACCTTGCCCAAAGCCGCGGCCGTATCCTTCAATGCCGCAAGCCGATCGGGCAACTGTTCGCCCATAATCCTCTGCAGCGGGCCGGTCATGCCGATCGCGTGGAATACCGCGCCGTTCGACAGCGTGATCGGGACCGAGATCGCAGCGAGCCCTTCGTCTATTTCGCCGACACAGGTCGCGTAGCCGCGCCGTCGGACCTCGGTAAGTTCCCGCTCGATCCATTTGCGATCGTTGCGGGTGTTGACGGTCAGAAGCGGGAGATCGTGCGCCAACGCCTCTGCGAGCAACGCCTTGCTCTGGTAGGCCATGATGGCCTTTGCGGTAGCCGCGGCATTGATCGGCATTTCGAGGCCGGGCTGAACGTAACCCCGCCATCGCGCATCCGGCGATTGCGAGATCGCCACGACGACACGCGCGCCGATCAGCCGCGTGATGTAGCAGGTCTCGGCGGTCGCCTCAGTCAGCCGTTGCAAATAGGGGCCGGCAAGCGTGTCGAGCCATCCATCATCTGCGCCTGCATGAAGCAGTCGGATCAGACGATCGCCGAGCTGATAGGCGCGGCCGCTGACGCCGTCCTTTGCGAGGCCGGCACGAACGAGCCCTTTCAGCAACCGATGTGCCGTTGTCTTTGGCAAGTCGAGCAGGGCTGCGACGTCTGCAAGCGTAAGCGCGTCAGGAAATGCAGACAGTAATTCGAGAACCTGCATATAGCGATCGAGCGGGCCCCCGCCGTTGTCTTCATCTGTCTTCATCGTGCTGGCCTGGCAGGTGAGAACTCTTCGTCACGTGTGCCGACGACTTGACTCGGTGCAGCGATGACGACTAATTTTACATATTACGGAACATCGTTCCGAAAAACGGAACACGTGTCAAGTAGTGAAATTCAAGCCTTGCCCGGCCCACGCGGCGTGGTTCCGATCGGTGACGTTACCTACGAGATGGAAGCAGGCATGTACCCGGATCCGAATTCCCGATCGCAAAAGATGTACGACCGCGCGCTCGCAAGTTTGCCGGGCGGCAACACCCGCACCACCGTGTTCATGAAACCCTATCCGATCTACGCCGCGCGCGGCGAAGGCTGCCGGGTCTGGGATATCGACGGCAACGTCTACATCGACTGCATCAACAACTTCACCGCAGCGATACACGGCCACGCCCATCCGACACTGATCAAGGCCGCGACGCAGCAGCTCGCATTGGGATCGGCGTTCGGCCTGCCGACCGAATCCGAAGTCGATCTCGCCGAACTGCTGGCGGAGCGATTGCCGTCGGTCGATCAAGTACGCTTTGCCAATTCCGGCACCGAGGCTGTGATGATGGCGCTGAAGGCGGCGCGCGCGCATACCGGGCGGCCGAAGATCGCGAAATGCGAAGGCGCTTATCACGGCTCCTATGATTACGCCGAAGTCAGCCTCGATCCCACGCCCGAGCAGTGGGGCCGCAACGCGCCGGTGTCGGTGGCCTATGCGAAAGGCACACCGGAGAACGTGCTGGCCGATACCATCGCGATTCCCTTCAACGATGCGGAAGCCGCCGTCAGCCTGATCCGCGAGCATGGTCCCGAACTCGCCTGCGTGCTGGTCGATCCGATGCCGAACCGCGCCGGTCTGGCGCCGGCCGATCAGGCCTATCTCGACGCGCTGCGCAAGGTCACGCGTGAAGTCGGCGCGCTCCTGATCTTCGACGAGGTCATCACGTTCCGGCTCGGCTATCGCGGCGCGCAGGGGATCTGGAACATCGATCCGGACCTGACCACGCTCGGCAAGATCATCGGCGGCGGCTTTCCGGTCGGTGCCATCTGTGGCCACAGGGAATTCATGGCGGTGTTCGATCCGCGGCCGGGCAAGCCGGCGCTGCCGCATGGCGGCACCTTCTCGGCCAATCCGGTGACGATGCGTGCCGGCATCGCCGCGATGCAGCTATTGGACGACGCGACCTTCGCGCGGCTCGACGCGATGGGCGGAGCGGTTCGCTCGGGCATCGATGCCGCGTTTCGCCGCCATGGCGTTCCCGGCCGCACGGTAGGTCTCGGCTCGCTGCTGAAGATTCATTTCGCCGACCGGCCGATCCGCGACTATCGCTCGGCCTATCTGACCGACGAGGAGGCCAAGCGCCAGGCGATATTCAACCGCGGCCTGCTCAATCGCGGCGTGCTCGCCGCAGGCTACGGCCTGATGGCGCTGTCGACCCCGATGACCGACGCCGATATCGATGCGATCGTCGAGGCGGCATCGGGTGCGCTGGCGGAAGTCGCCGCATCCTGACAACAACGAGAACAAGCATAATGTCAGCCAAAATCGATCCCATCACGCGCTCCGTCGTCCAGCATCGTCTCAGTTCGATCGTGAAAGAGATGGGTGAGGCGATGCTTCGCACCTCCTATTCGCAGATCCTCAATTCCAGCCGCGATTTCTCGCTGGCGATCTGCGACACCGACGCGCGCCTGATCGCGCAGGCCGATCACTTGCCGGTGCACGTCGGCGCGCTGCCGTGGGCGACGATTGCGGTCGAGCAACGCTTCAAGGACGTCAAGCCGGGCGATGTCTTTCTGCTCAACGATCCCTATTATGGCGGCAGCCATCTGCCTGACCTCACCGTGTTCGTGCCGGTCTTTGCCGGCGGCAAGCGGATGCTCTGGACCATCGTCCGCGCGCATCAGAGCGATATCGGCGGCGGCACCCACGGCGCCTACAATCCCGCCGCGACCGAGATCTTTCAGGAAGGCCTGCGTATTCCGCCGATCAAGCTCTACGAAGAGGGCCGGCCGCGCGACGACCTGCTCGACATGCTCGCGCTCAATGTCCGCAATCCCCGCGAATTTCGCGGCGACCTCGCGGCGATGCTGGGCGCAGCGCAGTTGGGCGAGCGGCGCGTCTCGAAATTGTTCTCTGAGTTCGGCGCTGTCGTCGTCGAAGCCGCGATCGAGGCCATTCTCGATGCCACCGAGCAGCAGACCCGCGCGGTGGTCTCGACCTGGAAAGACGGCGTGTTTTACGGCGAGGCGTTTCTCGACGATGACGGCCATGGCCGCAGCGATATCCGCATCGCAGCCAAGGTCACCAAGAAGGGCAGTGATATCGAGATCGATTTGTCGGAGTCCGATCCGCAGTCGACCAGCTTCGTCAATTCCTCGCATGCCAACATGCAGGCCGCGGTGGCGATGGCGTTCGCCTATTTGATCGACGCCGAAATCCCGAAGAACACCGGCGCGCTGCGGCCGCTCAAGGTGATCGCCAAGCAAGGCACTATCGTCTGGGCCGATCCCGGCCGGCCGGTGACCTTGTGCACCAGCCATCCCTCCAATGAGATCGTCGAAGCCATCGTGAAGGCGATGTCGGCATCCTGCCCGGAGCGCGCCATGGCGGGCTGGAGCCGCAGGTTCCGCATTGCGATTCAGGGCGAGGACCCGCGCACCGGCAAGAATTTCATCTGGCATCTGTTCCAGGCCCGCCCCGGCGGCGGCGCGTCGTCGGGCGGCGACGGCTATTCGTCGATTGGCGAATGGCATTCGGTCGGCGGGCTCAAGTTCGGCAGCATCGAAGTCGCCGAGACGCGGTTTCCGCTGCATTTCCGCCAGCATGAATTCCGCGAGGGCTCCGGCGGCGACGGCCAGTTTCGCGGCGGCCTCGGTGTGTCGCTCGATCTGGTGCTGGAAATCGAAAAGCCTGCCAAGGGCAACACCGCTGGTGATGGCGCGCGCCACGGCCCGTGCGGCATGCTGGGCGGCGAAGACGGCAAGCCGCATCACTATCGATTGCTCTCGGAAGGTCGCGAGCCGCGGGTGTTGCGCACCAAGGAAGTCGGCATCGAACTGCGTCCGGGCGATTGCCTGGAAATCCGCTCCTCCGGCGGTGGTGGCTGGGGGCCACCGTCGAAACGCTCAGCGGAAGCGCGCCAGCGCGATCGCGAGCAAGGCCTGGCCAACACGTCCGCAGAGCAGAAGTCCTGAGCATGTACAGAATTGGCGTTGACGTCGGCGGCACCTACACCGATCTGGTGGCGACCGATGAATCCGGACGGACCGTGTTTGCAAAATCGCCGTCCACACCGGCGGATCAATCGATCGGCGTGATGGCCGGCCTGGAAGAACTGGCGCGGCGTCTCGGCGTGACGCGCGCGGAGATGCTCTCTGCGACCGATCGGTTGGTGCACGGCACGACGGTCGCGACCAATGCTCTCCTGGAGCGCAAGGGCGCCAGGGTGGCGCTGCTCACCACCGAAGGCCATCGCGACGTCGTCGAGATGCGCGAAGGCCTGAAGCCCGACCGCTACGACCTGCGCTCGCCGCCGCCGGAGCCGCTGGTGCCGCGGGAGCTGCGCTTCGGCATACGCGAGCGGTTGCGGGCCAACGGCGAGGTTTCGATCCCGCTCGACGCGAAATCGCTCGACGATGCCATTGCAGCCATCAAGAAGTCCGGCGCGACCTCGGTCGCGGTGTGTTTCCTGCACGCCTACATCAATCCGGTGCACGAACTCGCCGCGGTCGAACGGCTGACGCAGACGCTGCCCGGCATCGGCGTTTCCCGCTCCAGCGACGTGCTGCCGCAGATCAAGGAATATGAGCGCGTCTCGACCACGATCGTGAATGCTTACGTCGAACCGATCGTGCGGCGTTACCTGACCAATCTCGAGACACGTCTGATCGAGGCCGGCTTCAAGGGATCGCTGTTCGTGGTGCTGTCGCATGGCGGCATGGCGCCGGTAGAAGAAGCCTCGCGGCTCGCCGCGGGTACGGTGCTGTCGGGTCCGGCCGGCGGCATGTCGGGCGGCCGGCGCTGCGCCGAGCTGGTCGGAATTCCCGATCTGGTGCCGTTCGACATGGGTGGCACCTCTACCGATATTTCGCTGATCTCGGGCGGGCAGGCGTCGCTGTCGGCCGACGGCATGCTCGCCGGCCAGCGCATCGCGCTGCGCAGCCTCGATATCGCCAGCATCGCGGCCGGCGGCGGTTCCATCGCCAGCGTCGATGCGGGGCGTACCTTAAGAGTGGGTCCCGAAAGCGCCGGCTCTGTACCCGGACCGGCTTGCTACGGTAACGGCGGCCTTGCCGCGACAGTTACCGACGCCAATGTCGTGCTGGGTTATCTCGATGCCGCGGCCTTCATGGGCGGCCAACGTCCTCTCGACCGTGCAGCGTCGGAAGCCGCAATTGACCGCGTTGCCGCAGCGCTGGAATTGTCACGGCAGGAAGCCGCGGCCGGCATCTACCGGATGATCAATCTGAAGATGGCCGACGGCATTCGCCTGATGACTCTTCGTCGCGGCGTCGATCCGCGGAAATTCGCGCTGCTCAGCTTCGGCGGTGCAGCCGGGCTCCACGCCGCAGAAGTGGCGCGCGAACTCGAGATCAAGCGCATCATCGTGCCGACGGTGGCTTCAGTACTGTCGGCGTGGGGCATGTTGACCAGCGACCTCCGCTATGAGGTCAGCCGCACGCATTATGGCGCGGGTCCGCGGATTACCGCCGATGAAGTGCGCGCGCTCTTTGCAAGGCTCGAGCAGCAGGCCGCCGGCCGGCTCAAATCGTGGTTCAACGGTCCGGTCGCGATCGAGCGCTCCGCCGAGATGCGCTACGGCGAGCAGATTTTCGAGATCGACGTGTCGCTGGATGGGCTGGACTGGAACGCGGCCAATCTCGTCGATCAGATCGAGGACCGTTTTCACGTCAAGCATGAGGAACTCTACACCTATGCCTCGCGCGGCCAGGAGGTCGTGTTCGTCAACGCCCGTGTCGCGGCTGTCGGCGCCGTCGCGCAGCGCGGTTCCGATATCAGGCCCGCAGCGTCGAGCGGAACCTGCGCGCCGCGCGGCCAGCGGCAGGCTTTCTTCGGTGGCTGGCGCGAGGTGCCGGTCTACGCGCTCGACGACCTCAAGCCGGGCCATACCTTGGCGGGGCCGGCGATCATCGAGGCCGAGACCACGACGGTGCTGATCGACACCGGCGACCGGGTGACAGTGAACCCGTTGGGATGGCTTGATATTGCGCTAAGGTGACGAGGACCTTAGCAACCATCGACCCTCCTGCTGAGGAGGAGCTTCCGCCTACTTCTTCTGTCCGTAATTCAACAACCCGCCCTTGTTCTTCGGCGGATGGGCGCGCAGGCCTTCCTCGTTCGGCTCGGTGCCCCAGCCCGGGCGGTCCGGGATGACGAGGTGGCCGTCGACGATCTCGGGCACGTGCGTGAACAGTTCATGGTCCCACGCCAGCCGGTCGATATCCGTTTCCATGATGCGCAGGTTCGGCACTGCGGCCGAGAAATGCGCGTTCTGCATGGTGCAGAGATGGCCGTAGAAATTATGCGGCGCGACGTTGACCTCGAAATGCTCGGCGGCGGCCGCGATCTTCATCGACTGCCAGACACCGTTCCACGGCGTGTCGATGATCGCGACGTCCATCGCCTGTTGGTCGAAATAGGGCAGGAACTCGCGCAGGCCCAGCAGCGTCTCGCAGGACGAGATCGGATGCGGGCTCTGACGGCGGATGTAACCCAGCGCCTGTGGATTGAAGGTGTCGATTTCGACCCAGAACATGTCCATGTCCTTGATGGCGCGCAAAATCTTCAGATAGCCCTCGGTCTTGGCGTTGAAGTTGAGGTCGAGCAGCAGGTCGACATCGGGACCGGCGCCGTCGCGGATCGCTTCCAGGTGCATGCAGAGATTACGCAGCACATTGCGGTCGACATTGATCTCGGGCTCGAACGGCGAACCGAAGCCGGGACGCCAGCCCTGCGGTTTGCCGTCGGTATAGACGAAGATGTTGGTCTTCATCGCGGTGAATTTCTTTTCGCTCACCTCGCGGCCGATATCTTTGACGCCGTCGAGATCGGTGATCGCCGGTTTGAACCAGTCGGGGTGGTTGATACGCCAGGTCGCGCAATGCGACCAGTAGACGCGAATGCGGTCGCGGATCTTGCCGCCGAGCAGGTCGTAGCAGGGCACGCCGAGCGCCTTGGCCTTGACGTCAAGCAGCGCGTTCTCGATGGCGCCGAGCGCCAGCGCCACCACGCCGCCGGCGGCCGGCCGGGTGGCGGAAAACAGTTCTGCATAGATCCGCTCGTGCTGGAACGCATTCTTGCCGACCACGCGCGCCGCCAGCCGTTCGATCGCCGCGGTGACGCCGGGTGCGCCGAAGCCCTCGTCGTATTCGCTCCAGCCGACGAGGCCGTCTTCGGTCATGATCTTGACGAAGTGATAGTTGCGCCAACCGGCGTCGCAGGCGAGCGTTTCGACGCTTCTTACTTGAGTACCCTTTGCCATGATTTCCTGCCCGGCTTTGTTGTTTTGTTTCGGAATAACAAACAGGGGATCGGCGGGCGCGTCAATCGCGTGTCGCCGCGGCTTTCACGGGTTGAACCGCGCGTGAATGGCGGCGCGCCGCGATACGTCGGCCTTGTCCGCGTATTCCGTTACGCGGAAGAAAATTCCGCTTGCATCAGCAGGCCGGCGAGGTTTCATGGTCGCCAACAAGAAACTGAACCGGCAGTCACGTTTGCCGGTCGTTCGGCCAAAAGGGAGCGTGATGGGCGCGTTGTCGTATCTGCGGATTGTCGAAATCGGGAGCGCAGCGGCCACGAGTTATTGCGCGCGCCTGTTCGCGGATTTCGGCGCCACCGTCCAGAAGATCGAACCGCCCGACGGCGATCCGCTGCGCCGCGCCGCGCCGTTGACGCCGAAGGGCAGCAGTGCGTGGTTTGCGTTTCTCAATTTCAACAAATCGAGCATCGCGCTCGATCCGAACGACGCCGAGGCCGCTTCGCGTCTCACCGAACTGATCGGCGGCTGTGACATTCTGATTGACGGTCGCGACGTCGATGCGGCGGATTGTCCCGAGACCGATCTCGACGAAATCAAGCGGCGCAAGCCCCGCCTGATTCATCTGGAAGCAAGCTGGTTCGGCGGCGAGGGGCCTTACGCCAACTTCGCGGCAACGGATTCCACCATTCGCGCGCTGGTCGGCCTAGTCAAGCTGGTCGGACCCGCCGAGGGGCCGCCGATGCATGCGCCGGATTTTCAGACCGGCATCTTCGCAGGCCTTTGGGGCTTCATCGCCGCGGCGTCGTCGGTGCTGGGGCGAATGCAGGACGGACAGGGGCGCTCGAGCCGCCTCAGCATTTTCGAGTCCTCCATCGCGGTCACCGAATACCTGATGTTCGAGGCGTTCACGCGCGGCGACATCATGCGGCGGATCGGCGTCAACCGGTTCTGGCCGACCTTTCCGGTCGGCATCTACGAGACCAAAGAAGGCTGGCTCGGCGTCACCACCGTGACCCCTGCGCAGTGGCGTTCGTTCTGCGAAATGCTCGGGTTGGCCGAACTGCGCGACGACGCGTCGCTGTTCCTTGGCGTCGATCGCCTGCAGCACGTGGATGACATCGAGAGCAAATTCATCCCGCGGCTGAAGACGCGCACCGCGCAGGAATGGTTTGCCGAGGGCTTGCGGCGGAAAATCCCGATCGTTCCGGTGCCTGCGGTCTCCGATCTCATCGCCGATGAGGAAAAGCAGGCGCGCGGCGCCATCGTGCCCGTGATCATCGGCGACGAGAGCGGCTTTACCGCAGGTTCGATGCAGCGGCTGACGGGAACCCCGCCACGCAAGGGCGGTGCGGTTCCCGATATCGGTGAGCAGATGCTGGGCAGCGCCCATGCCACGGCCGCCACCAGCGCTGGATCGCCTGCGGCGCAGGGGCCAAAGCGGTTGCCGCTGGAAGGCATCCGCGTGGTCGACTTCTCGATGGGCTGGGCCGGTCCGGTGTGCACGCGTACGCTGGCCGATCTCGGCGCCGATGTGATCAAGATCGAGGCTGTGCAATATCCGGATTGGTGGCGCGGCGTCGATCGCCGCCGGGCCTATGTCCAGGAGCAGATGTACGAAAAATCCGTCCGCTACTGCATCATGAACCGCAACAAGCGCGGCATCACGCTCGACCTGACGCGGCCGCAAGGCCTGGCGCTGGCCAAGCGCCTGCTGGCCGACGCCGACCTCGTGGTCGACAATTACTCGGTCGAGGTGCTGCCGAAGATGGGGCTCGGCTACGAGGTGCTGAGCAAGCTCAACCCAAAACTCGTGATGATGTCGATGTCGGCGTTCGGCGCCGGCAGCGTCCATCGCGATTGTCGCGCCTATGGCTCGACCCTGGAACAGGGCTCAGGCGTGCCGAGCGTGGTCGGCGATCCCGGCGGGCCGCCGGTGATGAGCCATACGGCCTTTGGCGATGCCGTCGGCGGCCTCAATGGTTGCGCGGCTGTGCTCACGGCGTTGATCCATGCCAGGCTGACCGGCAAGGGCCAGTTCATCGACCTCGCGCAGATCGAATGCATGATGCCGTTCGCCGCGCCCTGGATCACCGCGCATTCGATCGACGGCAGGGAGCCGATGAAATACGGCAACCGTCATCCGGATTTCGTGCCGCATGGCTGTTTCCGCTGTGAAGGCGCCGACAACTGGATCATGGTCGCGGTTTCCAGCGATACGATGTGGCCGAAGTTGGCGACGTTGCTTGGCCGTGCCGACTGGGCCGCTGATGCGAAGCTCAAGACCGCGACCGGACGCCGTGCGATCGAGAGCGAGATCGAGGCCGCGATTTTGGCCTGGACCGCGCCGCGCGATCCGGACGTCGTGATGAGGGAACTGCAGGCGGCAGGCATCGCCTCCGGCGTCGCCCGGCTGCCGATCGAACTCTTGCAGGACCCGCAACTCCACGCGCGAGGGTTCATTCAGTACGTCGATCGTGCGTTCATCGGCCGACATCCGCAGCCGTCGATGCCGTTTCGTGAAACCGACGCGCCGTTTGCGATCCGCAGCGCCCCGCCGACGCTCGGCGAGCACAATAACGAGATCCTCGGCGGTCTGCTTGGGCTGTCCGAGGCAGAGATCGCCCAACTCGCGCGCGACGGCATCATCGGCACCGAGATGCTGATGGACGAGGAGCTCGTGAAAGAGAAGAAGCGGGCGGCAGGTTGATGGCAGCGGCAGAGCCGGCACAGCGCAAGACGGAAGCGGGGGCAGCCAAGCCCCAGCCGCTGATGTCGGTGCGCGGGCTCGGCATCCGCTTCAAGACTTCGCTGGGCGTCTGGCAGGCGACCCGCAAGATCGATTTCGACATCGCGCCCGGCGAGCGCGTCGGCATCGTCGGCGAAAGCGGCTGCGGCAAGACCATCACGGGCTTGTCGATCCTGCGGCTGCTGCCGAACAACATGGCGGGGCTGGACGGCTCGATCCTGTTCGACGGCGTCGATCTCGCCACATGCAGCGCGCGCCAGATGCGCGCGATCCGCGGCCGGCGTATCGCCATGATCTTCCAGGAGCCGATGAGCGCGCTCGATCCGGTGTTCACGGTCGGCCACCAGATCGCGGAGACGCTGCGCATCCACACCGGTGTCAGCAAGGACGAGGCGAGGGCGAAGACCCTCGACATGCTCCGCCGCGTCGGCATCGCCTCGCCGGAGCGGCGAATCGACGACTATCCGCATCAGCTGTCCGGCGGCATGCGCCAGAGGGTGATGATCGCGGCGTCCCTGATCTGCGGCCCGCAGCTCCTGATCGCGGACGAGCCGACCACGGCGCTCGACGTCACCGTGCAGGCACAGATTCTGGAATTGCTGCGCGACCTCAGCGAGACCTCCAACACCGCGCTGATGCTGATCACGCACGACCTTGGCGTCGTCGCCGAGACCTGCACCCGCATGATCACGATGTATGCGGGCGAGGTGATCGAGGACGCCAGCGTCGATGCCGCGCTGGTGCGGCCGCTGCATCCCTACACCTCCGGTCTTCTCCGCTCGCTACCGCATCTCAGCCCGCGCCATGGCAAGCTGCCGTCGATCCCCGGCCGCGTGCCGTCGATCGCCGACATGCCGAACGGCTGCCGGTTCAAGGCGCGGTGTCCGCACGCCGTTGCGGGCTGCGAGGCTGAGCAGCAACTGCGCGATGCCGGCCATGGCCGCAAGGTGCGCTGCTGGCGCTTCCATGAGCTCGATCTGCCCGGCGCGCTGCAGCATGCGGCCTCGGCGCCGATTGCTTCCATGGTGGCCCACCCATGAGTGCGCCGGCCGCCAACGACGCGATTGTTTCGGTCCGCGACCTGCAGGTCCAGTTCCAGACCGCCGACCGCCGCGCCACCGTGAAGGCCGTTGACGGCGTCGATTTCGACGTCCGCCGCGGCGAGACCTTTGGCATCATCGGCGAGTCCGGATCAGGCAAGACCACGATCGGCCGCGCGCTGGTGTTTCTGCTGAAACCTTCCGGCGGCGCCATCCTGCATAACGGCGTCGATCCGCAGGCGATGCCGCGCAGGGAATTTCAAAGCCATCGCCGCGATTACCAGATCATCTTCCAGGACCCCAACGCCGCGCTGAACCCGCGCATGACGATCCTGTCCTCGGTGCTGGAGCCGCTGGAACTGGCGCGTGCCGGCACCAAAGCGGAACGGCTGACGCGGGCGCACGACGCGCTCGACCGTGTCGGCCTGCCGCAGGATATCGGCGACCGCTATCCACATCAGCTCTCCGGCGGCCAGAAGCAGCGCGTGGTGATTGCGCGAGCGCTGACGCTGCGGCCGAAGCTGATCGTCTGTGATGAGGTGGTCGCTGCGCTCGACATGTCGATCCGCGGCGACGTGCTCAATCTGTTTGCCGAGCTGCAGCGCGACCTCGGGCTGACTTATGTGTTCATCACCCACGACCTCGCCGTGGTCTCGCATATCAGCGAGCGAATTGCGGTGATGTATCTTGGCCGCTTCGTCGAACTCGGCCCGACCGAGCAGGTCTCGGAAAAGCCGCTGCATCCGTATACCCAGGCGCTGCTGTCGGCCGAACCGCGGCCGCTGCCGTCCTCGATGCGTGGCGAACACCGGATCATGCTGCAGGGAGAAATCCCGAGCCCGATCGATCCGCCGTCCGGCTGCCGGTTCCGCACCCGCTGCCAGTACGCGCAAGCTCTCTGCGCCGAGAAGGCGCCGGACTGGCGCGAACTGTTTCCCGATCACTGGGTCGCCTGCCACTTTGCAGATCGCCCAAACTTTTCGCCGAACTAACGGAGGATTTCATGGCCCACACCACCCGACGCGAGCTTATGGCGCTGATGACAGGTGCCGTCGCCGGCATGACCCTGGGTGGCGAAGCCTTCGCGCAGGGTACACCGAAGAAGGGTGGCACCTTGCGCATCTCCGCTCCCGCCAATCCGTCGAGTCTCGATCCGGCCACCGGCGGCGCCGGCTCCGATCACGCCTTCCTGTTCACGATGTACGACACCCTGACCGAATGGGATTTTGAAACCTTGAAGCCGAAGCCGGGCTTGGCCGAGAGCTGGAAGTTCACCGATCCGAACACGCTGGTGCTCAACATCCGCGCCGGCGTTACCTTCCACGACGGCACGCCGCTTGACGGCGAAGCGGTCAAGTTCAACCTCGATCGCAACAAGAGCGACGCAAAGTCCAATATCAAGGCTGATCTTTCCTCGATGGCTTCGTGTGAGGTCACCGCGCCAATGCAGGTGACGGTGAGACTGAGCGCGCCTGACGCGGCGCTGCCGGGCATTCTCTCCGACCGCGCCGGCATGATGGTGTCACCGACGGCGGTGAAGGCGGCTGCCGCCGGTACGCTCAACCGCACGCCGGTAGGCGCCGGCGCCTACGCGTTCGTGAGCTGGGCCGACGGCGAAAAGATCGTCATCAAGCGTAACGAGAAATACTGGAAGCCGAACCGGCCTTACCCCGACGGCATCGAGTTCTCGATCATCCCGGAACTGACCACCGGCGCGCGCTCGGTCACCGCCGGGCAGAACGACCTGATCTACCAGTTGCCACCGCGCCAGAAGGCGATCATGGACCGCGTGCCGTCGGTGAAGGTCTTCAACGGGCCGACGCTCTACGTGTTCCAGATCTTCCTGAACTGGGCCAAGCCGCCGTTCGACAACATCAAGGTGCGGCAGGCATTCAACTTCGCCGTCGATCGCGAGGCCTTCGTCAAGGCCGCGCTCGCCGGCCTCGCCGAGCCCGCTTACATGGACCTGCCGAAGGCGCACTGGGCCTATGACAAGTCGGTGGCGGCGCTCTACCCGTACGATCCCGAGAAGGCGAAGAAGCTGCTCGCCGAGGCCGGTTTCAAGGAAGGCACCGTGATCGAGATCGGCGGCTACAACGATCAGGATTCGGTGCAGCGCCAGGAAATCCTGATCGAGATGTTCCGCAAAGCCGGCATGAACGTGAAGTTCAATAATTCGCCGATCGCCGAGGCCTCCGCCGCATTCTTCGGTCCCGAGAAGCGCAATTCGGGTCTGCTCGCGGCCTGGACCGGGCGTCCTGATCCGAGCCTCACTTACTCGCTGATGTTCACCAAGGACGCCTATTACAATGGCGGCCGGGCGCCGGTGCCGCAGGAGCTGGAGGCTGCCATCAAGGAATCGCGCGCCTCGGAAGATCTGGCAGTTCGTGCCAAGGCGTTCGCCACCGTGCAGAAGCTGGTGATGGAAAACGCCTTCGTGCTGCCGCTGGCGTTCCAGTTCGAACTGGTGGCGATGAACAAGAAGGTGCAGGGCTACAGGCCCAATCTTCTGGGCAAGCCGAAATACGACGACGTCTGGCTGGAGAGCTGAATGGCGCGACGAAGTCCGGCACGGGTGATCGGCGGCCGCCTGCTGCAGGCGTTGCCGGTGATCCTGCTCGCGACCTTCATGGTGTTCGCGCTGCTGAAACTCGTGCCCGGCGATATCGCCGTGACGCTGGCGGGCGACAACGCCACCGATACGCGAATTGCCGAGATCCGGAATCTCTACGGGCTCGACCGGCCGTTCCTGGTGCAATATGGCGCCTGGCTCGGCCACGTCGTGCAGGGCGATCTCTCGCAATCGCTCTTGACCGGCGAGAAGGTCTCGACCTCGATCGGCCGCGCCTTTCCCAATACGCTGCTCATCGTCGTGATTGCGCTGGTGCTGGCGCTGCTGACGGGCATTCCGATGGGCGTGATCGCTGCGATCAAGCCGAACGGCTGGATCGACAAGACGGTCAGTCTGATCGCCTCGCTCGGCGTCGCCATTCCCGGCTTCTGGCTGGCGATGATTTTGGTGGCCGAGATTTCGCTGAAACTGAACTGGCTGCCCGCCACCGGCGCCAAGTCCTTCAGCGCGTCGCCGATCGATGCTGTCAGACATGCGCTCCTGCCCGGCATCGCCATCGCCGCCTACGGCATGGCGGAAGTGGCGCGGCAGTTGCGCGGCTCGCTTTTGGAAGTGCTGTCGTCGCAATATGTGCGGACGCTGCACGCCAAGGGCCTGTCGATGTCGCGGATCCTGTGGCAGCACGGCTTGAAGAACGTCAGCGTCAACCTGTTCACCATCATCAGCCTCTTGGTCAACCGCATGCTGGCGGCAACGGTCGTGATCGAAGCGGTATTCGCCATTCCCGGCCTCGGTAGTCTCATTGTACGCGGCGCCATCGCGCGGGATTTCCCGATCGTGCAGGGCGTGGTGTTCGCGATGGTCGTTGTCGTCATCGCGGTCAATCTGATCGCCGACCTCTTGTGCGCCGCCGTCGATCCGAGGATCGAGCAATGACCGACGTAGCCCTCGCCACGTCAAAGCGCCGCGCCGAGCCGGGGAGGCTGACACGTCTGTTCCGCTGGCTGGCCGGCGACCTCCGTGCGGCGCTGGCGATCCTGGTGCTGCTGGCGCTCGTTGTCGTCGCCATAGGCGCGCCCTGGATCGCCCCCTATGCGCCGACCGCGCAGGACATCAACAACATGCTGGCGCCGCCAGGGCCTGCGCATCTGCTCGGCACCGACGATCTCGGCCGCGACATTTTCAGCCGGCTGATCTACGGCGCACCGGCGACGGTCTATGCCAGCCTGCTCGCGGTCGGCGTCGCCGTGGCGATCGGTCTGCCGGTCGGGCTTGCCGCCGGCTTCTTCGGCGGCTGGACCGACGACATCATCAGCCGGGTCATCGACACCTTCCTGTCGTTTCCGGCGATCGTGCTGGCGATTGCGGTCACCGGCGCGCTCGGCATCGGGCTGACCAACGGCATGATCGCGGTCGGCATCGTGATGTTTCCGGCGCTGGCCAGAATCGTCCGCGCCCGGACGCTGATCGTGCGGCAGGAGCTCTACGTCGATGCTTCCCGGTGTTTTGGCGCGCCCAGCTGGCATATCCTGTGGAAACACGTACTGCCGAACGCGCTGCAGCCGGTCATTGTCCAGGTGACGCTGTTGCTGGCGGCGGCGCTGCTGGCGGAAGCCAGTCTCTCTTTCCTCGGTCTCGGTATCCAGCCGCCGAACCCGAGCTGGGGCGCCATGCTGGCCCGAGCCTACCAGTATATGGAGATCGCGCCCGAGCAAATGTACGCGCCGGGGCTTGCCATTCTGGTAGTCTCGTTGGCATTCAACGCGCTCGGCGAATCCCTGCGCATCGTGCTCGATCCGACCATGAGGGATCGTTAAGGTCACTACGCCAAAGCCCAAACGGAAGTATTCATGTCCTTTCAGAAATTGCTGATCGCCAACCGCGGCGAGATCGCCATTCGCATCGCGCGCGCCGCCGGTGAATCCGGCCTGAAGACGGTCGCGATCTACCCGGCCGACGACGCACTGTCGCTGCATGTCCGCAGCGCCGACGAAACGCACGAAATTCCCGGCCGGGGCGCACGCGCCTATCTCGATATCGAGGCGGTTGTGGCGGCGGCAAAGGCGACCGGCTGCGATGCGCTGCATCCGGGCTATGGCTTCCTCAGCGAGAACTCGGGCCTGGCGCGGCGCTGCGCCGAGGAAGGCATCGTCTTCGTCGGCCCGTCGCCCGAAGCGCTCGATCTGTTCGGCGACAAGGGGCAGGCCAAGGCTCTGGCGAAGCGCTGCCGCGTGCCCGTCATCGAGGGCACCGAAGGCGCGACCAGCCTCGACGAGGTCAAGGTGTTCTTTGCCTCGTTGGGCGAGGGCGCTGCGGTCATGATCAAGGCCATTGCCGGCGGCGGCGGCCGTGGCATGCGCATTGTCGATGACGCTTCGAAGCTGGAAGAGGCCTACGCGCGTTGCCAGTCCGAGGCCAAGGCAGCGTTCGGCAGCGACGGCGTCTATGTCGAGCGCCTGATCCGCAACGCCCGCCATATCGAGGTGCAGATCATCGCCGACCATCATGGCGCCATCAGCCATCTCTGGGAGCGCGAATGCACGATCCAGCGCCGCAACCAGAAACTGGTCGAGATCGCGCCGAGCCCGTCGCTGAACGATCGCCTGCGCGGGCGCATCATCGAGGCGGCCAAGGAGCTGGCGGCCGCCGCCAACTACAGCAGTCTCGGCACCTTCGAATTCCTGGTCGATAACGACGCCAAATCCGACGACAGAGCGTTCGCCTTCATCGAGGCCAATCCGCGGCTTCAGGTCGAGCATACCGTCACCGAGGCCGTGCTGGGCATCGATCTGGTGCAGGCGCAGCTCGCGGTCGCAGATGGAGCCACGCTCGGCTCGCTCGGTCTGGCGCAGGGTTACATCCCGCGGCCGCGCGGCTACGCCATTCAGCTCCGCGTCAACATGGAAGTGATGGACGAGACCGGCGCCACCAAGCCGACCGGCGGCACGCTGTCGATGTTCGACCTGCCGTCGGGCCCCGGCGTGCGCGTCGATACCTTCGGCTATTCCGGCTACAAGACCAGCGCCGCCTTCGACTCGCTCTTGGCAAAAGTGATCGTGCATTCGCCAGGCGGCGGCTGGCCGGCGGCCGTGCAGAAGGCATCGCGGACGCTGCGCGAATTCCGCATCGGTGGCGTCGCCACTAACATTCCGTTCCTCGCCGCCGTTCTCGCGCATCCGGATTTCACCGCCAACCACGTCAGCACCGGTTTTATCGATGCGCATGTGGCGGAACTGGTAAAGGCAGCGAACGAAAACACCGCGGAGACGATGCTGACTGAAGCCGGCAGCGCCGCCGAGAACGGCGCGCCCGTGGCCGGCGCATCGACGGCTGGTCCGGCAGGTTCAGTGGCGGTGCCGGCGCCGCTGCAAGGAACCATCGTTGCGATCGAAGTGAGGGAAGGCGATCTGGTGCGCCCGGGCCAACAGATCGCCGTGCTCGAATCCATGAAGATGGAGCATCTGGTCACGGCGCCGCATGGCGGCAAGGTGACCAAGCTGATCGCCGGCCCCGGCGTCACCCTGATGCAGGACGAAGCCATTCTCTATCTCGAACCGGCCGAGATCGATGCCCATGATGCGGTCGAGGAGGAGACTGTCGATCTCGATCACATCCGTCCTGATCTGGCCGACCTGATCGCGCGCCACGCCATCACGCTCGATGAAAACCGGCCGGCCTCGGTCGAGCGCCGCCGCAAGACCAACCAGCGTACCGCGCGCGAGAACGTCGCACAGCTCGTCGACGACGGCTCGTTCGTCGAATTCGGCTCGCTGGCGATTGCCGCGCAGCGTCGGCGGCGCAAGGTCGACGATCTCATCATGAACACGCCGGCCGACGGCCTGATCTCCGGCGTCGCCACCGTGAATGCGGAAAAATTCGGCGCCGAAGCGGCGCGCTGCATGGTGATCTCTTACGACTACACCGTGCTGGCCGGCACCCAGGGCCACATGAACCACAAGAAGATCGACCGCATGCTTAACCTGACCGAGCAGTGGAAGTTGCCGCTGGTGTTCTATGCCGAAGGCGGCGGCGGCCGTCCCGGCGATACCGACCGCCTCGGCTTGACCGGCCTCGACGGCCCGTCGTTCGTCCAGTTCGCCAGGCTGTCCGGACTGGTGCCTGTCGTCGGCGTCGTCTCCGGCTATTGTTTCGCCGGCAATGCCGCGATGCTCGGTTGCTGCGACGTCATCATCGCCACGAAAAACGCGTCGATCGGCATGGGCGGCCCGGCGATGATCGAGGGCGGCGGCCTCGGTGTTTATCATCCGGCCGAAGTCGGGCCGGTGTCGTTCCAGTCGCCGAACGGCGTGATCGATATTCTGGTTGAAGACGAGGAGGAGGCGACGTCTGTCGCGCAAAAATATCTATCGTATTTCCAGGGCGCGGTGAAGGACTGGAAAATGCCGGACCAGCGCCTGCTGCGGCGGGCGATCCCGGAGAACCGCCTGCGGGTCTATGATATCCGCACCGTGATCGACGGGCTCGCCGACGAAGGCTCGGTGCTGGAACTCCGCAGGGATTTCGGCGTCGGCATGATCACGGCGTTCATCCGTATCGAGGGCAAGCCGTTCGGCCTGATCGCCAATAACCCGAAACATCTCGGCGGCGCCATCGATGCCGCGGCCGGCGACAAGGCCGGGCGCTTCCTGCAGCTCTGCGACGCCTTCGACATCCCGATCGTGTCATTGTGCGACACGCCGGGATTCATGGTCGGCCCCGAGGCGGAAAAGACCGCGATCGTGCGCCATGTCGCGCGCATGTTCGTCACCGGCGCCAGCCTCACGGTGCCGCTGTTCGGCATCGTGCTGCGCAAGGGTTATGGCCTCGGCGCGCAGGCCATGATCGGCGGTGGTTTCCACGCCTCGTTCTTCACGGTGGCGTGGCCAACCGGCGAGTTCGGCGGCATGGGCCTCGAAGGCTATGTCCGCCTCGGCTTCCGCAAGGAGTTGGAAGCGATCGCTGACCCGACCGAGCGCGAGAACTGGTACAAGGCTAAGGTCGCCGAGAAGTATGCCGAGGGTAAGGCGACCTCGATCGCGTCGGTGCTGGAGATCGACGAGGTGATCGATCCTGCCGATACGCGACGCTGGATCATATCCGGCCTGCGCTCGGTGCCGAAGCCGGAACCGCGCAAGGATAAGAAGCGGCCGTGCATTGATGCGTGGTGACTTTCGTTGGGACGACGGCTACCCCAGCCTCAACTCGTCATACCCCTTCGCGGCCACCTCATCGCACCTTGCGCGATACGCCGGCGCGCTGCCGCTGTAGCGGGCGATGATGCGGGTCTGTTTGCCTTCGACGTTGGAATTGATACCGGTCATCCAGGAGTTGACTTCGTTCGAGAGCAGTCCGACGCCGAGCGCCTTGACGTGATCGGTCCACGCATCGACGCCCGCCTGTGTCGCTTCCAGCGAAGTCAATCCCTTGTCGATCGCAAACTTCACCAGCCCGGTGACCCAGTCGACGCTGTATTCGATGCTGCGCGGAATGTTGCCGAGCGCGGTGTGCGGTCCCATCAGCATCATCATGTTCGGAAATTCGTGCACCATGATGCCGAGATAGGTCTCCGGCCCGCTCTTCCATTTGTCCTTCAGTTTCGCGCCGTGCAGCCCGCGGAAATCGATTCTGTCGAACGAGCCGGTGAGGGCGTCGAAGCCGGTGGCGTAGATGATGATGTCGAACTCGTAATCCTTTTCGCTGGTCTTGATGCCCTTGGCTGTGATCCGCTCGATCGGAGTTTCCTTGATGTCGACGAGATCGACATTGGGCTGGTTGTAGACCTCGAAATAGAAAGTCTCGAGCGGCAGCCGGCGGGTGCCGAAGCCGTGGTCCTTCGGGATCAGCTTTTCGGCCACTGCCTGGTTCTTCACCCGCCCGCGGATTTTCCGCGCCACGAAATCGGAGATCGTGGCGTTGGCCTTGCGGTCGATCAGGATGTCTTTGAAGTTGCCTTGCCAGATGCCGAAGCCGCGTTCGGCATAGAGCTTTTCGTAAAACGCCTCGCGCTCGGCGTCATCAACCTCGAAGGCGCCGCGCGGGTCCGGGGTGTGCAGGAAGCAGGCAAAGGTTTCCTGGCAGCGGGCGAATATCTCGGGGTAGTTGGCCTTGATCTGCTTCTGCGTTTCGGCGTCGATCTTGCCGTTATGCAGCGGCGCGCTCCAGTTCGCAGTGCGCTGGAACACGGTGAGGTGGCCAACCTGGCTCGCAATGGTCTGGATGGTCTGGATGCCGGTGGCGCCGGTGCCGATCACGGCGACGCGCTTGCCGGCGAAATCCACCGGCTGCTTCGGCCATTGCGCGGTGTGAAAGGCTTGGCCCTTGAAATCGTCGCGGCCCTCGATACGCGGCAGGGTGGGCGTCGATAGCGGGCCGATCGCGGTGATCAGGAAGCGCGTGTTGAAGCTGGAGCCGTCCTCCAGCGTGATGGTCCAGCTTCGGGTGTCCTCGTCGTAGATCGCGGCCGTTACCCGGCTCTCGAACTGGATGTCGCGGCGCAGGTCGAACTTGTCGGCGACGAAGTTGAGATAGCGCAGCGTTTCCGGCTGGCCGGCGAAATGCTCGGACCAGTCCCATTCCTGCAGCAATTCCTTCGAGAACGAGAATCCGTAGGAGTAACTCTCGGAATCGAAGCGGGCGCCGGGATAACGGTTCCAGTACCAGGTGCCGCCGACATTGGTGCCGGCCTCGAACACCCGCACGCGCAGGCCCAGTTGGCGCAGCCGGTAGAGCTGGTACATGCCCGACATGCCCGCGCCGATGATGATGGCGTCGAAATCAGGAATTGGCGTCACTCCCGAGTTTGTTGTTGGTGTCAAAACTATCCGGTCTGGCGCCGGTGGACAAACCCCGTCGTGACGCGTGGCTGGGTTGCAGGTTTGCTGCCGCGGCCCGCTCGGCTTTACTCGGGGCGGCATCTGCCCCTATCGTCAAGGTCCGGATCGCCCGCCAAGCGGCGACCTCAACAGCGGAGGGAAACAATGGCCGAGGCGTTGCAGCGCAAGCTGACCTCGATCGACGTCAGTGATCCCCACCTCTACCAGGACGACACCTGGTACGACCTGTTCGCGCAACTGCGACGCGACGATCCCGTGCATTATTGCGAGGCCTCGCCTTATGGTCCGTATTGGTCGGTGACCCGCTACGACGATATCTTTGACGTCGAGCTCGATCACGCCAATTACTCGTCGAGTTCCGAATTCGGCGGTATCCAGATCACCGACCAGCCGCTGGGGCAGGAATTCGCCAATTTCATCCGGATGGACCCGCCGGGCCATACGGCGCATCGCCGCACCGTGGCGCCGATCGTCGCGCCTTCGCATTTGGCCAATTTCGAACCGCTGATCCGCAAGCGCACATCCGACGTGCTGGACGCGCTGCCGCGGAACGAGACCTTCGATTGGGTCGAACGGGTCTCGACCGACCTCACCAACATGATGCTGGCGACCCTGTTCGATTTCCCCTGGGCGGACCGCATGAAGCTGACCTGGTGGTCGGATGTCGCGATCGCCAATGTCGAATCGCCCGATGCCGTGGTGCATTCGATGGAAGAGCGCGTTTCCGAACTGACCAAAATGGGCGAATATTTCCGCAAGCTATGGGACGCGCGCGCCGCGGCGGCGCCGACCTTCGACCTGATCTCGATGCTGTCGCACGCCGAGGCAACACGGAACCTGCAATCGCGCGAATTCATCGGCACCATCGCGCTCCTGATCGTCGGCGGCAACGACACCACGCGTAATTCCATGACCGGCGGGCTGATGGCGCTGGTGGAAAACCCCGAACAGTTCGAGCTGGTGCGCGCCAGGCGCGAACTGATCCCGAACCTTGTCTCCGAGATCATCCGCTATCACACCCCGGTGCTGCACATGCGCCGCACCGCGCGCGCCGACGTCGAACTCGCCGGCCGCCGGATCGCCAAGGGCGACAAGGTGGTGATGTGGTACATCTCCGGCAATCGCGACGAGAGCAAGATCGAGCGCGCCGACCAGTTCATCATCGATCGCGCCAAGCCGCGGCAGCATCTATCTTTCGGCGCCGGCATCCACCGTTGCGTCGGCGACCGCCTCGCCGAACAGCAAATCCGGATTCTGTGGGAAGAAGTCCTGGCGCGTGACCTGCGTTTCGAGATCATGGGCCCGCCGCAGCGGCTGTATTCGAATTTCATTCGCGGGATAAGGTCGCTGCCGGTGAGGATTGTGAGTTAGTTAGTTCGTCATTCCGGGGCAATGCGAAGCGAACCCGGAAGTTCGAGATTCCGGGTTCGCTTCGCGCCCCGGAATGACAGAAGCAAGAGCCTGGGAATTTGGAATGAAGCACGAATCTGTTGACGTCCTGATCATCGGCGCCGGCGCCTCCGGCGCGGCGGTGGCGTGGAGTCTGGCTGATACCAAGATGCACATCCTCTGCCTCGACCAGGGCGGCTGGATGAACCCGTCGGACTATCCAAGCACCGGGCGCGACTGGGAGGCGAAGTTCTACGGCGAATGGTCGACCAGTCCGAACATCCGTGCCCGGCCCGAGGACTATCCTGTTAACGACGACAACTCGCCGATCAAGGTCGTCAACTTCAATGCCGTCGGCGGTTCGACGGTGATGTACACCGCGCATTGGCCGCGGCTGCATCCCTCGGACTTCAAGGTGAAGACGCTCGATGGCGTCGCCGACGACTGGCCGATCGATTACGACGCACTGACCCCGTTCTTCGAGGAGAACGACCGGATGATGGGCGTCTCCGGCCTGTCGGGCGATCCGCGCTCGCCGCTGACGCACCCGCCGATGCCGCCGCAGCCGCTTGGGCTGTCCGGCCCGATCATCGGCAACGCCATGAACAAGCTCGGCTGGCACTGGTGGCCATCGGACACGACGGTCGCGACCATGGACTACGAGGGCAGGGCGCGCTGCATCAATCTTGGCCATTGCACACCGGCCTGTGCGCAGGGCGCCAAGGCTTCGACCGACATTACCTACTGGCCGCACGCGATCCGCGCCGGCGTCGAGGTCAAGACCCATTGCCGCGTGCGCGAAATCCTGACCAACGAAGACGGCATGGCCTCGGGCGTGGTCTACTACGATAAGGACGGCGTCGAGCATTTCCAACCGGCCGAAGTCGTCATCATCGCCTGCAACGGCGTCGGCACGCCGCGGCTGTTGCTGAACTCGAAATCGGAGCGCTTCCCGAACGGGCTGGCCAATTCGTCCGGGCTGGTCGGCAAGAACCTGATGTTTCACCCCTATGCGCAGATCTACGGCTTCGTGAAGGAGCCGACCGACGCCAATCGCGCACCGCCGACCTGCCTGTGGAGCAAGGAGTTCTACGACACTGATTTGTCGCGCGGCTTCGTCCGCGGCTACGGCATCCAGTTCGGCCGCGGCGCCGGACCGGTGTTCGAGGCGGTCGCGAGCGAGCAGAAGGGCATCTTGCCGTGGGGCGCGGATCATCATCGGGTTTTCCGCAGGCTCAACGGCCATCGCATCGGCGTCTCCGCGATCTGCGAAGACCTGCCCGAGGAGCACAACCGCGTCACGCTCGATCCGGTGCTGAAGGACGGCCACGGCATTCCGGCGCCGAGGATCGACTACACCATCAGCGAGAACAGCCGGAAGATGATGGATCATGGCCTGGCGCGTGGCCGGGAGATTCTCGAAGCGGCGGGAGCGACCGATATCTGCATCAACAATCCGATCCCGTGGGGCGGTTGGCATCTGCTCGGCACCGCTCGCATGGGCACCGACCCCAAGCGTTCGGTCGTCAACGAATGGGGCCGCTCGCACGATGTGAAGAACCTCTTCATCGTCGACGGCAGCGTCTTCGTCACGTCGGGCGGCGTCAACCCGACCTCCACTATCCAGGCCGTCGCGCTCTACATCGCCGATCAGATGAAGCAGCGCCTCGCCAATCTCTTTGATTGAGGAATTGATGTCCGAGAATACTTTGACCCAGCGCCAGCGCGACGATCTGCGTACCGTTGCCGCGATGATTGTTCCGGCCAGCGACGAGTACAAGGTGCCGGGCGCCGACGATGCCGCGATCCAGGCCGATATGCTCAACACGCTCGGCCGCGATACCGCGCTGACGGCCGCCGCGCTCGACCATCTCGCGCGCCTCGCCGGCAGGCCGCTCGCCGAACTCGACCAGGCGCAGCGCGACATGGTCGCCAACGAATTCCGCGCCTCCGGCGGCGGCGCCGCGGCTACGCTCGTCCGGGTAGTGCTGCAATGCTATTACCGCGACGATCGCGTGCTGCGCTCGCTCGGGCTGGAGTTGCGCGCGCCGTTCCCGAAAGGCCACGTGCTCAAGGACGGCGACTGGTCGCTGCTCGATCCGGTCAAGGCGCGGTCGCCAAGTCTGCGACGGGCGCAATAGCGGGCGGAGCAGCCCTGCGCCTGGCGCAAGCCCTTGCGGGCGAAGAATTCGGCCACCATCTGAGGTGACCGAAGGATTACGCCATGCTGGATTTCACCTCAGATATCCCCGACGACGTGAAGTCGTCGGCTGCGCCCGAACCCACCCCCGTCAACGATCAGGCCTTGCTGGACGCCTATTCCCACGCCGTGATCGGCGTGACCGAACGCGTCGGTCCGGCTGTGGTCCGGGTCGAGACCGGGCCGAAAGTGCCGAACGGCCGCGAGCGCGGCGGGCTCGGTTCCGGGATCGTGATCTCGCCCGATGGACTGGTGCTGACCAATAGCCACGTGGTGGGGGCATCGAAAGAGATCAGGCTTCGCGACACCGAGGGCTTCGTCACCGATGCCCATGTGCTCGGAGTCGATCCCGATACCGACCTCGCGCTGCTGCGAGCCGACGGCGCGCGCGACCTGCCTTATGCGTCGCTCGGCAATTCCAAGAGTTTACGCCGCGGTCAGCTCGTGGTCGCGATCGGCAATCCGCTCGGCTTCGAATCGACGGTTACCGCCGGCGTGGTCTCAGCGCTCGGCCGTTCGATCCGCTCGGTGAGCGGCCGGACCATCGAGGACGTGATCCAGACCGACGCCGCGCTCAACCCCGGCAATTCCGGCGGCCCGCTGGTGTCGTCGTCCTCGGAGGTGATCGGCATCAACACCGCGATCATCAACGGCGCGCAGGGTATCTGTTTCGCGGTCGCCAGCAACACCGCGCAGTTCGTGCTGTCGGAGATCATCCGCCACGGCTATGTCCGCCGCGCCTATATCGGCGTCTCCGGCCAGACCGCGCCAATCCCGCGGCGTCATGCGGTCGTCGCTGGTGTCGAAAACACCATGGGTGCGCTGCTGGCGCAGATCGAGGCTGATAGTCCGGCGGCGAAGGCCGGCCTGTTGCCGGGCGACGTCGTGATCAGGCTCGACGGCGTCGAGATCAACGGCGTCGACGATTTGATCCGCGCGCTCGACCGCGATCGGATCGATCGGGTGCTGTCGATGGACGTGCTGCGGATGGGCCGCCTGCGCGCGATCGACATCCATCCGATCGAGCGGAAGAAGGTCGCGAGGCAGTAATTGCTACTTCCCCTCTCCCCTTGTGGGAGAGGGTGGATGCGATGCGAAGCATCGCAGACGGGTGAGGGGTCTCTATCCTCTCGCACAGAGCGATCGTGCGGAGACAAACCCCTCATCCGGCGCTTCGCGCCACCTTCTCCCACAAGGGGAGAAGGGGCAGTGCGGCGCTAGTCTAACCTCTCATGGTGAGGAGCCGCGCAGCGGCGTCTCGAACCACGAGGCCCGGCCGGTGGCTCTCATCCTTCGAGACGCAGGCTTTGCCTGCTCCTCAGGATGAGGAACTACCGCAACGCCGCCAGCAATTCGTCGGGTGCTTCGGCCATCATCATGTGGCCAACGCCGGGGAGCACGACGGTGCGGGCGTTCGGGGTCGCGGCGGCCAGGGTCTTGCCGGCCTTGGCCGGGGTCATCATGTCGCGCTCGCCGAGCACGAACGTCGCGGGCACTTTCACCTGCGCGGCCGCGGCAAGCGCGCCCTGGTAATTGTTGCACGCGCTGAGATCGCTATACAGCACGCCCGGGTGCGACTGCTGCAGCACGCGTTGCGCGCCTTGATGCATCCACAGTCCCGGCGCCAGGCTGCCACCGAGTTCGGCCTTGAAGCCGAGGCCCCAGATCGAGACCATGTCGTACGCGTCGGTGCTGTTGACTTCCGCGGCCTTGAGCAGGTCGGGACCCACCGTCATCGTCGCGGCGGTGCCGATCAGGCCGAGGCCGGACACCTTGTCCGGATGCCGCGCCGAGGTTTCGAGCGCGATCAGCGAACCCATGGAGTGGCCTATCAGCTTTGCCTTCGGCGCCCCGGCGGCGTCGAGCAACGCCGCGGTCCAGTCCGCCATGTCGGCGATGGTCGACAGCGGCGCGCCGGCAGAGCGGCCATGCGCCGGCAGGTCCGGGGCCAGCACCGAGTAGCCGTGATGAGCGAACCAGCGGCTGTGCAGCGCCCAGGTCGAATGATCGAAACCGGCGCCGTGCAGCATCACCACCGCGGGCAATGCCGGATCGAACGGACGGCCGCCGGTGGCGACGAACGTGTCATTTCCATTCACTGAAAGCTGCATGGCTCAAACCTTCTGCGAAGCGCGGAGCGCCTGACCGAGATCGTCGATGATATCGGACACGGTTTCGATGCCGACCGACAGCCGCACCAGTTCCTCGCCGATCCCGGCGGCCTTGAGCTGCGCGGCATCCATCTGCTGATGGGTGGTGCTGGCGGGGTGGATCACCAGCGTCTTGGCGTCGCCGACATTGGCGAGATGGCTGATCATCCGCAACGTCTCGATGAATTTCTTGCCCGCCGCTCGCCCACCCTTGATGCCGAACGAAACGATCGATCCGGCGCCGCGCGGCAGCAGCTTCTTGGCGAGTTCGTGGTCGGGATGGCTTTCAAGCGCGGGATGCAGCACCCACTCGACCGCCTTGTTGGCGGTGAGGGCTTCCAGCACCGCCAGCGTATTGCTCATGTGGCGTTCCATCCGTACGCCCAGCGTCTCCACGCCCTGCAGCAACTGGAACGCATTGGTCGGTGACAGGCAGGCGCCGAAATCGCGCAGGCCTTCGGTGCGGGCCCGCATGATGAAGGCGGCCTGGCCGAATTGCTCATCGAAGACGATGCCGTGATAGCCGGCATAGGGCTCGGTCAGCACCGGGAACTTGCCGGACGCGTGCCAGTCGAACCGGCCGCCGTCGACGATGACGCCGCCGATCGCGATGCCATGGCCGCCGATCCATTTGGTCGCCGAGTTCATCACGAGATCGGCGCCGAGTTCGATCGGGCGGCTCAGATAAGGCGTCGCAAAGGTGTTGTCGATCAAAAGCGGAATCTTGGCGTCATGCGCGATCTGCGCCACCGCCGGAATATCCAGTACTTCCAGGCCGGGATTGCCGATGGTCTCGCCGATCACCAGCCGCGTATTCGGCCTGATCGCGGCGCGGAATTCGTCGTGCGCGCGCGGCTTGACGAAGGTGGTGGTGATGCCGAAGCGCGGCAGCGTGTGCGCCAGGAGGTTGATGGTGCCGCCATAGAGCGAGGAGGAGGCGACGATGTGATCGCCGGCATTGAGCAGCGTGGCGATCGCCAGATGCAGCGCCGCCATGCCGCTGGCGGTGCAGACCGCGCCAACGCCGGCTTCGAGCGCGGCCAAGCGTTCTTCGAGCACGGCCGTCGTGGGATTCGAAATCCGCGTATAGATGTGGCCGGCGCGCTCGAGATTGAACAGCGCGGCGGCGTGATCGGAATCCTGAAACACGTAGGACGTGGTCTGGTAGATCGGAACCGCGCGGGCGCCGGTTGAGGGATCGGGGCGCTGGCCGGCGTGCAGGCTCAGCGTTTCAAAGGCAGGCGGCTTGGGTGCGGGCATGCGGGACTCGTCAGGTCATTGAAGCTTGGTGGGATGTGAGCCGGCTTTACACGTGCACGGCGGTGCGAACGCGGCCGACATTGCCGAACACGCGCAGGTATCGCTCGACCTCGGACTCCGAGCCGGTCGCCTTCTCGGGATTATCCGACAGCTTGACGGCGGGCCTGCCGTCGACCGACGTCACCTTGCAGACCAGCGAGATCGGATCGAGATCGGCAGAGCCATCCGGCGCGCAGCCGACGAAATCATTGGTGAGGTTGGTGCCCCAGCCGAAGGAGATACGAACGCGGCCGGCGAAATGGTGATAGGTCTCCTCGATCGAGCCGACATCCATGCCGTCGGAGAACACCAAGAGCTTCTCGCGGGGATCGCGGCCCTTCTGCTTCCACCACTTGATGATCTCTTCACCGGCCGTGATCGGCGGCGCGCTGTCCGGGCGAAAGCCGGTCCAGTCGGCGACCCAGTCCGGCGCGTCGCGCAGGAACGGCTTGGTGCCGAAGGCGTCGGGCAAAGCGATCAGGAGGTTGCCGCCATAAGTGTGGCGCCATTGATCGAGAATGCGATAGGGAGCCCAGCGCAACTCGGTATCGTCGTTGGCAAGCGCTGCCGCGACCATCGGCAGTTCATGCGCGTTGGTGCCGATCGCTTCGAGATCGTTGTCCATCGCCAGCAGTACGTTGGAGGTGCCGGTAAAGGACGAGCCCAGCCCTTCCTTGACCGCCTCGACGCACCAGCGCTGCCACAGGAAGCCGTGGCGGCGGCGGGTGCCGAAATCCGACAGCCGCAGGCCATCGAGCTTGCGCAGCCGCTCGACCTTCGACCACAGCTTGGCCTTGGCGCGGGCATAGAGCACGTCGAGCACGAAGCGGCCCTGTCCCTTGGTCGAATGCCGGGAACGCAATTCGTTCATGATCGCGAGCGCCGGGATCTCCCACATCGTGGTGTGGGTCCAGGGCCCGTGGAAATGCAGTTCGTATTGGCCGTCCACCTTGCGCAACTCGTATTCGGGCAGGCGGAAATTGGCGAGCCAGTTGATGAAGTCGGGCGAGAACATCTGGGTCTTGCCGTAGAACGTGTTACCGGCGAGCCAGATCAGCTCCTTCTTGGAAAAGCGGATGGTGCGCGCATGGTCGAGCTGGGCGCGGAGTTCATCTTCGTCGATCACCTCGGCGAGCCGCACATGCTTGCTGCGGTTGATGACCGAGAAGGTCACCTGCTGCGTCGGGTAAAATTCCCGGATCATCTGCAGCATCAGCAGCTTGTAGAAGTCGGTATCCAGCAGGCTGCGCACGATCGGATCGAGCCGCCAGCCATGGTTGTAGGTACGGGACGCTATGTCGGTAACTGCCATGGGGGAACTCTACCGCGCCGGAAGCCGCCCAACCAGTGGGTTTTGGCCGCAACATGGCTGGTCAGCGGGCGATTTCGTTCCTGATCCGTCCGACATTAGCCGCGATATCGCTCCAGGCCGGTTTGTCCGGGGCAAATTGCCGTCGCAAGTAGGCTGCCAGTTCGGCGACCTGGCCGTCGGTCAGACTGTCCTTGAAGGCCGGCATATAGCCGAGATCGGACGAGGCCGGCTTCTGGATGCCGTGAAGAATGACCTGGAGCAGGTTATCCGGATGGGCGCTGTGCAGGTTGCTGTTGAGCGCCAGCGACGGCCGGCTGCCGAACAATGGCGCGCCGCCGACCTCGTGGCATACCGCGCACGCGCCCTGATAAAGCCGGGCGCCGACGCTGGAGGCTGCGGCAATACGGGTATCGGTTGCGGCTTCGAGTTTGGCGGCGAGGGCATGTTGATCGCCGGGCGCGTCGTTGAAGGACGCGAGATAGACCGCCATCGCGCGGATATCGGAATCCGGCAGCGCGCCGAGTTCCCTCACGACCGGGGCCATCGGTCCGGCGGCTGTGCCATGGAAGCGGGATTCGCCGGAGCGGAGATAGGCGTACAGTTCGTCCTCGCTCCACGGGATCGGTGCTTGCGACAGCGATGTCAGGGCCGGCGCTTCCCAACCTTCGGCCAAGCCGCCGGCGAGATAGGCGTTGGCTTGTTCAGCGCCGAGTGCGTTGCGCGGTGAATGGCAGGCGCTGCAATGGCCGAGGCCTTCGACCAGATAGGCGCCGCGATTCCAGATCTCTGACTTCGACGCGTCAGCCTGGAAGGTCGCGGGCGTGTGGAACAGCGCGTTCCAGCCCGCCAGCAATGGCCGCCAGTTGAACGGAAACGCCAGCGCGTTCGGCTTCGCTTCCGCGTGCACCGGCGATTGTGCCATCAGGTAGGCATAGAGCGCCTGCATATCCGCATCGGAAGTTTTGGCGAAGTGCGTGTAGGGAAACGCCGGATAAAGATGCCGGCCGTCGCGATGGATGCCTTCACGCATCGCGCGTTCGAAGGCGGGATAGGACCAGGAGCCGAGCCCGGTTGCGACATCCGGCGTGATGTTGGTCGAATAGATGATGCCGAACGGTGTCTCCAGCGCCCGGCCGCCGGCGTTGAGAACGCCGTTGATGGACGTGTGGCACACCGCGCAATCGCCGAGCGCCGCGAGTTGCCGGCCACGCTCGATCGTCGCCGCCGAATAGACCGAGGCATCCGGCCGCGCGATCGGCGCGATGGCGCGCCACGGCAGCACGGCGGCGCTGATGCCGATCACGGCGGTGCACAGCGCCGCAGCGGCTGCGAGCACGCCACGCCGGCCGGCGAATGGATTTTGCCACGTTGCCGAAGGAGCCTGCGCCGCTGCAGGCGCAGGCAATGCCGCCGGCGGCGCGATGGGCCCTTCGCCGCGCAATCCCTTCAGGATGCGCTCCGGCGTGAACGGCAATTCGCGAAAGCGGACGCCGGTGGCATCGTAGATCGCGTTCGCGATCGCGGCGGCGCTGGGGACGGAGGCGGATTCGCCGACGCCGAGCGGCGGCTGGTCCGGCCGCGGCAGCATCAGCACGTCGATCTTTGGAATGTCGGGGAATTTGATGATGGGGTAGGCGCCCCATTCCCGCGCCGTCACCGACGTGCGGTCGAACGAGACTTCCTCCATCAGCGCACGGCTGGTGGACTGGATGACGTTGCCGTGGATCTGGTGACGTACGCCGTCCGGATTGATCATCAGGCCGGAGTCCTGCCCCGCCACCACGCGGGTGACGCTGACGTCACCGGTCGCCTTGTTGACGGCGACGTCGGCGATCCAGGCCGACCAAGCGGCACCGTAGCCTGGAAACTTGCTGTGGACATAGAGCGCATAGGCAAAACCACGGCCGCGCACGATATCGCCTTCGGATTCAGGCGCCTCGCGCACCGGCCGCGGTTTCCAGCCGGCGCGTTCGGCAACCGCGTTGACGAGATCGATCGCGCGGGGATCCTTCAGGTAACGCAGACGGTACTCGATCGGATCGACGCCGGCCTCGGTCGCGGCTTCGTCGATCCAGGATTCATGCGCGAACGTATTCGGCAGCGCCGAGACGCCGCGCAGCCACGAGGCGCGCACGATCGGCGGCATGTCGTGCGCCGTCACGCGCAGGTTCTCGTAATCGTAAGGCGGGATCGCGGTGCGGTCGCCCATCTCGAATACCGCCGGTGTGTTCGGCACTTCGCCGGTCAGCAGCAGGGCTAAAGTTGGCGCGCCGTTGGACGGATAGCGCGTCGCGAAATCGTAGCCGGCGACGCTGCCGTCGGCGTTCATTCCGCCGTTGACGTCCATCAGTTGCGCGGTGCCCTTTGGCTCCCAGGCGTGTTCCTGCTCGCGGGTCAGTTGCACGCGGACCGGGCGGCCGACGGCGCGGGACAGCAGCACCGCGTCGGCGGTGACATCGTCGGCGCAGTTGCGGCCGTAGCAGCCGGCGGCTTCGAGCCGGATCACCTCGATCTCGGCCTCGCGCCGGTGGATCAGCCGCGCCAGTTCGGTGCGCAGGTGATGCGGGTTCTGCGTGCCCGACCACACCCTTGTGTGGTCGTCCTGGTAGTCGGCGACCGCGCAGGACGGGCCGATCGAGGCGTGCATCTGGTACGGCCACACATAAGTCCGCGGCATCGGCTTGGCGGCGCCCGCGATCGCGGCATCGACGTTGCCCTTGTTGATTAGTTGTCGTGGCGCTGACGGATTGGCGCGTAATGCGGTCGGGATGTCGCCGAGATCGGGCAATGTCGGTGTCGGCTTCCAGCTCACCTTGAGCTGCGCTGCTGCCTTGATCGCATTCTCCTCGCGCTCGGCGACGACGCCGACGAAATCGCCGATCCGCACGACCGCCACGAGGCCGGGAATATCGCGCACCGAGGCTTCATCGACCGCGATCAGGCTGCTGCCGATGAAGTCGCCGGCATCGATGCCGGCATAGGGTGGGCGCACGACACGGCCGTGCAGCATGCCGGGCACGCGGATATCGTGGACATAGACCAGTTCACCGGTCGCCTTGGCCGGCAGGTCGACACGCGGCACCGACTGGCCGACGATGGAGTAGGCGTTGACGTCCTTGACCGGGACGTCTTCAGCCAGTTCGAGGCGAATGGTTTCGCCGGCGATCAATTCGCCGTAGCTGACGCTGCGGTTGTCCTTGCCGCGCACCAGCCCGTCTTCAATGCTGAGGTCATCGACCGGCAGTTCGAGCCGTTCCGCCGCCCGCGTGACGAGAAATTGCCGCGCCTGTGCGGCGGCCTTGCGCAACGGCACGGCGGTGATCTGGATCGTTTCGCTCGCGATTGTCGCGCCCTGGTTCGGAACCCGCGAGGTGTCGCCGAGCACGACGACCACGCGGGCAAAGGACACGTCGAGCTCTTCGGCGACGATCTGGCCCAATGCCGTTCGGATGCCGGTGCCGAGATCGACATGGCCGTTATAGGCGGTGACGGAGCCATCCGCGGTGATCCTGATGAAGGTTTCGAATTCGACGGCTTCGACCGGCGAGGCCGGACGCACGACGGTCAGCACGCCCTGCGGCCGATCATGATTTTCGGGGGCGTCTGACGTCGCCATCAGCTCCGTGCCTCGACGACAAGGCCGGCCGCGCGCATCGCCGCGCGAATGATCTCGATATGCGCGCCGCAACGGCAGAGATGGTGGCGCAGCGCTTCCATTACCTCGGCTTCGGAAGGGCGCGGGCTGCGATTGAGCAGCGCCTTGGTGGTGATGATCATGCCGTTCAGGCAATAGCCGCATTGCGCGGCCTGTTCGCTGATGAAGGCTTGCTGCACCGGATCGGGATGTTCGCGCGAGCCGAGCCCTTCGAGGGTCACGATGTCGCGGTCAACGCAGCCTTCGATCGGGATGACACAGGAGCGCGCGGCGACGCCGTCGATCAGCACGGCGCAGGCGCCGCATTCGCCGAGCCCGCAACCGTATTTCGGGCCGTTCAGCGCGAGGTCATTGCGAAGCACATAGAGCAACGCCGTATCCGGCGCGGCATCGACGTCATGCGTCTTGCCGTTGACCGTCAGGCGCGTCGTGCTCTGCGTCATGCTCCCCAAAACCCTTTTGCGCTGCAAACGTTGCGCGGAACGGTTTGAAAGATACCGTTTGTGTACAAACGTGCAAGCCGCGCGTTCCCGCACTGCAGCGCGCTGCCCGCTTTATGAACAGGGCGCGCAGGCAAATGAGTTTTTATGCGGCAACGGGGCAAATTCGCTTTCGAGGCCGCTTGACAGGATTTCCGTCCACGCGCACCATCGTTCGTATACGAACAATAGATCCGGCCACCGTGGCTGCGATCTGGGCTCTGAACCGCTGGCTTGTTCATGACCGACGTTTCCGCCGCCGTCATCGGCGACAAGATCCGCTGCGATGCCTGTCCGGTGATGTGCTACATCAAGCCGGGCGCGGCCGGCGCGTGCGATCGCTACGCCAATCATGACGGCGTGCTGGTGCGGGTCGATCCGCATATCGTGTTGGAACAGACGGTGTCGCATGGCGGACGGCTGGTGCCGTTCCAGGCCGGCGGCGACTGGGATGGCAAGATCGTGCACGAACCGAGCGTGTTCGTCACCGCGATCGGCGCCGGCACGACCTATCCCGATTACAAGCCGGCGCCCTTCATCGTGTCTTCGGAAGTCGACGGCGTCGACATGGTCACGGTCGTGACCGAAGGCATTTTCAGCTATTGCGGCGTCAAGGTGAAGATCGACACCGACCGCTATCTCGGCCCGGAGGCCGCAACCGTACGCGCGCAGGGCGAGGCGATCGGTCATGTCATGACCAGCGAATACGGCTCGCAGATGCTCTCCCTCGGCGGCGTGCATCATCTGACCGGCGGCTCCAAGAAAGAGGGCCGCGTCACCTGCGACGCGCTGATGGACCTGTCCAATTGCAAGCCGGTGGAACTGACCATCGACGGCGGCGCCACCGTGCTGGTGCAGGCCGGCCGTCCGCCGGTCGTCAACGGCGTGCCGGAAGAGCGGATGCGCGTCGGCTGCGGCTCGGCCACGATCGGCATGTTCGCCAAGCAGTGGCACGGCAAGGTCGATGAAGTCGTGGTGGTCGATGACCACATCACCGGCGTACTGTCAGAGCATCAGGCCGGCAAGCTGCTGGATATTCCCGATACCGGGATCAAGATGAAGGGCCGGCGCTCGACGCCTGGCCGCTATTTCCAGGTCGCCGAGCCCGGCACCGGCTGGGGCGGCACGAAAATCTCTGATCCGCTATCGGTGCTCGGCCCGTTCGATCCGAAGGAAGCGCGGCCGGGGCTTTCGATGCTGATGGTCTCGACCACCGGTGAGCACGCGGCCTATTTTGAACTCGACGAAGCGCTGAAGCCGGTCGAGAAGCCGATGCCATCGGATTTGAAACTCTCCGTCGAACGCATCCAGGAGAACTGCGAACCGGCGCTGTGTACGGTGCTGTTCATGGGCGGCGCCGGCGGCTCGCTGCGGGCAGGGGTCACCGACAATCCGGTGCGGCTGACGCGCTCGGTCAAGGACGCGCTGACGCGGGTCACCAGCGGCGGCGCGCCGGTCTATGTCTGGCCCGGCGGCGGCATTACTTTCATGGTCGATGTCACGCAGATGCCGGCAGGCGCCTTCGGCTATGTGCCGACACCGGCGCTGGTGGCGCCGATCGAGTTCACGTTGAAGCTTTCGGATTACGCCGCGCTCGGCGGCCATATGGAGCATGTCGTTCCACTGGCTTCGTTGAAGGACAACACCGAAACCCGCCCGATGCCGCATAGCCCGGGACGTCGTTCATGAAACGGCTCCCGCAAATTGCGCTTCTGCCCGACGGCAAGCGGCTGCATTTGCAGGATGGCCCGATCGACCTTGTCATCGAAGCCAAAGGCCGTGAAACGGAGGTGCGGGCCGCCTATGAGGCCGCGGCGCAGCGCTTTACCGGTCTGCTCGATGAGCTCTGCACGGAGCTCACGGAATTGCGCCAACCGGCCAATCCGGTTGGTTGCACGCTGAAAGGCGTCGTCGCCCGCCGCATGCACGCCGCCGTCGCGCCATTGGCCGCGGATCACTTCATTACGCCAATGGCGGCGGTGGCAGGCAGCGTCGCGGAAGAGATTCTCGGCGCCATGCTTGGTGCAGCGCGGCTCGACCGCGCCTATGTCAACAATGGAGGTGATATCGCGCTGCATCTGGCTGACGGCGAACAGTTCAGCGTCGGTCTGATGGATCGGCCGGACCGGCATGGCCTGCTGCGCACCATGACCATCGACGCCGACGACCCCATTCGCGGCATCGCGACCAGCGGACGCCACGGCCGCAGTTTTTCGCTCGGGATTGCCGACGCCGTCACCGTGCTGGCGCGGACGGCGTCGCAGGCCGATGCGGCGGCGACTGTTATCGCCAATGCCGTCGATCTGCCCGGTCATCCCGCCGTCATCCGCTGCCCGGCGAACGAATTGCAGCCCGACAGCGACCTCGGATCGCGGCTCGTCACCCGCGATGTCGGCTCGCTCGGCGAAGCCGAGATCGAGGCCGCGCTGAGGGCAGGGGCCGGCCAGGCGCAGCAATTGTTCGCGGCGGGATTGATCGAAGGCGCGGCGTTGCGTCTACTGGGCGAAACCGTCGTGGTGGGAACGACGGGAATAAAGGATGCATTGCCGGCGCTTCATGGAAGCGCGATACAGGATACGATGCATGTCTGATCGGGAGCGGGGCGAATAAGATGGGTGCGATCATTCGCAAAATCGTCACTGTCGTCGAGGAGATCCATCTGGAGATGGGGCAAAAAGTCGCGCCGCCGACGCGGCGGGCCGCGGCGATTGCCGTGATCGAAAATCCATTTGCCGGCCGCTATGTCGAGGATCTCTCGCCCCTGATCGCAATCGGCGAGGAACTCGGCGAACTGCTGTCGAAAAAGGCGGTGGCCGCGCTCGGCATCGATGGCGCCAGGGCGCACAGCTACGGCAAGGCCGCCGCCGTCGGCGAAAACGGCGAGCTCGAGCACGCGGCAGCAATCTTGCATCCCAAGATGGGCGCCCCGGTGCGCAAGGTGTTGAGCAAGGGAGCCGCGCTGATTCCGTCGTCGAAGAAACGCAGCGGCCCCGGCACGACGCTGGATATTCCGCTCGGTCACAAGGATGCAGCCTTCGTGCGCAGTCATTTCGACGGCATGGAAGTGCAGATCAACGACGCCCCGCGTGCCAACGAGATCATGGTCGCGGTGGCAGTCACCGACAGCGGCCGGCCGTTGCCGCGGGTAGGCGGATTGACGGTGGCTGAAGTCAAAGGCGAAGACGGCTTACGATAGTTTCTCAGACAGTGGAGGGTTGAGGATGCAGCGGAGACATTTGCTCGGAGCGGGACTGGCGATCGCGGTCGCAGGTCTTGCCAACAACGCGATGGCGCAGGCCGAGATCAAGATCGGCGAAATCAACAGCTACTCGCTGTTGCCGGCCTTCACCGAACCCTATCGCAAGGGCTGGCAGCTCGCGGTCGAGGAGATCAACGCCGCCGGCGGTATCGGTGGCAAGAAGCTCGTCGTTGTCTCCAAGGATGACGGCGGCAAGCCGGCCGACGCGCAGACCGCGGCCAACGAGCTGGTGTCGAGCGAGAACGTGGCAATGCTCACGGGCACGTTCCTGTCCAACATCGGCCTCGCCGTCAGCGACTTCGCCAACCAGAAGAAAGTGTTCTTCCTGGCGGCGGAGCCGCTGACGGATGCTGTCACCTGGGCCAAGGGCAACCGCTACACCTTCCGCCTGCGTCCCTCCAACTACATGCAGGCGGCGATGCTGGTGGAAGAAGCCGCCAAGCTGCCGGCCAAGCGCTGGGCCACGATCGCGCCGAACTACGAATACGGCCAGTCGGCCGTTGCGGTGTTCAAGAAGCTGATGTCGGAGAAGCGCCCGGACATCGTCTGGGTCGACGAGCAGTGGCCGCCGCAGGGCAAGATCGATGCGGGCCCGGTGGTGCAGGCGGTTGCCGCTGCCAATCCCGAGGCGATCCTCAACGTCACCTTCGGCGCCGATCTCGTCAAGCTGGTGCGCGAAGGCAATACCCGCGGCCTGTTCAAGGATCGCAAGGTGGTGTCGTTCCTGACCGGCGAGCCGGAATATCTCGATCCGCTGAAGGAAGAGACGCCGGAGGGCTGGATCGTCACCGGCTATCCCTGGTACGACATCAAGACGCCGGATCACGACAAGTTCCTGAAGGCCTATCAGGCCAAGTACAGCGACTATCCGCGCCTCGGCTCGATCGTCGGTTACCAGACCATCAAGGCGGCAGCCGCGATCCTTGCGAAAGCCAACTCGACCGATCCGGAGAAGCTGATCGCAGCAGCCGAAGGCATCTCGATGCCGTCGCCGTTCGGCGAGATCACCTTCCGCAAGATCGACCACCAGTCCACCCTTGGCGCTTACGTCGGCAAGACCGCGCAGAAGGACGGCAAGGGCGTGATGGTGGATTCGGTCTATCGCAAGGGCAGCGACTATCTGCCAAGCGACGCCGAAGTCGCAAAGCTGCGTCCGAAGGATTGAGGCGGAAGCATTGCGGCTCTCATGGTTCGAGACGCGCGGCTGTGCCGCGCTCCTCACCATGAGGGGTTGCGACCTGACTCAGAGCCGGGATTTGCGACCTGGCTCGAACCCAAGACCTCATCCTGAGGAGGCGCGGAGCGCCGTCTCGAGGGATGAAAGCCACGACTCGCGAATGCACGCTAACCCGGAACATCCATGGCCTTTTACGTCGTTCAGTTCCTGACCGGTCTTGCCAGCGCGGCGTCGCTGTTTCTGGTCGCGTCGGGGCTGTCGATCATTTTCGGCGTGACCCGGATCGTCAACTTCGCCCATGGCGCGTTCTACATGCTCGGCGCCTATGTCGCGTTCACGCTGACCGAGCGGCTTTCCGGCGCGTTCGGCTTCTGGGGCGGCGTCGTCGCCGCGGCGCTGATCGTGGCTGTGGTCGGCGTGCTCGTTGAGATGGTGCTGCTGCGGCGGATCTATCATGCGCCGGAACTGTTCCAGTTGCTGGCGACCTTCGGCCTCACCCTGATGGTCGAAGACCTGGTGGTGCTGATCTGGGGCCCGAGCGATCTGCTCGGCCGCCGTGCACCGGGCTTTAAGGGCGCGGTTGATTTCTTCGGCCAGAACATCCCGAGCTACGATCTGTTCCTGATCGCGCTCAGCCCGATCGTGCTCGGAATCCTCTGGCTGCTGTTCCAGCGCACCCGCTGGGGCGTGCTGGTGCGGGCGGCGACGCAGGACCGCGACATGGTGGCGGCGCTCGGCGTCAATCAGAAATGGCTGTTCACCAGCGTGTTCGCGCTCGGCGTCTTCCTCGCCGCGCTCGGCGGCGCGCTGCAGATCCCGCGCGATGCCGTGCATCACGCGCTGGACCTGCGCATCATCGTCGATGTCTTCGTCGTGGTCGTGATCGGCGGGCTCGGCAGCATCATCGGCGCCTTTGTCGCCGCGGTGCTGGTCTCCGAACTCAACGCCTTCGGCATTCTCATTTTTCCGAAGATCTCCATCATCCTGGTGTTCCTGGTGATGGCGGTGGTCTTGATCGTGCGTCCATGGGGCCTGTTCGGCAAACCGGAGGCGGCGGCGCGGCGCACGCCGGGCTTCACCGTCAATCCATGGCGGCCGCTGACCTCGGGGGAGCGGCTGGCCTCGCTCGTCGCGTTGATCGTGGCGGCGGCACTGCCGTTCGTCGCCGGCAACTACGCGCTGACGGTCGGCAGCGAGATCGCGATCTTCGTGATCTTTGCCGCCAGTCTGCATTTCCTGATGTCGGTCGGCGGGCTTGCTTCGTTCGGCCATGCCGCCTACTTCGGGCTCGGCGCCTATGGCGTCGCGTTTCTCGCCAAGATGGCGGGGCTGCCGATGATCGTCTCGCTGCTAGTCGGCCCGATGCTGGGCCTGCTCGGCGCCGCCGTATTCGGTTTCTTCGCCGTGCAACTGTCTGGCGTCTATTTTGCGATGCTGACCCTGGCGTTCGCGCAGATCGTGTGGTCGATCGCGTTCCAGTGGGTCACGGTCACCGGCGGCGACAACGGCATCCTCGGCGTCTGGCCGGAGAAATGGGCGGCAAGTCCGTCGAGCTTCTATTGGCTGTCGCTGGCGATTGCAGCACTCGCGGTCGCGTTGCTCAGGATCATGGTGTTCTCGCCATTCGGCTTTGCGCTGCGCGCCACGCGGGATTCGCCGCTGCGCAGCGAGGCGATCGGTATCAACGGCAAGCGCGTGCAGTGGACCGCGTTCGTCATCGCCGGCACCGTGGCCGGCATTGCCGGCGCGCTGTTCGCCTATCTCAAGGGCAGCGTGTTTCCGGATAACCTCGGCATATCGCTGTCGGTCGATGCGCTGGTGATGGTGCTGCTCGGCGGCGTCGAGACGGTGTCCGGCGCGGTCGTCGGCGCCATCGTCTACAAGGCGCTCAACATCTGGCTGGTCAGCCAGACCGATTTGTCCAAGCTGGTGCTGGGCGGCTTCATCGTGCTGATCGTGGTCGTGTTCCCCAAGGGCATCGTCGGGATGCTGGAGACGCTGAAAAATCGCCGACAATCGTCGGCGTCGAAATCCGCGCTCGTCACCTCGCAGATCGAGACTGCCGAATGAGCATGGTCCCCACATTGCTGTCGGTCGAGAACCTGAGTAAGTCCTATGGCGGCGTGCATGCCGTGCGCGGCGTCTCGTTCCAGTTGCGATCAGGTGAAATCCTGGCGCTGATCGGGCCGAACGGCGCCGGCAAGAGCACCTGCTTCGACATGCTCAACGGCCAGAACACCCCGGACAGTGGCCGGATCAACCTGCTCGGCGAGAATACCGTGGGCATGAAGCCGCGCGCAGTCTGGCGGCTCGGCGTCGGCCGCACCTTCCAGATCACGGCGACGTTCCCGACCATGACGGTGCGCGAGAACGTGCAGGTCGCGCTGGTGTCGTATGGCCGGCACCTGTTCAATCTCTGGCGCGCGACCGCTTCTTACGCGCGCGAGGAGGCAGGCCGGCTGCTCGAACTCGTCGGCATGGGCGCCTATGCCGAGCGGCCCTGCGGCGAACTGGCCTATGGCGATCTCAAGCGGCTGGAGCTGGCGATCGCGCTCGCCAACCAACCCAAACTGCTGCTGATGGACGAGCCGACCGCCGGCATGGCGCCGCGCGAGCGGATCGAGCTGATGCGGCTGACCGCGCGGATCGCCCGCGAACAGTCGATCGGCGTTCTCTTCACCGAGCACGACATGGACGTGGTGTTCGAGCATGCCGACCGGATCCTCGTTCTCAACCGCGGCACGCTGATCGCCGAGGGTTCGCCGGAGGAAGTCCGCGGCAATCCGCAGGTGCGCGCGATCTATCTCGGCGAAGGGCTGGTCTACGACGCCCGCCACCGCGAGGGGGCCGGCGCATGAAGCTCCAGGTAAAGGACCTCAACAGCTTCTACGGCCCGGCGCATATCCTGTTCGATATCGCGCTCGAGGTCGGCGAGGGTGAAGTGGTGGCGCTGCTCGGCCGCAACGGCGCCGGCAAGTCGACCACGTTCCGCTCGATCGTCGGCCTGGTGCAGAACCGTACCGGTCAGATCGTGTTCGAAGGCAAGGACGTGTCGGCTGAGCCGACGCATGCGATCGTGCGCGGCGGACTCGGCTATGTGCCGGAGGAGCGGCGCATCTTCACGGATCTCACGGTCGAGGAGAATCTCGAAGTCGGCAAGCAGCCGAAGCGGCCGAACGCGCCGGCCTGGACCCGCGAAAAACTGTTCACGCTGTTTCCGAACCTCGGCGAAATGCGCAACCGCCCCGGCGGTCGCATGAGTGGCGGCGAGCAGCAGATGCTGACCATCGCGCGCACGCTGATGGGCAACCCGTCGCTGGTGCTGCTCGACGAACCCTCCGAAGGGCTGTCGCCCAAGATCGTCGAACAGATGGTCGATGCCATCCTGGCGATGAAGAAAGAGGGCGTCAGCATCCTGGTGTCCGAGCAGAACCTGCATTTCGCGCGGCTGATCTCGGACCGTGCCTACATCATCGAACGCGGCAAGATCTGTTTCGGCGGCACCATGGCTGAACTCGACGCGCGGCCGGATATCCGCGACGCGCATCTGTCGTTGTGAACGGGGATATGAAGGGGGCCAGCATGGGCAGGGGAGCTTTGCCGAAACGGAACGTCAAGCCGTCGCGGCCGTCCTACATTCTCGACGATCAGATCGGTTTCATCCTGCGCCAGGTCTGGCAGCGTCACGGCACGATCTTCGCCCGCGAAATCGGCATCGACCTGACGTCGGCGCAATGGGCGGCGCTGTCGAAGCTGGCCGAGACCGGACCGTGCTCGCAGAATCTGCTGGGACGGCTGACGGCGATGGACGTCGCCACCATCAAGGGCGTGATCGACCGCCTGACCAAGCGGGGGCTGACCGAGACCGGTCCCGATCCCGACGACGGCCGCCGCCTGCTGGTCAGCCTCACCCGCGCCGGCCAGCAACTGGCCGAGAAGGCCGCGCCGAATGCGCTGGCCATCACCAAGGAAACGCTGGCGCCGCTCGATGCCAAGGAGCGCGAGACGCTGATGGCGCTGTTGAACAAGTTGCGGTGATTGTCCCTCATGGTGAGGAGGCGCATCGCGCCGTCTCGAACCATGAGGCCCCACGCGTGCCATTCACCCTTCGAGACGCCGCTTCGCGGCTCCTCAGGATGAGGTCTTGCAGTTAGTCTTCGCTCAACCAAACAAAAAGACGTGGATGGCCAGGACAAGCCCGGCCATGACGAAAAGTGGATATCGATCGCGACAGCGGCAAGCTGCTGATCGACAACGGTCCGGTCGGTCAGTCCAGGCGCCAGACCTGCGTGCGTTGCCTGCGAAGACCTGATTAACTCCGCTAAGGCTGCCGTTAGCGCAGCGTTGATCGGAGGAATCCCATGCCCAAAGTCATCTACGAGCGCGACGGCCGCATTGCGCGCATCACGTTGAACCGGCCCGAAGTCATGAATGCGATCGATGACGAGCTGCCGGACGCGCTGGCGGACGCGGTCGCGCGCGCCGACAACGATCCGGCCGCGCATGTGATCGTGCTGGCGGGCGCAGGTAAGGCCTTTTGCGCCGGATATGATCTCACCGTCTATGCTTCCGGAGACAGGGCCAATCGCTGGACGCAGGAGATGCCGTGGGATCCGATGAAGGACTATGCGGGCATGGCCGACAACACGTACAAGTTCATGAGCCTGTTTCGCTCGAAGCGGCCGGTGATCTGCAAGGTGCACGGCTATGCGGTGGCCGGCGGCTCCGACATCGCGCTCTGTTCCGACATGATCGTGATGGCGGAAGATGCGCGCATCGGCTATCCGCCGGTGCGCGTCTGGGGCTGTCCGACCACGGCGATGTGGGTCTACCGGCTGGGCGCCGAAAAGGCCAAGCGCATGCTGTTCACCGGCGACAAGATCACGGGAACGGAAGCCGCAGCATTGGGGCTGGTGCTGAAAGCCGTTCCGGCCGACCGGCTGGACGACGAAGTCGATGCGCTGGCGCACCGGATCGCGACCGTGCCGCAGAACCAGCTCATGATGCAGAAGCTGATGGTCAACCAGTCGCTCTACAACATGGGCCTGATGGGCACCCAGATGGTCGCGACCATCTTCGACGGCATCACCCGCCATTCCCCCGAGGGCCTGAACTTCAAGCGGCGGTCGGAGGAGAAGGGCTGGAAGCAGGCTGTGGACGAGCGCGATCAGGGCACCTTCGACTGGACCACCAATCAACCGATCACGCAGAACCGGTAGCCGGCGGTCAATCCAATCCCGGCCATCGGGCGCGATAACGGATTTCGCTGCCGTCACCCTGCAATAGCCACGGCCCAAGCGTCGATGCATGCGGCGCCTTGGCTGTGAGCCCGATGGTGTAGAGCCGATCCGGCTGTCCCTTGACCTTCACCCACAGCATCCGGCTGGCGGTACGAAAGGCCAGTTCGACTTCGACGGCAACGACCGGCTTGTCGCCGTCGCGACGAAAACGGCTGGGCCTCGGTTCGCCGGGCATGGTGTTGACGGCGGTCTGCAATTCGAATGCGACATCCGCGCCGGAAGCCGGCAGCGCCGTTCCTGCCGGCAGACGCACCTCGAACTCGAGAACCGGGTTGGCGGCATTCGGATTGAGCCAGGGCGTCGCGGTATTGACCGCATAGACGTAGTACGCCGTACCGGCCGCGGCGCAGAACACGATCAGGGCGGCGAATGATTTGAGACTGTTGCGGGCAAGGCTGCCGGGGTTCTCGCTGCGCGGCACGAGCATCGCCAGCCGGGTCCCGAGCACAAGACCTGCGACCGCGCCGACCGGCCCAATTCCGAACAGCGCCAGCAGCCCGGATGCGATGGGGTCGGCCCGGTTCCCGAAGCCCAGGAGTCCGGACAACGCAATGGCCGCGACAAAGCCTACGATCGCGCCGACGACACCGCCGAATATCTGCAGCTTGCTTTTCACATGTCCCTCGATGGCTCGAAACGGGGCGCCACCAGGGCAGCCCGCATTGGTCGAGACTGACGGACTATTCGTTCACCGTATCGGAACATTCAAACGCGGCTGCGGCAATTTTTCTCCGCTATGGGAAAAATCCCTGAGTATTGAAGCTCATTCGATCACCTTGTCCGCGCGCAGCACCAGCCCGGCTGGAACCTCGTGACCAATGGCTCTGGCGGTCCTGAGATTGATGACCAACTCGAAGCTGGAGGGTTGCTCGACAGGAATATCCGCAGGCTTGGCGCCGCGCAGGATTTTCACGATCTGCCTCGCCCGCTGTCGATAGACTTTCGGGAAACGCGGACCGTAGGCCATCAGGCCACCTTCGTCCGCCGTATCGGCCCATTGATAGATCACGGGCAGCCGCAACGCCGCCATCCGTTCGAAGATCAGGCTTTGGCTGATCTGCTGAATCGGCGTCGCCAGAAGGTTGATCGCCTGTGCCCCGCGTGCAACCGCCTCGTCGAGCGCCGCTGGAATGTCGCCTGGCTTGGAAAAGGTGAAGACGGACAATTCCACGCCGAGCGACTGCGCCCTCTGCTTTTGCTGATCCAGATGCCGCTTCTGCGTAATCGAGACATCGGCCAATGCGGCCAGCCGCTTGATGCCGGGTACGGCCTCGATCAGGATGTCCTGCCGTTTGTCGTCAAGCTCCGGCGAAAGCAGGCTGATACCGGTGAGGTTTCCGCCGGGCTTGGCCAGCGAGGCGACCAGTCCTTCTGCCACCATATCCTCGCTGATGGCGATGAGCGGGATCGTACGCGTCGCGGCCCGAAAGGCGCGGGCGTAGAGTTCGGGACCGCTGACGATGGCGTCAGGGGCTGCCTTGACGACCCGGTCTACACCCTCCGCAATTTGTGCAGGGGCAACGCCGAAGTCGCCAACGATCGTGAGGTTCTGGCCTTCGACAAATCCGCTGAGCCGCAGTTCATCGAACATTTCGCCGACCGCTGGTGTCGTTCGCGAGGCGGGCACCAGCATGCCGAGGCGATAGGTGCGGTTCGGCTCCTGCGCACGCGCGACCAGCGGCAGGGCCGGGACGCCGGCGAGAGCGCCAAGGAATTTACGACGGTTCATCCAGCTACCCGGGCAAGGGGACATGTCAGCAAGGCTAACATGGGTGGATGCGGCGGGCACTGCCTAAGGCACGCGGACCGATCTCTCGCGATGCCTTGGGTGATGGACGGGGATGGCGGTGGGGCCTGTCATTTGGACGTCTGCCTTGGTGCCGATAACGGACTTAAGTCGGACATGGTCCCATGTCCGAAAAGTGCCAACAGCGGACTTGGTTTCCCTAATCGGCGCGAGCCGGCCAAAATGACGCTAATGGACTGGTGGGTCAGTGTCAGACCAGCCAAACACCCCTTTTTTTCAATTCCTTGGCCACGCCGCCTGTTGGCTGTTCAGCCATCAAATTCCAAGTCGACGTACGCAAATTTGGCGACCGTATATTTAACCAAGTTCTTGCCCCAACGCGCGCCATCAGTCCGCTCTGTAAGGACATGCTCGGGGGTACCCGTCCGCCGAATTGCTGTATAAATTTGCGCTCGGAGGGGCTGAGATGGGGAGCCGATGAGTGACGAGATGCCAACATTCTTAAGCGGCGGAGGACGGACGGGCGAGCTTATCCGCCTTTTCGACTGGAGAACAAATCCGCTCGGGCCTCCGGAGTCGTGGCCGCAATCGCTTCGTTCGGCACTGTCCATTTGCCTGTATTCGAGCTTTCCAACCGCGATATACTGGGGGCCGGACTTTAGGCTTCTTTATAATGACGCGTGGTCTATTATCCCGGGCGAGCGTCATCCGTGGGCTCTCGGCCGCCCGGCAAAGGAGGTTTGGTCCGACATCTGGCACGTCGTCGGCCCGCAGTTCGAGAACGTGGTGGCCACGGGTGAAGGCTTTTCTGCCTTTGACGAAATGCTGCCAATGATCCGTGGCGGCAGCCAGCAGGAGACCTACTGGAACTACAGCATTAGCCCGATCCGCGGCGAAGATGGCGAGGTTGCGGGCATCTTCAATCAAGGGAACGAAACAACTCAAATCGTCTTGGCGCGGCGTCGTGCCCAGCAGGAGATTGCGCGTCTCTCTCTTATGTTCGAACAGGCGCCCGGCGCGACGGCCATTCTGCGGGGGCCCCGTCATGTCTTTGAAATCGCAAACCCCGCTTACTTGCAGTTGGTGGGCCGTAACGACATCCTGGGCAAATCGGTGGATCAGGCCCTGCCCGAGGTGGCGTCGCAAGGTTTCATCGAACTACTCGACACGGTCTACCAGAGCGGAGTGCCTTACGCCGGGCGCGCCATTCCGGTCGTCCTGGATCGAAGTGGAATTCGCGAGCAGCGGCATCTCGACTTCGTCTATCAGCCGATAAGCGACGGCGCGGGCGATCGGTACGGCATCTTCGTGCAGGCGACCGATGTGACGGACACGATCCGGGCGGTGGCTGCTCTTCGCGAAAGCGAGGAACGCTACCAAGCCATCGTGAACTCCATCGACCAGATGATCTGGTCGACGCTGCCCGACGGTTATCACGATTATTACAACGACCGTTGGTACGAATACACAGGCATGCCCAAAGGTTCGACCGACGGTGAGGCCTGGAACGGAGTGTTTCACCCCGACGACCAGGAGCGAGCCTGGAAAGTGTGGCGCCACAGCTTGGCTACCGGCGCCCCCTATCACATCGAGTATCGGCTGCGGCACCGCTCGGGCGAATATCGCTGGGTGATCGGACGTGCGCAGTGCGTCCGCAACGACGCGGGCGAGATCATCCGCTGGTACGGCACGTGCACCGACCTGCATGATTTGAAAATGGCCGAGGAGGCTCGCCAACTGCTGACGCATGAGCTCAATCATAGGGTGAAGAACCTCTTCCAGCTGTTCAGCGCCATGGTGTTCATGACGGGCCGATCGACCAACACGGCGGCTGAAATGAGCGCCGCGCTTAAAGAGCGTTTGCAGGCGCTATCGCGGGCACACGATATCGTTCGGGTCGGCGGAGCTGATCCGATGCCAGCGCATTCGGTTTTGCTCATCCATCTTGCTGAACAGATATTGGCGCCGCATTTGAGTGACGCGCAGCATGGCAAAGTGAGCTTGACCGGACCTGAAATCCTGCTCGGCGAGAAATCAGCCACCGCAATGGCGCTTATCCTGCATGAGCTTGCCACGAACGCTATCAAGTATGGCGCACTGGGTCATGCAGATGGGACGGTCATGATCGGCTGGGAATTTGCCGGAGACAGCTTGGTTCTGACTTGGAGCGAGCGCAATTCCTCTGCTGCGATCGCCAAGCCGGCCTCGACCGGTTTCGGCAGCAGGCTCATTAAGTCTGCAGTCGAAGGACAGCTCGGCGGAAGAGCCGATATCGTTTGGAAGCCGTCTGGCGTACAACTCCGCCTGGAACTAAGCCGGGCACGGCTGCGCGCCTGATCTGGTCGGCGCGCTTCGTTCGACGCAGCAGTGGGTCGCGAAAGGTACGTGTTTCAGCGCGATGTTCGATGTACTCCGGTCGCGTCCATAGAGCCGACTTCGTATGATCTCTCAAAGGGGTCAAAAGCTCCCCTGACCGGCCAGAACCGCGACTTCCGGTCTCCCTCGAACAGCGGACATCATCAGGTCAGCCAGGCTGGTCCGGTTCGTGCCAATTCCGGACGTGAGCCTTCTATTGGAGGCCTCTTCCGCGCTATTGCTGACCGGCCTCGTATAGGATCGGTGGGGCCAAGTCTTTGTGCCGCCCCCATGTTGACGCTCTGCCCACAGATCAGGCCGTCACGCTCAAATGCCTTTTTAGTATTCCCCCAAAGGGAGCCAATGCGCGCGGTAAGAGCCGCACTCTAACCCCCGGTAGTATTTCGTTTGGGGGTAAGAGGCGATTGGTGCACCGCGGTGATAACGTCATCAAAGAGATGATCTGGTCCCAGATAATCTACGGCTGAATGGGCACGATGCGCTTCATTCATAAGCTCAACCTCGGCAGCCATCCGATCAAGCATTGCCAATGTCTTATCGTTATCGGCAACTTTCCGTTCTAAACGCAGAAGCGAACTTATGATTTGAAGCTGGTTGCCCGTCCGGTGGTTGAGCTCGCGGATCAACCGATCTTTCTCTTTGGTTCGATATGCAACCTCCTGCTCCAATAGGGCACGCTGCTGCTTCGGCGAAGGAAGGTTCTTCATCTGCGGCAAGACAAAAGCGAATGCGATTGCAGTGCCGACTGACGCGGTCGCCGTGATCAGCCCGATGATGACTTGCGCACCGAGATATTCGACACCCGTGAAAGCCGACCATAAGTGGACGATGTGGGTCAACCCGCAAGCGATGATAAAAGTCACAAACAACGTCCAAAGCCATGGGTAAGGTATATCGTCCTTCCGATGCCTGAGGACGACCGCCATGGTCACGGGAATGGCGAAATACGCTAGGGCAATGGATAGATCGGCCCCCAGCATGAGCCAAACGAGCCCGCCATATGACGTGCAAAGTTGGTAGATTTGTTGGAACACCCTTGGCCCCGGAATGTGCCGTCGGACATCGCTAAACTGCTCTTGGAACTAAAAGTTCCACGCCAGAGTAGGAAGGACGCCGACAGTTTTCCATAATTGTTGGGAATTGGCCGGGAGGCAATGTCCGTGTGGGGTCATTAGCGACGGGTTGGCCGGGTACAGGCCACTTCTGGTTCGCCCCGAGAACCGGACATCAGTCTGTTGCTATTTGAGTTCGGGCGGGTTTCCATCAAATGAAGGGACCGTCGAAATCGTATCTATCCATGGAAGCGCAGAGCGTTTCCACATTTGGCGCTGTGGTGAGAGAGCCGCCCGTTGTTCAATACTGCCAAGGCGCAGCCGATACACGATTGGGTTCTCAGCCAAGCTCGACCAAAGTGGCGAGCCGCAGTTTCCACAAAAAGCTATTTTAATACGCCGACCACTTTGGCTTGCAGTTTTGACATATGTGTTCGGTGAGCCACTCCGAAGTATGAAAGAGCTAGCTGGTGCAGCCACGTTTGCTCGAAATGCTGAACCGCCTCCTTTCTGGCAATCGCTGCAATGGCAGATGCTGACCGAGTTCGCCTCAACTTCGGCTCCGTAGGTTATATCACCACAATGACAGCCGCCGTCGATCTTCATGCCTCTTCCCTTTGCCAACCCTCGCTAGCCAAAGCTTAGTGGGAGGATGGCGGTTCTAACAAGGTCCAATGTCCGAGTGGGGTCATTCGCGACGGCTTTCCTCCTCGGTAGCCGCTTCCGGTCCACCCCGGTCAACGGACATCCGACCTACCCGCCAGCATGTCTCAAACGTGCCAGACGCGGTCATTCGATCACCTCGTCGGCGAGCGCCAGCAGGGTCGGGGGCACGACGATGCCGAGCGCTTTCGCTGGCGTGTTCGAAAAGTGCCAACAGGCGACATGGTTTGACCTACGCCTAAGCGATACCCGCGAGTATTCGGGCCAACTCTTCGGGCCTATTGTTCGCGACCATATGATTGGTAGCTATCTCGAAGTATCGCCAAGCCGGTGATCCCTTCGCATGACGCGCAGCGCGCCAGAACGCCTCGTTGCCAATGTCGTTTTCTGGAGCCTTTGATGCTTTTATGTACGTTCTGGTGAAAGCAAATGACTCCACTGGTTGCGAAAGAAATACTGGCTCAGTGAAACAGCCTTGCGGATGAGTCGTCCGTCGCGCCCCCATCCAATCTGCCTCTGCGGGATTGTCGAAATCGCGCGCGACACCTGCTACAATCCAATTCTGACCTAATTCGATCTTGGCACGTGCCCCACGCCCTATGTGAGACCAAACTGTCTCCCCATGGTTTGGAACAAATGCGTCAAGATAAACAAGATGCGAAACGCGCTCAGCAATGTGCTCCAGAGCACCTGTGACGACAAAGCCGCCATACGAAAAGCCTACCAAAACGATATTGTCGAGATCCTCGTACAGTACGTGATTGACCACATCGCGGATGTGCGTGCCGAGGCCGATCATTGGACTGGAAAGATGTATCCGTTCACCAACTCCGGTCAGGCTAGGCGTTGACACCTCATGTTGTTCAGAACGAAGCAGTCGACGCACATGCCTAAAGCCATGTGAGCCACCCCAAGCACCGTGTACCAACACAAATGTAGTCATTCCCATGCCCCCAATCCGGCTGTGCGCGGCTATCAAATTGGGCGGATGCTAGGGCGCGGAAATCGAGCGCGCAATTTCGCTTGTGGGTCAAAAGCCGCCCCGATGACCCCGAAATGCGACTTCCGCTATGGCCCCGGAAGCGGACACAAGCCGGACATCGCGCCATGTCCGAAAAGTGCCAGACCCGGCCATAGCGGCGCTGCGTCACGACGCCGCATCACGACTTTCCTCGACACTCAGTTCCTTGTTGTCACTTCCGCGCTACAGCGTAGCGCGTTTTACTCGTTTAAAGTTTCGCCATATTTTAGGTCAGGGGAGACATCATCGTGAAGAATTTTGCACTTGGACTTGTTGTGCCGTCGCAATGACGGGATCTGCTTTCGGAGCCGACATGGCGGTGAAGGCCCGCCCGATGGCCGCTCCGATTGTCACTTACAACTGGTCTGGTTGCTACATCGGCGGTAACGTCGGCGGTGGCTGGGCCCGGACCTCGCAGGACCGTTCCGCGATCGTCAACGTCGGACCAATTGTTCCGAACACTCCCTTCGGCTCCAGCGATGGCAGCGATTTCATTGGTGGCGGTCAGATCGGCTGCGACTACCAGTTCGCCGGCAAATGGGTGGTCGGCATCCAGGGCATGTATGACTACGCCCGCATCAACAGCTCGCACTTCCTGACGGCGTTCCCGACCTTCCGTTCGGACATCCGCACCAAGGACATCTGGACCGTAACGGGCCGCGTCGGCTACCTGTTCTCCCCCCAACTGCTCGGCTACGTGAAGGGCGGCGGCGCTTGGGCACGGTCTGACTATGCGATCTTCCAGCCGGGTGGCTTGCTGCTCTCCGAAACCGCTTACGGTATCAACCGCAGCGGCTGGACCGTCGGTGGCGGCCTCGAATGGATGTTCGCTCCCGGTTGGTCGGTATTCGCCGAGTACAACTATATGGACTTCGGTACCAAGGACGTCACCTTCGTGACGGCGCCGGCTGCGTTCGGCAATCCCGACGTCGTCCGCACCAAGCTGGAAGTTTCGACGGCCCAGATCGGCGTGAACTACAAGTTCAACTGGGGTGGACCGGTTGTAGCCAAGTACTGAGCAGACGGCGTCAGGTTTCCGGCAATAGACATTTAGAAGCCCCGGCATCGCCCGGGGCTTTTTTTTGATTGACGCGCTGTTGGGTTGTTGGGTGTGAGTGGGTCGTTGCGTTGTTGCACAAGAACGAGGCGGCATCCTATTCAAAGCAAAAGTCCGCAATGGGGTCATTCGCGTCGATTTAGCATTCCGGGATATGTCCGCTTACAGGTCATCTCGGAAGTCTGGAAACTCACCTCAATCCGAATTTGGTTACGTATTAATGAGTCCACGCCTTAATGCCCGCTGACGATCTCCGGCACGCGCCCCGCCGGCGGTGTATTCCGGCTGCGCTGGGTGCGGACGATGCCGTCGATGATGGTCATGCCGATGCCGGGCAGGTCGCCGAGCTGCACGCTGTGCAGGATGTTCTTGCCGGGCGAGTGCTGCGCCATGTCCATGATGACGAAGTCCGCGGAGCGGCCGACCTCGATGATGCCGCAATCGAGCTCACGCATCCGCGCGGTGTTGCCGGTGGCGAGGCAGAAGGCGATTTCGGCCGGCAACTCACCAAGGGATGACAATAGCGACACCATGCGCAGGATGCCGAGCGGCTGCACGCCGGAGCCGGCCGGCGCATCGGTGCCGAGGATGACGCGATGCAGGTCGCCCATCTCGCGCGCGGTGCGCAAGGTGAACAACGCCGAGCGTTCGTTGCCGTTGTGAACCAGCTCGAGACCGCGCTTGCAGCCCTCGCAGATGCAGCGGATCTCGTCGTCGGGCAGGGCGGTATGGCCGCCATTGATGTGGCCGACCACGTCGGTGTCGGCTTCCAGCACCACGTCCGCACCGATCAGGCCGGAGCCGGGGATCGACGGTCCGCCGGTGTGGATGGTGCTCTGGATGCCGTACTTGCGCGCCCAGCCGACCATCTTGCGCGCGGTCGGGCCGTCCTTGACGCCGCCGAGGCCGACTTCGCCGAGCAGCTTGACGCCGGCGGCGGCCAATTCCTTGAAGTCGTCCTCGACCATTTCGCATTCGATGACGGGCGCGCCGGCATGCATCTTCACGCCGCCCGGCCGCAGGTTCCAGAACGCGCGCTGCGCGAAGATTGCCATCGCCTTCAGGCCGACGACGTCGCGGGGCCGGCCGGGCATGTGGACTTCGCCGGCCGAAATCATGGTGGTGACGCCGCCGTGCAGATAGCTGTCGATCCAGCTGATCTGGTTCTGCCGCGGCGTCCAGTCGCCGGCGACAGGGTGGACGTGGCTGTCGATCAGGCCGGGCGCGACGGTGGTGCCGTTGGCATTGACGACGGTGGTGGCGCCTTCGATGTCGACGTCCTTCAACCGGCCGATCGCTGATATCTTGCCGTTCACGGCGACGATCGTATCCGCATCCAGGATCGGCTTCTCCAGCGCCCCTGACAGCAACAGCCCGATGTTGCGGATCACCAGCTTGCTCGGGCCGGTCGCCTGGGGTGCATCATGGGCCATGGTTTATCCTTTTTGTTCAATGCCTTCGCCGGGACGAACACCATCTTGCCCGCGCCTTGACGGCGGGATCAAGAAGGATTATTCATTCGTATACGAATGATCGTGTACAAATGATTTTGCCGCCAATCCGGCCCTGCCGTCAAGGAACCTGACGATGAGCAATTTCAACCAGGAACGCGTTCTGAGCGTCCACCACTGGACCGACACGCTGTTCTCCTTCACCACCACGCGCGATCCCTCGTTCCGTTTCAGGAACGGCGAGTTCACGATGATCGGGCTCAAGGTCGGTGAGAAGCCGCTGCTGCGCGCCTACAGCGTCGCCAGCGCCAACTACGAAGACCGGCTGGAGTTCTTCTCGATCAAGGTGCCGGACGGTCCACTGACCTCACGCCTCCAGCACCTGAAGCAGGGCGACGAGATCATCGTCAGCCGCAAGGCCACCGGCACGCTTGTCATCGACAACCTCGAAGACGGCCGTAACCTCTATCTGATCGGCACCGGTACCGGCCTCGCGCCGTTCCTCAGCGTGATCAAAGATCCCGAGACCTATGAGCGGTTCGAGAAGGTGGTGCTGCTGCACGGCTGCCGCCGCGTCAAGGAACTCGCCTATGGCGAGATGATTACCGAGAAGCTGCCGAACGACGAACTGATCGGCGACTACATCCGCAACCAGTTGATCTATTATCCGACCGTGACCCGCGATCCCTTCCGCAACCGCGGCCGCATCACCGACCTGATCAACTCGGGCAAGCTGTTCGGCGATATTGGCCTTGCCAACCTCGATCCCGCCCATGACCGCGTCATGATCTGCGGCAGCCCGGCGCTGGTGGCCGACACCCGCACCCTGCTCAACGGCCGCGGTTTTGCCGAAGGCAATCACGGCGAACCGGCTCAGTTCGTGGTCGAGAAGGCGTTCGCCGAACGGTAATATAAAACCTCTGGCGGCCTCCCATTCTACTTTGCATGGGGTTGTTTTCGCGATTTTGGTTTTGGCCCTCCAAAGAAGGCCGCGCAAACCGTCATGTTCGCGAAGCCGGGACCGCAAGGCGCAGGAAACTCATCAGGCTGCCGAGCCCGGCAAAGCCCGCGCCGAGCGCCAAGGCAATGGTCGCCCCATCGTGACCGCCCAGCGCAAAACACAATGCGGCCATCGCCGCGCCGAGGGTCTGTCCGGTCAAGCGGGAGGTCGCAACAATGCTGCTGGCGCTGCCGCTGCGATGCGGTGGCGCGCTCGACATCAAGGCCCGCAGATTGGGCGTTTGAAAGAAACCGAATCCGATCCCGCATACCACCGTGCGCCAGACGATGTTGGCGGTGCCGGGATCGGCGGGCAGCGTCGCCAGCAGCACCATGCCGATACCGAGCAGCGCCAGACCGCAGCCGCCGAGGATGCCGACCGGAAACCGGTCGGACAGCCGGCCGCCGATCGGCGCCATCATCGCCACCACCAGCGGCCACGGCGTCATGAAGAAGCCCGTCTCGACCTGCGAGCGCATCAGGACGTCCTCGAAATAGAACGGCAGCGCGACCATCGCGAGGCCCTGGACCGAGAACGAGCAGACCGAGGTAGCCGACGACGGCGCGAACATCGGCCGCTTGAACAGGTCGATCGGCAGCATCGGCGCCGGGTGATCGGCATTGCGGCGGGCGAGGTACCAGCCGAGCAGCAATGCGCCGACCAGTTCGGCCACCACCAGCGCCGGCGCAGCCCCGTGTGCGGCGCTGCCGATTCCAACGATGAAGAGGCCGAGACAGCCCGAGGTCAGCGCGGCGCTGACAAAGTCGAACGCGTGCACGGCGCGTGGCGTCTTCGGCAAGGTCTTCAGGCCGATCACGACCGCGATCACACCGAACGGCAGGTTGATCGCGAACAGCCACGGCCAGTTGCCCACCGCCAGGATCGCGGAAGCGATGGTCGGTCCCAGCGTCATCGCGGTTCCGACCACCAATGCATTGTGGCCGAAGCCGCGGCCCATCATCCGGGTCGGGTAGACGAAACGGACCAGCGCCGCGTTGACGCTCATGATGCCGCTGGCGCCTAACCCTTGCAGCGCCCGCGCGGCGGTCAGGCTGGGCAGCGACCAGGCAAGCGCACAGCCGAGCGAGGCCAGTGTGAACAACAGCAGTCCGCCGAGGTAGATCCGCTCGTGGCCGACGATCTCGCCGAGTGCGCCGAGCGGCAGCAGGGTCGCGACCAGCGCGATTTGATAGACGTTGACGACCCAGACCACGTCAGCCGCGCTGACGTGGAGGTCAGCGGCAATCGCGGGGAGGGCGATGTTGGCGATCGCCGTATCCAGCGAGGCCAGTGCCAGCGTGGTGAAGATCGCAGCGACCGCCCAGCGCCGGAGTTCCGGGGGCAGGCCGTCCATCGGCGGAGCGGGCGGCTTTGCGGAAGTTGGGTCGAGCATCGCGATCGGTTCTCCGCGCCGGGGCCGGCTGCGCCCTCTCCGGCGTGTACTACGGACGCGGGGCGGACCACAGGGGCGGGGTTGCATGATGCATATGCGAAGGGACGGCGTGTGCTGCCAAAAGGACGAGACGGCGTGAATTCGAACCTGATTTCGCAGCGTCCACGCTATTTCGTCCCGCCGACTTTCGGATAGCTTTCCGGCCGGGAGCCGATCGACTAGGCTTCGGGCGACGGCGGCCGCAAAGCGAAAAAAAGACGGCCGGCGGCGAGGGGAAGCGTTTGCACGGACCTGCGGGACGGCGCACCGACATCACGCAAAGCGCCAGCGAGGGCGTGCGCCGTCGCGTCGCGAGCGGGCTTTGGGTCACGCTGCTGCTGGCGATCCTCGGCTTTCTGGTCATCTATCCCGTCCTGATGCTGTTGCTCGGCGCGCTCACCGACACCAATCCGGTGGTCGACGGCCTCTCGCTCAGCCACCTCTCGATTGCCAATTTCCTCACCGTATTGACGAACCCCAATGTCGCGGAAGCCTTGATCAACACGCTGATCGCCTGCGGCGGCGGCACCCTGATTGCGGTCGCGATCGGGCTGTTGTTCTCGTGGATCGTCGTCCGCACCAATACACCCTTCAAGGGCTTCATCGCCGCCGCCAGCATCCTGCCGCTGTTTGCGCCGCCACTGGTCGCGGGTGTCGCCTGGGCCATTCTGGGCTCGCCCAAAACCGGGCTGATCAACACCATGTTCAAGTGGATCGGGCTCGACTGGTGCGTCGATCTCTATTCGCTTTCAGGTCTGGTGTTCGTGTTCGGCATCTACTACGCGCCCTACGTCTACATGTTCACGTCCTCGGCGTTGCGCAACATGGATCCGAGCCTGGAAGAAGCCGCCGAAA
>Ga0209023_10000497_pt1 | contig 59220 bp, 54 predicted proteins | sample LakOneMetagenome_FD_187468 | JGI IMG/M metagenome (GOLD analysis project Ga0209023, IMG submission 187468) | Freshwater and sediment microbial communities from Lake Erie, Canada (SPAdes) (version 2) | ecosystem: Environmental > Aquatic > Freshwater > Lentic | place: Lake Erie, Canada...
CCGAACATTGCCATTGCAACGGAAGCGCCCAGCAGGCCTTTCAGCAATTTATTCATTTTCATGTCGATCTCCTAATGTATATGGGGCAAAAAACTCAACAATATCAACAAGATGCATTGAGGGTTCGGAGTGTAGAACGGTCGCGGCAAAGGGTGCGCGCGTTAGCCGCGCGGCAAACTTTATGAACAATAAAAAGACAGCTTCATCGAAGCCAAGCCTTTGATACGACAAGAAAAACGCCGGGCAAGCCGGCGTCGCATCAAGGCTTTGCGGCCTCGGCGGCCAGCGTGCCCAGTCTGGTGTACAGCTCCAGCACATTGCTCTTGTCGTCCGGGTAGACGCGGTTCGACAGCAGCACGTAGAAACTGCGCGAACCCGGATCGATCCACAGCACGCAGCCGGTAAAGCCGGTGTGGCCATAGCTGCCGACCGGGTACGCAGTGCCGCGCGGGCGCACCGCGTACGGCGAGTTGATGTCCATGCCCAGGCCGCGCAGCGCGTCGATGCCGGGTGGCGATTGCACGGTGCTCAACAAACGCACGCTGTCAGGGCTGAGGATGCGCACGCCATCCAGCTCGCCGCCTTGCAGCAGCATGCGGGCATAGCGCGCGACGTCGCGGGCGGTGGTGAACACGCCGGCCGATCCGGCCACGCCATCCATGCGGCGCGCGGTCGGATCGTGCACCACGCCCTGCAGCAGCTGGCCGGGCGCGAGGTCGCCGTGCGCCGAAGCGTCGCCGGCCTGGCCCTTCTGGGTGGGCGCGATCAGCGCCACGGCGCGGCTGTCCAGGCGCCGCAGCGGGACGTAGCCGGTGTCACGCATCTGCAGCGGTTCGAAGATGCGGGTGCGCGCGAATTCGGCGAGCGGCATGCCGGATGCCTTCTGCACCAGCTGGCCCAGCAGGATGTAATTGATGTCGGAGTAGCGGAAGAAAGTGCCGGGCGGATGCGTGACCACCTGTTTGCAGGCCAGCTCGTGGGCCGCGGCATCGCCGTGCCAGGCCGGCTTGGCCGGCAGCCCGGCGGGCAGGCCCGAGCTGTGGGTCAGCAGGTGGCGAATCGTGATGTTTTCCTTGCCGCCGTTCGCACATTCCGGAAAGTAATCGACCAGCTTCGCCTCGAGATCGATCCTGCCCTCTTCCGCCAGCTTCAGCACCGAGGGCGCGGTGGCCAGCACCTTGCTCAGCGAGGCGGCGTCGAACACGGTGGCGGTACCCACCGGCTGCGCATCTGGTTCATAGCTCAGCTTTCCGTAAGCCCGTTCGTAGATAGCCCCGTCATGCTCGACATGGACCACGGCGCCCGGCAGCTTGTGCGCGGCGATGGCTTCGTTCACGGCGGCGTCGATTTGCGGCAGGCGCGCGGCGTCCAGGCGCCCTGCCGGCGCCCGCAGAGGATCCGGCGCAACGCGGCCGTGGATGCAGCCGGTGAGCAAGGCGGAGACGCAGGCAGCGGCAAGCACGGAACGGGAAAGCGGGCGGAAGCTGAATCGAGGCATGATGCAGACCTTGGTTAAATTGAATCGATGCATCATAGGCAGCGGTCCAGGCGGGGTCAAGCAAGGCACGCTCGGCGAGATTTATGCGAACGGCGTATCATGGACCCATGATTCCTCTCTCGATACTCGACCTCGCCCCCATCGTTGAGGGCGGCACCGCTTCCGATTCCTTCGCCCATTCGCTCGACCTTGCACAGCATGGCGAGCGCTGGGGGTACAACCGTTTCTGGCTGGCCGAACACCACGGCATGCCGGGCATCGCCAGTGCGGCGACTTCCGTCCTGATGTGCCATGTTGCCAATGGCACCAAGACAATCCGCATCGGCGCCGGCGGCATCATGCTGCCGAACCATTCACCGCTCGTGATCGCCGAACAGTTCGGCACGCTTGCATCGCTGTTCCCCGGCCGTATCGACCTCGGCCTGGGCCGCGCGCCCGGTTCCGACCACACCACGGCGCGCGCGCTGCGCCGCAACCTGGCCTCGGACGCCGACGAGTTCCCGCAGGACGTGGTGGAGCTGATGGATTACTTTGCCGACTCGCCGCGCCGCCAGGTGCGCGCGGTGCCCGGCGCCGGCCTCGACGTGCCGGTGTGGATCCTGGGTTCCAGCCTGTTCGGCGCCCAGCTGGCGGCGGCGCTCGGCCTGCCCTATGCCTTTGCTTCGCACTTCGCGCCGCAGATGATGATGCAGGCGATCGAGCTCTACCGCGCGACCTTCCGTCCGTCGGCCCAGCTCGACAAGCCTTATGTGATGCTCGGGTTCAATGTGTTCGCCGCCGATACCGATGCCGAAGCGCACTTCCGCGCGACCTCGATGCAGCAGGCCTTCATCAACCTGCGCAGCGGCCGTCCTACCAAGCTGAAGCCGCCGGTCGAGGGCTATCTCGATCTGCTGAGCCCGCCGGAGCGCTCGATGCTGGACTCGGTACTGTCGTGCTCGGCCATCGGCTCGCCGGCCACCGTCTCGGCCCAGCTGAAGGCCTTCATCGAACGCACCGGCGCCGACGAACTGATGGTGACCTCGCAGATCTTCGACCACGCCGCGCGCCTGCGTTCCTACGAGATCACGGCGGACATCGCACGCGGCAGCTGAATGCCGGTTTCCGTGGGATGGCGAACAGTCGGCAGGGTCCGGCAGGCCTAGGCTAAGAACATCAATCTTCTAACGGAGTCATGTCATGAAAGCCAAACTGATTGCCGCATCCATTCTGATGTCCATGTCGCTGGCCTCGACCGCCGCCTATGCCAAACCCGGCTGCCTGAAAGGCGCGGCGGCAGGCGCCGTCGGCGGCCACTTCCTCGGCAAGCACCACGTGCTCGGCGCTGCCGTCGGCTGCGCCGTGGGCCATCACATGGGCAAAAAGCAGGAGCGCGAACAGGCGCAAGCCCAGGCAAACGCCCAAGCCCAGGCGAATGCCCAGGCCCAGGCCAACGCCCGTGCCCAAAACGGCCAGGCACCGGCCCAGCGCCGCTAAGTTTTAGATCGGCGCCGGCACGTCCTCAAGCGTCGCCGGTGCCCTTCTGTAGCGCGTCGATCAAGTCTCGCGTCGACCGTACCCGCCCCATGTTGCGAAACACGTTGTCGCAACTGTTCTTGTGCGCCTCCGCGTTCCCGCTGCTCATCGCATCTTCCGCAAAAATCAGCTCGTAGCCGCGATCGAAGGCGGCGCGTGCAGTCGACTCGACGCCATAGTTGGTGGCGATGCCCGCCATGATGATGGTCTTGATGCCGCGCCGGCGCAGCAGCTGGTCGAGCTCCGTGGCGTAGAAGGCGCCCCACTGGCGCTTGGTCACGACGTGGTCGCTCGCCTGCACCTGGGCTTCCTCCGCCATGTAGGACGCTTCCGGCGGCGGGGTCGGCGTGCCGGGCTTGAACATCGGATTGTCGGCGACCGGCGTCAATAGTTCGTCCAGCTGCACGCGCACGAAAATCACCATGCCGCCGCGGTTGCGCATCTCGCCGGCCAGCAGCACGCAATTGCCCACCACGCGCTCGGCCGGGTGCGGCGCGAGCTCTCTCTTCACATTAAAGTTCTGCAGGTCGATTTGCACCAGGGCGGTGCGACCGAGGTCGATATTCAATTCGTTCATCTGTGCTTCCTCCTTGGCATAAAGTATTCACCAGGCGCGCATTCGGCGGCGCGCCCTTTCGATCTTGGCCCCGCCTCGCCGGCCGCGTCAATACTGACCAGCCCCAGCCCCTGTGATAGATTCCTCAGATCAACCACAGAGACGGCGCCAGCCGACCACCATGAAGAACATCGCCATCGTCGGCGCCAGCGCGCTGCTGGCGGCCTGCGCCACCACCCAGCCTCCCCTCACCGACTACAGCCTCGGCTCGGGCGCCGAACGCAGCACTGCCCAGCAGGCGCTGGAATTCGACAAGGCCGACATCAAGCTGCGCATCGAGCCTGCCAGCCACAGCATCGCCGGCGATGTCACGCTCACCTTCGGTACCCGCGCGCCGCTGGCCAGCATCGAACTCGACCTGGACCGCAACCTGCCGATCGACGCCATCGACGTCGACGGCCAGCCGCTGCACCCGAACAGCTGGCGCAACCCGGACGGCAAGCTGACGATCACCCTGCCGCAGACCCTGCAGCCCGGCAAGCAGGTCGATGTGCGTGTGCGCTACCACGGCCAGCCGCACGTGGCCAAGAAGGCGCCCTGGGACGGCGGCTTCGTCTGGTCGAAAACGCCGGACGGCCAGCCCTGGGTCGCGAGCGCCGTGCAGGGTGAAGGCTGCGACCTGTTCTGGCCCTGCATCGACCACCCGACCGGCAAGGCCAAGCTGGTCGACGAGCACATCACCGTGCAGGCGCCGCTGGTCGTGGCCGGCAACGGTATCGCCATGGGCATGGACGAGAAAGACGGCTGGCGCACTTACCACTGGCGCACCAAAAACCCGAGCACCTACGGCATCTCGATCAATGTCGCGCCCTACCAGCTGCTGTCCGGCGAATACCGCAGCCGCTACGGCAACGTGATCCCGTTGCGCATGTGGTACCTGCCGCAAAATGAAAAAGGCGCGAAGGAACTGTTCGCCGAGTTCGCGCCGCTGCTGGACTTCTTCGAGAGCACCATCGGCCCCTACCCCTTCGGCGATGAAAAGATGGGCGTGGTCGAGACCCCGCACAAGGGCATGGAGCACCAGACCATCAACGCCTACGGTAACAACTACGCGAAGACGGCCTACGGCTACGACGAGCTGCTGCAGCACGAGTTCGCGCACGAATGGTTCGGCAACCAGCTGACCAATGCCAACTGGGACGACATGTGGCTGCACGAAGGCCTGGGCAGCTACATGCAGCCGCTGTACATGCAGGCGCTGCGCGGCGACCTTGAATACTTCGCCTCGCTGATGCATCAGCGCGCGATGATCGAAAACAAGGCGCCGATCGTGTCCGGCAAGCCGAAACTGGAAGAAGACGTCTACGACATCAAGCGCGGCGGTCCGGGCCAGGACATCTACAACAAGGGCTCGCTGGTCATGCACACGCTGCGCGGCCTGATCGGCGACGATGCCTTCTTCCGTTCGGTGCGCGAAGAGGTCTACGGCACGCCGGACCCGCGTCCGGGCAACTTCGCGCCGCGCTACGGTACGACGCCGGAATTCATGGCCATTGTCAAGCGCGTGAGCGGGCGCGACCTGGACTGGTTCTTCCAGGCCTATCTCTATCAAAAAGCGTTACCGGACCTGCAGGCGACGCGCAGCGGCAACACCCTGCAGCTGGCCTGGAAGACGGAAAAGAACACGCCTTTCCCGATGCCGGTCGAGGTGAAGGTGGGCGAGCGCGTGCTGAACGTCCCGATGACGGATGGGCGCGGCAGTGTCGACCTGCCGGCGGGCATGGCTTATACGCTGGACCCGCATTCGAGGGTGCTGCGCAGGGAGCAGCATATCGAGCGGTATCAGGAGTGGCAGGAAGAGCAGAAAAAGAAGAAAAAGGCAGCGGCCTGATTCTTCTTTCGGAACCGGCCGGACAGCAAGCCCGGCCGGGATGTCATTATTTAAGGCGGCGCTTGCGCAGGCTCGCCATCAAGCCCAGGCCGCCGAGCAGGATCGCGGCGCTGGCAGGTTCCGGCACCGGGTTCGGCGCAGGTCCGATCGGGACATCGTTCGCCACGGTCAGGGTGTAGCGGCCGACGCCGCCTAAGTCCGTCAGGGTGAAGGTGCCGAGCTTGAACGTGATCGTGCCTTCTTCCGAGCCGGTGTAGAGCTGGTCGCCAACGGTCATCAGCAGATCCAGGTCCTGGTAGTAATCGTAGATTTCCAGGCCGCCGAGCTGGTCGGCATTGTAGAAATACAGGTCCGCGAGATTCCTGTCCGATCCGGGAAATTTACCCTGCACGTCATACAAGGCAAAGTAATTCCCGTCTATGCCGCCGTCTGCCGTGAGCGTGGAATCCAATGTCCACTGCGCTTTGTAATCGCCGGTCAGTGTGAACTTCAGCAATGCCGCGTTTGCCGCACCTGCCGACAGCAGTGCAAGAATGACGGCAGCGCCTTTCAGACTTTTCATCAGATTCATGACATTCCCTCGTGGTGTGTGAGCCCATGAGGTATGCAATTGCCGTGCCATAATCTTGTAATTTAGTTAAGCCTTTGATTCTTTTCAGAAAGTTGCAAAAAGTTTAATTTAACCGAAAGCCCTTGTAAGGTTTACCGACAGTTACAAGCTAAAACGCCGTTCCCGGCAATACCGGGAACGGCGTTCATTTACTGAAGGCTTCGATTAGTGCGAAGCGTTCTGCATCTTCTCGCCGGTACGCTCCAGAGCGCGGCCGGTGGCAGCGGTCGCATCCTTCGCGCCTTCCTTCACGTTGGCAGCGGCTTCCTTCGATTCCTGGCGCACTTCTGCGCCAGCCTGGCGCATGTTTTCGCCGGCACGGTCGGCTGCGGCGTCGGCTTTTGCAGCAGCGTGGTCGGTGGCGGCTTCGATCTTGTCGCCGGCTCGGTCGGCGGCGGCAGCGGTGTTGGCGGCGGCTTCGCGGGTGGCTTCAGCAGTGTTCGCAGCAGCGTTGTCGACGGCTGCGCCTGCGGCCTGGGCAGGGCCCATGCCGTCGGTCTTTGCCGGCTCAGCCTTGTGGCAGCCGGTCATCATCACAGCAGCCGCAAAAACGATGGTCGAGAGAGAAATGGTCGTGGTCTTCATGGTAGCTCCTGTTGTTATTAAATAAACAAAGTGTATGGACGTATCCTACACGCTGAGACCCCCGCGCACGATTGCCAATTGTGCCAAACCGTAACAAAAAATCATCATCCCCCGGGTAATCGCCGACCTCATCGTTACATCTGATTGCAAAGCCCACCGGAAAGAGTCGGATCACGGCACCGGATTCCCATCGGCATCGATCCTGTGCACTTCGCCCAGGCCCAGCGCACGCACTTCCGCCTCGACCTTGTGCATGTCGCCGACCACGATCCACAGCTGCCGCTTCGGCAGGATGGTCCGTGCCGCCAGCGCGTTCAGGTCCGGCGGCGCCAGCGCCAGCACCTTGTCGGTGTAGGTGTCGTAATAGTCGGCAGGCAGGCCGTATTGCAGGATGGTGGCGTAGCCGTTGCCGAGCTGGGCGATGGTCTCGAAGGCGCCCGGCAGGCCTAGCGTCTCGTTGTCCTGGGCCGCCTTCAGCTCCGGCGGCAGGATCGGGCGGGCGCCGGCGATGTCGGCGTACTCGCGCACCAGTTCGCGCAGCGCCGGCGCGGTCTTGTCGGTCTGTACCGGCGAGCCGCTGAACAGGATGCGCTGCCCAACCGCCGCTACCATCGACGAGCCGACGCCATACGACCAGTGCTTGTCCTCGCGCAGGTTCATGTTCAGGCGCGAGCTGAAGGTGCCGCCGAAGACGTCGTTCAGCAGGTTCAGCGCCACCGCATCCGGCGAGTTGCGAGGTGGCGCCAGCTGGGCGCCGACGATGTCGCTCTGCAGCGCACCCGGACGGTCGATCAGGTAGATCAGGGTCCGCTCGGGCTGGGCCACGGTTGTCACGTTCTTTTTCGGCAGGCTGCCCGGCTGCCAGCCGGCGAAGGCTTTTTCCAGCAGCGGCGTCAAGGCCGCCATCGTAGTGTCGCCGACCACCAGCAGGGTCGCGTTGTTCGGCCTGAACCAGGTCTGGTGGTAGCGCACCAGGTCGGCCCGCGTCATGCGCGCGACGGCGGCCTCGGTACCGGTGCCGGTCAGCGGCAGGCCGTAAGCGTGGTCCTTGCCGTAGAGGAGGCCCGGCAGGACGCGCAGCGCCATCGCGCGCGGCACTGTCTTCTCGCGGCCGATCGTCGCGATGCGGTCGCGCTGCAGGCGTTCGAAGTCGGCCTGCGGGAAGGATGGGTGCAGCACCAGATCGGCATACACGCCCAGCGCGCGCGGCAAAGTGGGCGTCAGCACGTTCATGTTGACGAAGGCGCCGTCGAGATTGGTGGTGGTGCCGAAGGAGGCGCCCAGCGCTTCCAGTTCGGCGCTGATCTGCAGCGATGAGCGGCTTGTCGTGCCCTCTTCGAGCATGCGCAGGGTCAGGCTGGCCAGGCCGGGCAGTTCGTGGGAGTCCGATGCGAAGCCGGCATCGACGAGCAGCGACAGATTCACGACCGGCGCGCCATGGCGTTCGGCCAGCACCACCTTCAGGCTATTCGACAGCGTGGCCGACTGCATGGGCGGCAGATGCAGCTTTTCCGGGTGGCCCGGCGGCGGTCCCTTGCTGCGGTCCAGCGTGGTCACCGCGGACGCGAGGCCGGACGGGAAAGGATCGACTTCCAGGATGTAGTCGCCGTCGGCCAGCCAGTCGTTCATCGCCTTGCGCACCATCGCCGGAGTCGCCGCCTGGATGCGTTTCAGATAGGTTTTATAGCAGTCCGGGTCGCCGGTGAACGTCATGCAGCGCGCCAGCATGTCGCTTTTGCCGCCGAAGCCGCCGACCCGCTCGACGGTGCGCGCGTACTGCGCCAGGATCGCCGTTTTCGCCAGCCGCAGCTCTTCTTCGCGCGGACCGGTCTTCATCAGGGCGCGCAGCTCTTCGTCCGCCACGCGCTCCATGCGGGCGACGTCGCCGCCAGGGGGCGCCGTCAGGTTGATGCCGAACTGGCCGGCGATCTCGCTGGAGTCGTCGCTGGAAAAGGCCGACGTGGCGAGCTGCTCCTTCACCACCAGGCGCTGATAGAGGCGCGAGGTCTTGCTGCCGCCAAGCACGTGGGCCGCGAGGTCCAGCAGCGCCTCTTCCGGCGTGTCAGCGCCCGGCACGTTCCAGATACGGTAGATGCGCGCCTGCGGCACCCGGTCCTGCACGCTGCTGCGATGCGTGCCGGTACGCCTGGCGATCCAGGCGCGCTGCGTGGCCACCGGCGCGCCGGGCGGAATGTCGCCGTAGTACTTCTCGACCTTCTCGCGCGCCTGCGCGGGCGTGATGTCGCCGGCCAGCACCAGCACCACGTTGCTCGGACCGTAATTGTCCTTGAACCAGGCGGTGACATCGCTCATCGACGCGGCTTCGAGGTCTTCCATGGCGCCGATCGTGGTCCAGGAATACGGGTGATTCGCCGGCCAGGTGTTCTCGGTGACGATCTGCTCGACGACGCCGTAGGGCTGGTTCTCGCGCTGGCGCTTCTCGTTCTGCACCACGCCGCGCTGCAGGTCCAGCTTCTTCTGGTCGAGCACGCCCAGCAGGTGGCCCATGCGGTCGCTCTCGGCAAACAGCGCGTAGTCGAGCATCGAGGTCGGCACGGTCTCGAAATAGTTGGTGCGGTCCTTGTTCGTGGTGCCATTCAGGTCGCTCGCGCCGATGCCTTCCAGCGCCGACAGGAAGGTCTTGTTGAAGTTGGCGCTGCCCGAAAACATCAAGTGCTCGAAGAGGTGGGCGAAGCCGGTCTTGCCGCGCTTCTCGTTCTTCGAACCGACGTGGTACCAGGTGTTCACCGCCACCACCGGCGATTTGTGATCCTCATGCACAAGTACGGTCAAACCGTTCTTCAGCACGAACTTCGTGTAGGGGATGTCGGGGATGGGAATGTCGACGGCGCCAGGGGACGCAGCGCGGGAGACGGACATCAGCAAGGCCAGCAGCAGGCCAAGGACCATGGACGAGCGCATGCGGCACCTCCTCGATTCGGGGCTGCCCATTCTAAGCCGGGACCACAGCCGCACGGATTATGCGTCTTGGATAAATATTCGAAAATTTCGATTTTATAAGTGCAAATAATCCGTTTTTCATTGCCGATTCAGCATCGCATAATGACTCCATCGCATTGAACACACAGCAGCCTGAAGCTTCGAGAGGTTCGATGATTTTCATGAAGGAGCCAAGCATGTACCTGATTTCCCTCGGCGCCGGCCTGCTGGTCGGCGCGATCTACGGCCTGATGGGCGTGCGTTCGCCGGCGCCGCCAGCCGTGGCCTTGATCGGCCTGCTGGGCATGCTGATCGGCGAACAGGCGGTACCGGCGGCAAAACATCTGATCGACCAATTCATTCACTGAACACAAAGAAGGAGCACATCATGAGCAACCCGAAACTGGAAGTCCTGACCCCGCAAAACTCGCAGCTGATCATCATCGACCACTAGCCGCAGATGGCTTTCGGCGTGCAGTCGATCGACCGCCAGACCCTGAAGAACAATGTGGTCGGGCTGGCCAAGGCCGCCAAAGCCTTCGGCATCCCGACCACGATCACCACCGTCGAATCGGACTCCTTCTCCGGCAAGACCTACCCGGAAATCCTGGACGTGTTCCCGGACGCCCCCATCCTCGAACGCAGCTCGATGAACTCCTGGGACGACCAGAAAGTGCGCGATGCCCTGAAGGCGAATGGCCGCAAGAAGATCATCGTGGCCGGCCTGTGGACCGAAGTCTGCAACACCACTTTCGCCCTCTCCGCCATGCTGGAAGGCGACTACGAGATCTACATGGTGGCCGACGCTTCCGGCGGCACCTCGAAGGACGCCCACGACTTCGCCATGCAGCGCATGGTGCAGGCCGGCGTGGTGCCGATGACCTGGCAGCAGGTGCTGCTGGAATGGCAGCGCGACTGGGCGCACCGCGACACCTACGATGCCGTGATCAAGATCGTCACCGAGCATTCCGGCGCCTACGGCATGGGTGTCGATTATGCTTACACGATGGTGCACAAGGCGCCGGCGCGCAACCAGGGCCATAACGAGGTGCTGGCGCCCGTCCCGGCCCCGGTCCGCTGATCGCCCCACTATTCGAGGAGTAGAACCATGCAAGCACAGTCCACCGCAGCCAAGTCGCCGACGCTCATCCTCATCAACGGCAAATTCGCGACCCTCGACCGCGACAAGCCTCATGCGAGCGCAGTCGCCATCCGCGACGGCCGTTTCCTGGCGGTCGGCAGCACCGAGGAAGTGATGCGCCACCGCGACGCCGGCAGCCAGGTGATCGACCTGAACGGCCGCACCGCCATCCCCGGCCTGAACGACTCGCACCTGCACCTGATCCGCGGTGGACTGAACTACAACCTCGAACTGCGCTGGGAAGGCGTGCCTTCCCTTAGCGACGCGCTGCGCATGCTGAAGGAACAGGCCGAGCGCACGCCGAACCCGCAGTGGGTGCGCGTGGTGGGCGGCTGGAGCGAATTCCAGTTTGCCGAGCGCCGCATGCCGACGCTGGAAGAGATCAACGCCGCCGCGCCCGACACGCCGGTCTTCATCCTGCATCTGTACGACCGCGCCCTGCTCAACCGCGCCGCCCTGCGCGCCGTCGGCTACACGAAGGACACGCCGAATCCACCGGGCGGCGAGATCCAGGTTGATGCCGCCGGTAATCCGACCGGCATGCTGATCGCCCGTCCCAACGCGATGATCCTGTATGCGACCCTGGCCAAGGGCCCGAAGCTGCCCTACGACCTGCAGGTGAATTCGACGCGCCAGTTCATGCGCGAGCTGAACCGCCTCGGCATCACCAGCGCGATCGACGCCGGCGGCGGCTTCCAGAACTACCCGGAAGATTATTCCGTCATCGAAGAACTGGACCGCAACAGGCAGCTGACCATCCGCATCGCCTACAACCTCTTCACCCAGAACAAGGGCCAGGAGCTGGAAGACTTCCAGCGCTGGACGAAGATGGTGACGCCCGGCCAGGGCAGCGATTACTACCGCGCGAACGGCGCCGGCGAGATGCTGGTGTTCTCGGCGGCCGACTTCGAAGACTTCCTGGAACCGCGCCCCGAGCTGGCGGCCGGCATGGAAGACGAACTCGAAAAGGTGGTGCGCCATCTGGTGACGAGCCGCTGGCCGTTCCGCCTGCACGCGACCTACGACGAGTCGATCACGCGCATGCTCGACGTGTTCGAGAAGATCAACCGCGAGATCCCCTTCGACGGCCTGCACTGGATGTTCGACCATTGCGAGACCATCAGCCCGCAGAACATCGAGCGCGTGAAGGCACTGGGCGGCGGCATCGCGATCCAGCACCGCATGGCCTTCCAGGGCGAATACTTCGTCGACCGCTACGGCGCGGATGCTGCGAAAGCTACGCCGCCGGTCAGGCAGATGCTGGAGACGGGCGTGCCGGTCGGCGCCGGCACCGACGCCACCCGCGTGGCCAGCTACAACCCGTGGACCGCGCTGTACTGGCTGGTGACCGGACGCACCGTCGGCGGCTTGCCGCTGTACGGCGACAATGGCCTGCTCGAGCGCAGCACTGCCCTGGAATTGTGGACTGCCGGCAGCGCCTGGTTCTCGAACGAGCAAGGCCGCAAGGGCCGCATCCAGGCCGGCATGCTGGCCGACCTGGCGGTGCTGTCCGACGACTTCTTCAGCGTCCCCGAGGAAGAGATCAAGGCGCTGGAATCGGTGCTGACCGTGGTCGGCGGCGATATCGTCTACGGTGCGGCGGAGTTCACGAGCCTGGGGCCGCCGCCGATTCCGGTGCTGCCTGAGTGGTCGCCGGTGCAAAAGGTGCCGGGGCACTGGCGCCGGGCTGCGCCTCAAGCTGTCACCCCAATGGTTCATCAGTGTTCAGGTCCCTGCGGCGTGCACGCACACCAGCACGACCGCGCGCGCAAATCGAATGTGCCGGTCCAGGACTTCGGCGGCTTCTGGGGCGCCTTCGGCTGCAGCTGCTTCGCTTTCTGACCGGAGCTCAGCATGGACGCACAAGGCTATTCGCGCCTGCAAGGTGCAAGCATGGGCTTCCTGGCCGGCTACGTCGACACCCTCGGCTTCGCCGCCCTGTTCGGCCTGTTCACCGCCCACGTCACCGGCAACTTCGTGCTGATCGCGGTGGCCCTGGCCGATCCGGGGCAGACGCCGACGCTGTTGAAACTGCTGGCCTTCCCGGCCTTCATCCTCGGCGTGGCCGCGGCCCGGCTGCTGGTCGCGAACTGCGAGCGGCGCGGCAAGCCGGCAGTCAAGCCGACCTATCTGCTGCAGCTGGTGCTGCTGATCGGCTTCGTGGTGTGCGGCATGCTGGCCGAGCCGGTCGGACGCAACGTGGGCGCGCTGGCGATGGCGGCCGGCCTGTTCGGCGCGGCGGCGATGGGCGCGCACAGCGCCGCCAGCAAGCTGCTGCTGTCGCACCTGGCGCCGACCTCGATGATGACCGGGAACGTCACCCAGCTCGTGATCGACACGGTGGATCGCCTGCGCGGTGCGGCCGATGCGGCGACCAAGGCGCGCTGTTCTAAATTCTTCTGGCCGGTGCTGGCGTTTGCGCTGGGCTGCGGGGCGGCGGCGTTTGCTTTTCTGGCGGTGGGCTTCGTGGCGCTGATCGTGCCGGTGGGGATTCTGGTCTGGCATTTGTGCCTGCCGGCCGCCGAGCCGTGATAGTCCGTGAGTTTTTGCGATTGGCGAACTGCTATGCTCGGCCGGCTGCAATACGTCCAGCATGCGCCGAGGGCCGACCATGCAAGAACAAGCAAATGCGCCTAGCGGCGTGCAAGTCCGGGATCTGCCGCAGGTACGCTCCGCGGCATATCTGTTGATCGCCGTCGGGATTCTGGAACTGATCTACGGGCTGTGGACCGCCCCGCCCGGACAGATCAAGCTCAACTTCCTTTTGCTGGCGGTGGGCTTGGTACTTTACTTCGGCGGTACCAGGGCCATTGCGGTGATACGCTGGCTTGCCCTTCTGACCGTCGTTCCCGCTGTCCTGATGCCGGTGCAACAGATGCTGCTTGCCCCGCTCGAGCTGACCATCGTGCAGTTTCGCCTGTATCCGGGCCAGGTCATCGCATTTCTCGTACCTATGCTCGTCAGCGCGGTGGTGGCGGTGGTTCTTGCGTGGCGGCTCAACGGCGAGCCCGTCAAAGCGGCGTTACGCGCCCACGGCAGAGTGCCTGCCAGTCCCATCGTTCCTGTCGTTCTCGGTCTGCTGCTGATTATCGGCAGCACTGCCTTTTTACGCCACATGCTGAATGGCCCCGATGCGGTCCAGGCTGCCGACATGGTGGCAAAGCGATTTGGGACAAAGTACAAATATTTCACCAATGGCTTGAACGTGGTGAACAATAATGGCACGACCGTGTACGCGACTGTCCAGATGTGGAATGAGAAAGAAGCGATACAGGTGCCGGTAAATTGGCGTCGGTAGTTATCGTTGCAGAGAAATGGAGTCGGGTGCCGGCACGAGCGGTAGTGGGCGAATTGAACGTCTGTAATCGGCCACAACCGGACGTCTGTGAATTCTTTCCATACTTTGAAACCGATGTTTCGAAAATTAATCAGTTCAGACTTTTCGTCTCTCTTTGGCGCACTCACGTTCAGCTTGGCGGGAATTTATGGGGCCATGAAAGGTGAGCTTCCATGGTGGCCAGCTTTATTTTTTGGCCTGTGTGCTATGGTTTTCCTAATGGAACGGCTGGGGTGGCATCCGTACCTCAACAAGCTGGAGCTTTCTTCTTGGGGAATTCGTCGGACATTTGGTCCTCAGTTGCGCGCTAAGAAAATTGAAGAAGTAGCCTGGAGTGAAGTATCCAAGATCGAGGTCGAAACAACTGATGCGGGACCGGCAGTAGATGATATGTTCATTTGGATACACGGCTCTAACGGAAAAGGGGTGATCGTCCCAAGTGAAATAGCGGGGCATCATCACCTGATCAAGGAGCTTCAATCTCGGTTCCCAGATTTGGATAATCGAGCGTTAGCCGAAGCCTCGGGTTGTTGTGTAAATCATCATTTTCTCTTATGGGAGAAGCACTCCTCGGAGTAAGTGGCACCCGGCCAGGAGCGGTCCTTCCTGATCCAAAATCCTCCAGCATGGAGTGCAAAAGTGTCGAAGTTTGCGTACCTTGGCGCCAAAGAGGCGATAGTGAGACAGATCTCCCGGAAGAGGTGGTTAGCTGTGCCCCTCCTGTTGAGTAGCTTAACTGCAGGCGCCATTCCCCCTCCGCCGCCAGCGCCCCCTCAACTGCGCGAAGCCTGGATGGCTGTGACAATTCAGATGATCGAGGCAAGTCATGGACGAGTTACCAATATAACTGAGCTTTGCAAAGTCAACGGAAAAATCCCTGTATATGCCGATGACGGCGGCGCTACCCGTTCTAATGGTCGCGACATTCCGGGGTGCAGAATGCTTTGGAAGGGGAAAAATCTGAATGTCTCTGTGCGAGGAGCGATAGCAATTTCGCATGGCCCCGTCACCTTTGCGTTTGCAAGCGTTAGTATCGTGCCGCCAGATGCCGTGCCGCTTTGTCCAGAAATATGCGGGCCGCAACCATTAGCGGATTCCAGAGGAGAAGTTAGAATAAACGGGAACCCCAAGTCGATTCAGTTCAGCTTGAATCCCAATAACGTGTCTTTATTGAACGCCAAACCGACTGTCTGGCTCGAAGTGGATGTAGTGGCCGAGAGCCCGGGCCGCGCTTTTTAACGGCGCATCAAGCGAAGAGCGGACGGTCAAAAACGAAAGCTTATGATGACACCTGAGCGTGAGCGCGAGTACGACGAACTGCTGGGTTACGTAAGTTTTTTTGCGACCGCTGTATGGCAAGTCGATCCGGCTTCTGCGATTCACCCGGCAAACGCGATCAACGGAATTGTCGAGAAGTTTGGCAAGTCGAAAGCGCTTGTCGGACTACGCCAAGCGGCAAACGACACTGTCGAAGAAACCAGGGACTGGACTTCAGAAGCGAGAGCTCTTGTCGACGAAGCGTTTAGAGCAGCTGGCGTCGCCACTGTTTCAGAGATAACCCGCCGATATTCGGCTAGTTACAAGCGCATCGTGAAGCGCGGTCTCATAAAGAACGAAACCGAATACCACGTCATCAATGCTGTCCTGGTGGACCAGGGAAGTGCGTTCTCAGACGACGAAAGGACGCGTCTGCAGATGCTCACTGAAACCTTCGAGCAAAAAGCCTAGTTCCCGTGCCTTCGTTCTGGTGTAGATCATTCAACAATCGCAACGCTTGCTTAGGGTCGATAGCGGACGTATAAAGCGCGGCCGACCAAGCTCTAAAGCCACGGCTTCTATCTTGCGCGCATCCTACAAACTACGATTTCACTGCTGAGCGCAAGAACTCTACAAATGCGCGCACGCGCGCTGACAAGTGGCGATTCTGGGGGTAGAGAATCGAAAACGGGCGGGAGCGGCCGCCATACTCTTGAAGGACTTCTACAAGGTCACCACGCCGCAAGGCGTCGCCCACTGCAAAGCGGTAGGTTTGATAAAGGCCACCGCCCGCATTCACCCAGGCGACGGCGCCTAACGCATCGTTAAGCACCCGCATCCTGCTCGTTATCGGTTTCTCGATCAAGGTACCGTGTTCATCGGTGAACAGCCACTGCAGGGGGCGCCCTGTATTCGGCGATATATATTGGATGCAATCGTGTTCACCAAGATCATCAATACCGCGTGGTTGACCTTTTTTCGCAAGGTATGCTGGCGTACCAAATACCCCCAGCATTGCGTCCTCGAGCTTGAACGCGACAAGACGTGAATCCTGCGGAATGCCTAACCTGATCGCCAGGTCGAAACCTTCTTCGACGAAGTCAATTATTTTGTCCGAGATGCTGATCTCGATGTCGATCTGCGGATAAAGCTTTGTAAATGCAGGCATCAGCGGTAACAACCGAAACGTTCCGTAAGCAGCACTGACACTGATGCGTAGCGGCCCACTTGGGACGTTTTGCGCGCCCGTAATTGCACGTTCAGCCTCGGCAATTTGCTCAAGTGCTCTCTGACATTCCTTCCAATACAGCTCACCTTCAGTGGTCAGCTTGACGGCGCGGGTAGTCCTCAAAAAAAGGCGTACGCCGAGGCGCTGCTCGAGTCGACTGATCGACCGACTGACTGCAGCCGGCGTCAAACCGAGAATCTCGGCTGCACCGGTGAAGCTGCCGGTCTCCGCTGCTCTACAAAACTGTTCAATGCTGCCAAGCTGAAGCGGGTTGCCTGCGGCCATATTCATTACCGTTTGTAATAAATGAATTGATTATCACATGGTTTATCAACTTGGAACGACGCATTAAAGTACGTCCACTGCTTCAGCAATAACGCGCCAAGGCCTCGCTACTCAGGCAGTACACGGTTTGGCCTACACCTCGACATACTTCAAGGACCATAAAAATGACTAGCAAACTGAACGTTTACACCTCGCCGTCGGCTTTCCCCAACCCGCAGCGCCTGCGCTTATTCATGCATGAAAAGGGGATTGCTGATCAGTTCCAGGAGACTATTTACGACATGACGCCAGTCGGTGAGCAGCGTGGCTGGCGTCACTTGAAAATGAATGCTTGGGGTGAGACCCCGACCCTCGAGCTCGCTGACGGTAGCTACATCTCCGAAACGGCAGCAGTCGTCCGTTACCTGGACCAGTCCTACCTCGGCCGCAAGATCATGGGGGATACGCCGCTGGAACAGGGCCTGGACAACATGTGGGATAACCGCATCTGGGTTCACATCCTGTATCGCATCGTGACGGCCTTCCATGTTCTGCATACCGGCCTCGGCTTCAAACTCGAACTGACGAAGAACGAAGCTTGGGGCGAACACTGCCGCAAAGAAGCGTTGGCCCATGCTGCACTGGTCAACAAACATCTTTCGGACGGACGCAAATGGCTTTTGGGGGGCGACGAGCCGACTTTCGCCGACATCACGCTGGCAACTGCGATCGCGTTCTCGAAGTTCCCGGTGAATGCTACGCCGCTGGACGAGCGTTTTGAGTTCCTGGATGCCTACTGGCAGCGCTGGCAGCAGCGTCCGAGTTTCCAGGCCGCGTATGCGGACCGTAGTAGTGGCATCCCTGAACTGGACAACAATGCTTTGGGTCGGTAACGGGCGGCCATGGTAGTCTGCTTTTAACCGGGAACAGTCGGTCCGGTGACATTGAGGTCAAGGTTTAACGCGGCAGGTGCATTACCTGCCGCGCCTCTTCCATCAATTTTTTTGGACATGTGACGTATGAACAAGACCATGAAACTGCCCGGGCCGGACCATCCGATCACGATCACGCCCGAGTCTCGCCGCGTTACCGTAAGCTTGGGCGGAACTGTCATTGCGGACAGCACTCGAGCGCTATCCCTGAAAGAAGCAAGCTATCCGGCTGTCTTGTACATCCCGCGCGACGACGTTCGCATGGATCAGCTTGAGCGCACCGAACATGCAACGTATTGCCCTTACAAAGGGGATTGCGCTTACTACAGTATTCCAGCGGGTGGAGAACGTAGCGTGAACGCCGTATGGACTTATGAACATCCGTTTCCTGCAGCAGCACCCATAGCCTCTTACCTGGCGTTCTATCCTGACCGGGTCGATGCCATCAACGTCGCTTAGGGTTGACAGAGCCAGCTAGCTAAAGCCTCTGGCGCCGATACACAATCCGCGCCAGCCGCCCCACCGCATCCTCCATCTCCGCAGCCGGCACCTGGCTATAACCCAGCAGCAGCCCATTCCACCCGGTCTTGCGCAAGCCCGTCTCATGCCGCGTCATGCAATGCACGGCGATGCCCGCAGCGCGCGCAGCGTCGCTGACCTGATCGTCGCGCCAGTCCGGATCGGCAAACCGCAGTGACAGGTGCATCCCCGTGCCGGCGCCATGGATGCTCGTGGAGTCGCCGACATGCCTCTCCAACGCATCGAGCAAGGCGTCGCGCCGCTCGCGGTACAGGCGCCGCATGCGACGCAGGTGCTGGACGAACTGGCCGTCGCTCAGGAAGGCCGCCAGCGCGCGCTGCTCCGGCACACGCCCGTGCATGGGCAGGCGCGCCAGCGCGGGACGGGCGGCCTCGGCCAGGCTAGATGGCAGCACCATGAAGCCGGTGCGCATGGCCGGGAACATGGTCTTGCTGAAGGTGCCGAGATAAATCACCGGCGCGGAGGGTGCCAGGCCCTGCATCGCCGGCAGCGGCGGGCCGTCGTGCCGGAACTCGCTGTCGTAATCGTCTTCGATGATCAAGGCGTCGGCGCGGGCCGCGCTGTCCAGCAGCGCCAGCCGGCGGCCCATGCTCAGCACACCGCCGGTCGGATACTGGTGCGAGGGACTGGTGTAGATGAGCCGGGGCGGCGTGCGCTGCCAGTCGTCCAGGCCAGGGGCGATGCCCTCCTCGTCCACTGCGATGCCGACTGTCCGCAGCTGGCCGCCGCGGAACGCGGACAGCGCGCCGAGGTAGCCGGGATTCTCGATCCAGGCGGTGTCGCCGGCATCGGTGAACAGCTGCACGCACAGCTCCAGGCTGGCCTGGGTGCCGTTCGTGACCACGACCTGCGCAGGGTCGCAGCGCACGCCGCGCGCGGCCTGCAGGTAGTCGGCAATCGCCTTGCGCAAGACCGGCAGACCGGCCGGGTCGCAGTAATCGAACTCGAAGGGGCCGGTCTCGCGCCAGGCCCGGTCTAGGGCGCGGCGCCAGGCCGCCATCGGAAACGCGTCCAGCGCCGGCACGCCGAGCGCGAAGGCGCTGGACAGCATGCTGGGCGAGGCCATGCCGGTCAGCGCCTGGGCGCGGCGGGACAGCGTCGCCGGGCGGCGGTCTACGCCCTCCCCGGCCGGCGCGGCAACGGCCACTTGCGCGACCACCGTGCCGCCCCGGGTCGTGCGCACCAGCCCTTCGGCCATGAGCTGCTCGTAGGCGTACAGCACCGTGTTGCGGGCGATGCCCAGTTCGCGCGCCAGGGTTCTCGTCGACAGCAGGCGGTGGCCGGCCGGCAGGCGTCCGCCGAGAATGGCTGCGCGCAGGCTGGCGTGCACCGTGCGCTGGCGCGGCCAGCCGCTGACGTCGTGGTGGCGTTCGAAATCGGCGAGCAGGAAACCGTAGTCCACATGTAGTCCTATCAAATGGGCAGCAGCTGGCCCTTACGTGGTACCAGTGCGCTGCTTATAGTTTGCCAACACGACATGGAGTTTGCATGAAAATGTGTGTCGAAATCCGTTTCTTCGTTCGTCGATAAGGAATCGAAGCACTGCACCGGGTTGATCCCATCATCCGACGAGACAATGAAAAAGCAGATCGCAGCAATGTTGTTCGCGCTTGGCCTGCACGGCGCCGCGTTTGCGGGTTTCGCCGAGGGCGCGCTGGCCTATCGCGAGCACAACTACGCACTGGCGCTGAAGGAAATCGCGCCGCTTGCCAGGGCCGGCAATGCGGACGCCCAGCAGTTGCTCGGCCTGATGTATTACACGGGCAGAGGCGTGCAGCGCGATTACAGGCAGGCTTTCGAATGGCATTACAAGGCGGCGCTGCAGGGCGTGCCCGCCGCCGAATACGTCATCGGCGCGATGTACTACACGGGCAATACCGTGCCCCAGGATCAGAAACTAGCGGTGTCGTGGTTCCGCAAGGCCGCCGAACACGGCCAGGCGGACGCCCAATACGCCCTCGGCCTGATGTACCGCTACCACGTTGCCGGTGTGCCGGAGAGTCCGGTCATCGCCTACATGCTGTGGAACCTCGCTGCCGCGAACGGCCACCGCAATGCCGGCGAACAGCGCGACGAGCTGGCGCGCCGCATGAACGAGCAGCAAATCGACGAGGCGCAAAGCCTTTCCCGCAACTGGCGGCCGGGAATGGCCCTGCCATAACAAGCTGTCCTGACAACGATAGAGAGCGCACATGAGCTTATTCAGAACAAAAAACCTGGACCAGTTAATGGCCACGAGCCGCAAACCGGGCGGCCTGAAGAAAGTGCTGGGTCCATTCGACCTGATCCTGATGGGCATCGGCGCGGTGATCGGCACCGGTATCTTTGTCCTGACCGGGACCGGCGCCGTCACCGCCGGCCCGGCCCTGACGCTGTCCTTCGTAATCGCCGGCGTCTGTTGCGGGCTGGCGGCCCTGTGCTATGCGGAGTTCGCGTCGACCGTCCCGGTGGCGGGCTCGATCTACACCTACAGCTACGTCACGATGGGCGAACTGGTCGCCTGGATCATCGGCTGGGACCTGCTGCTCGAATACGGCCTGGCGACGTCCGCGGTGGCGGTGGGCTGGTCCGGCTATTTTCAGTCCCTCATGAGCAGCTTCGGCCTGAACCTGCCGGAAGCGTTGCGCGGCGCGCCCGGGGCGGTGCCGGGGCTGCACACCTGGTTCAATTTGCCGGCCTTCTGCATCATGATGGTGCTGACGGGGATGCTGTCCCTGGGCGTGCGCGAATCGGCGCGCGTGAACAACGTCATGGTGATCATCAAGCTGGGCGTCGTGCTGCTGTTCATCCTGGTCGGCGCGCGCCACGTGCAGCCCTCGAACTGGCATCCCTTCATGCCGCACGGCGCCGGCGGTACGCTGAGCGCCGCCGCCCTCATGTTCTTCGCCTTCATCGGCTTCGACTCCGTCACCTCCGCCGCCGAGGAAGTCAAACGTCCCGAACGCGACCTGCCCATCGGCCTGATCGGCACGCTGACGGTGTGCACGGTCATGTACATCATCGTCACCGCCATCATGACCGGCATCGTTCCCTATGCAAAATTCCTCGGCATCGACCACCCGGTATCGCTGGCCCTGCAATACGCCAACGAGACCTGGTTCGCGGCCTTTGTCGACCTGGGCGCCATCCTCGGCATGACGACCGTGATCCTGGTGATGGCTTACGGCCAGACCCGCATCCTGTTCGCCATGTCGCGCGACGGCCTGCTGCCGCACAAGCTGTCCGAGATCCATCCGCGCTTCGGCACGCCCTTCTTTGCCACCTGGATCGTCGGCATCATCTTCGGTTTCCTGAGCGCGGTGGTGCCGCTCGGCGTGCTGGGCGAACTGGTCAACATGGGCACGCTGGCCGCCTTCTGCCTCGTTTCGGTGGCCGTCATGGTGCTGCGCAAGAAGCGCCCCGACCTGCATCGCGCCTTCCGCTGCCCGGGCGTGCCTTTCGTGCCCCTGCTCGCGATCGCCTTCTGCGCCGTGCTGATGGCCTTCCTCAGCAAGACCACCTGGGCCGCCTTCCTGGCCTGGCTGGCGCTCGGCCTGATCGTGTATTTTGCTTATGCGCGGCAGCGCTCCCTGCTGAACCAGCCCGCCGATGCGGCGCGCAAATTGGAAACCACATGAAAGTCACTGTTTCGATCGATGTGCCCTCCATCGAAGAGGGCCTGAAGTTCTTCGGCGATGCGTTCGGCTTTGTCGAAACCGCCCGGCCCCATCCCGGCTATGCGATGCTCGCCGCCGGCGAAGCGACGATCGGCCTCGTCGCCAAGCCGGCGGGCACCCATCCGGCCAAAGGAAGCGATGACGTGCGCAGATACGAGCGGCACTGGACGCCGGTGCATGTCGATTTCCGCGTCGAGGACTTCGAAGCGACGCTCGCCAAAGCGCTGGGCGCCGGCGCGCAAGCCGAACAGGTGCATCGCGTGCCCGGCTATCCCCCGGTCGCTTTTTGCAGCGATCCTTTCGGGCATGGGTTCTGTATCGTCGGCCTTGGCAAGCTGGCGTAGCAGGGTGGTTTTATTGCAACACTAGAAAGATTTATATCGCCGATTTTCGATTTCGGCAGCTTGTCTTTCTATACTCTTGCGTTTCCAATAATAAACAAGAGAGTTACATGAAAAAGATCGTCTTCGCTGCCCTGCTCGCGACCCTGGGCTGCGCCCAAGCCCAGACCTATGCACCGGTACCCGCCCAGTCGCCGACCCGATTCCTCCTCGGCGTGGGCGTCAGCGGCGGCGGCGATAAACTCGCCACCGCGCAGTACACCAACGGCGACACCTATGACGTTCAGGCAGGCAGCGTGTTGTACTTCACGGCTGGCGTGGACTACCGCTTCGCGCCCCAGTTTTCGCTGCAAGGCACTGTCAACTACCATGTCGACACCGCCAACGCCAGGAACGGCAATATCAAGTTCGAACGCTTCCCGGTCGAACTGATCGGCTATTACCAGCCGGCCCCGGCATGGCGCGTCGGCGGCGGCGTGCGCTATACCATGAGCCCGAAGCTGAGCAGTTCCGGCATCGCTTCGGGTCCGGATTTCAGCTTCGACAATACGACCAGCGCGGTGGTGGAAGCGGAATACTTCACCACCCCGAGGCTCGGCATCAAGCTGCGCTACGTGAACGAGACCTTCAAGGCGCGCGGCTACCAGGATGTCGACGGCAGCCATATCGGCCTGTCCGCGAACTTCTACTTCTAAGTTGCCGATCCAAGCGAAACCATTCGGCTTTTTCGAACGCTTCGACTGGGGCGCGGATATCGCTGCCGTCAGCTATGACGGCCGGCTGGTGATCCGCGTCCTCCGAAACCGCAATGAGGCCGGAGGCATCGAGATCACGTTTCCGCAGGTCGACGGGTTTCGTCTGCTGGACGAAGTCCCGCTTGCCGAATACTGGACCGGCGATGATTTCCCCGGGGGTTATCCAGTGCTCGAGGTCTTCGGCGGCGGGTGGTCGCAGGAGGAAAACCGGCGTCTCGGCTATACGCAGCAGCAGCGGGAGTGGATCATCGTGACCGCTGGCGCGTGTGTCAGTGTCTTTTCAAAACACGAACCAAAGATCGAGGGATTCGATGGCAACGCTGTTGCATGAAATCTGGGAAGAGCCAGAGGAAGATGGCGGTTCAATAACGCTCTGTCTTGCGGGGCTTGGAAGCGATGCAGAAAGAAAGCTGCTAGTAGGCAAAAACGCACGCCTGGTGACGACATTCGAGGCATCCTCTCATGCTGAGGCAATGAGGAAGTACTATGCACTGTACGGCTACGGTGAATACAAACCGTTTCCGCCTTTTGACGACGAGCCCTATCCCGAAGAATGGGCAGCGCGTCAACGGCAAGCTACGCCGCCAGCCTGAACGCATACACCGCATCATTGGCACAAGCCCGCATCGCCGGCCCTGAAACATCGCACACCGACACCGGCTGTTCCACCCCCAGCAGCATCACCATCGCCGGCACATCCAGGCCATTGATCGCGGCCTGGAAGCGGCGCACCAGCTCCCGGCACAGCTTCTCTTCCGCCGGAAGCTCACCTTGAGTCTCCTGCAGGCGCAGTCGCCGCCTTGCACGCGCCAGATGCTGGCGCGCGTTCACCGTACTGGTCCCAAGTACGGCCGCGATATCGGCATGCCCGCATTCGAAGACCTCATGCAGCACCAGCGCCAGGCGTTCGGACGGCGACAGGCAGGCCAGCATGCGCGCCAGCGCCTCGCCCAGTGCCGCACGCTGCAACAAACCCTCTTCCGGCGATGAGCCTACGGCATCGGGCAGCACCTCTCCCGCCATGCGTTCGGCGACCTCGTTGCGGGCGCGCTTGCGCAGGCGGTCGATCGACTGGTGCTGCACGACCGTGGTCAGCCAGGCCGCCGGCGTGTCCAGTGCCGCCTGCTCGGCGCGCTGCCATTTCAAGTAGCAGTCCTGCACGATGTCCTGGGCTTCCGCCTCGCTGCCGACGATGCGGCGGCTGATCGCGGTCAGGCGCGGGCGCAGCTGCTCGAACAGGGCGCCGTCGAGGTCGAGGGTGCGTGGCATCGGTCATCTCCTTTGCAGTACGGGTCCTGCCTGACGCCGGGCGGAACCCGGATGTGACACGCCGGCAGAATATTTTTTCGGCGTCACACGCGGACGTGTGAAAAGCGTCAAGCGGGCAGTGATTCCACTCTACCGCGAAAGGACGACCATGATTGCGAATATTCCCCGGGCGCTGGGCCTGGTCCCCACCGTCATCGAACAGACCGGCCGCGGCGAGCGCGCCTTCGACATCTACTCACGCCTGCTGTCGGAGCGCGTGATCTTTTTGGTGGGCGAAGTGACGGAGCAGTCGGCCAACCTAATCGTCGCGCAACTGCTGTTCCTGGAATCGGAAAATCCGGACAAGGACATCTCGCTGTACATCAATTCGCCGGGCGGCTCGGTGTACGCGGGCATGGCGGTCTACGACACGATGCAGTTCATCAAACCCGAGGTATCGACCCTGTGCACGGGTTTCGCCGCGAGCATGGGTTCCTTCCTGCTGGCGGCGGGCGCCATCGGCAAACGCTTCGCCCTGCCGAATGCCCGCATCATGATCCACCAGCCGCACGGCGGATCGCAGGGTGTTGCGGCCGACATCGAGATCCAGGCGCGCGAGGTGCTGTACCAGCGGCATCGTCTCAACAGCATCCTGGCCGAGCGCACCGGGCAGACGCTGGCCAGAATCGAAAAGGATTCGGACCGCGACAACTACATGTCCGCGCAGCAGGGTGTGGAATACGGATTGATCGACCAGGTTCTGACGGCACGCGAGGGCGGTAATTGACAATCTGTTGCTCCAGCGAAACAGTTTATTGTCTAAACGTTTTTGAACATGGGGAAAAAATGTAGCCCAGATGAAATATGCGGATTGAATAAGGGTAAGCTGATTTCATCCTCATCTGCCGCCATACCGCCGTGTTCAAAAACCTCAAAATCGGTACCCGCCTGGCGCTCTGCTTCGGCATCGTCGTTGCGCTCATGCTCGCCATTGCGGCGATCTCGCTCAGCCGCCTGAGCACCACCGCCAGCACGATCGCACAAGCCACGGCGATCCGCGAAAACCAGCTGGCCCCGCTCTACGATATCCGCGAAGCGCTGGCCCAGACCGGGATCTCCGCGCGCAACGCCTTCGTCATCGGCGACGACCAGCAGGCGCAGGCCGAGCTGGTCCTGGTGGAGCAGTACCGCGACCATTACCTGCAGCGCCTGCAGGTGCTCGACACGCTGCTGGGCAGCCGCGCCGACTTCGCCAAGGCGCGCGACGGCCTGCGCCTGATGGCCAAGGAGCTCGACCGGCCGCGCAAGTACCGCGAAGCCCACGAGATGGAGGGCTATGGCAAATTCCTCGTCAACGAGTGCAGCCCGCTGCGCCGCCGCATCGTCGTCGATCTCAATACTGTCATCAAGTCGATCGAGGCCGACATGAGTGCAGCGAGCCAGACCGTCGATGCGGTCACGGTGCAGTCAACCTGGATCGTGCTCGGCATCTCGGCCGCTGCCCTGGTGCTGGCGGCGCTGCTCGCGGTCGGCGTCACGCTGAGCGTTACGCGGCCAATCCGGCGTGCCTGCGAATTCGCCGAGGCCGTCGAGCGCGGCAACCTGGCGGTTTGCCTGGAGTCCGATTCCAGGGACGAACTCGGCTCCATGATGCGCACGCTGGACTGCATGCGTCGCGGCCTGGAAGGCATCGTGCGGGAAGTCCGCGACGGCGCGACCTCGATCTCGCTCGTCACGGGCGAAATCTCGGCAGGCAATACGGATCTGTCGCGCCGGACCGAAGCCCAGGCTTCGTCGCTGGAACAGACGACCGCTTCGATGGAAACCCTGACCAATACCGTCCGCCAGAATGCCGACGCGGCGCGCGCGGCAGGCAGCGCCGCCATCGCGGCTTCGTCGGTCGCCAGCGAGGGCGGCCAGGTGATGCACGAAGTGATCGAGAAGATGCGGACGATCGACGATGCTGCGGCGCGCATCGTCGATATCGTCGGCGTCATCGACGGCATCGCTTTCCAGACCAATATCCTGGCCCTGAATGCCGCGGTCGAGGCAGCGCGGGCCGGCGAGCAGGGCCGGGGCTTTGCCGTCGTCGCCAGCGAAGTACGCACCCTCGCCCAGCGTTCCGCCACCGCGGCAAAGGAAATCAAGACGCTCATCGAAGCGTCCACCGCGGCGATCGCATCCGGTTCCACGCTGGTCAACAAGGCCGGGCAAACGATGGCGCATATCGTGGAGGACGTCACGCGCCTGGCCAGCACCATGCAGGACATGGGCGGCGCCAGCGAAAACCAGGCGGTGCAGGTACGGGAAATCAATCAGGCAATGTGCCACGTGGACGGCTTGACGCAACAGAATGCGGCGCTGGTTGAACAGGCGAGCGCTGCGGCGCAATCCCTGCATGAGCAATCGCAGCGTCTTGCGGACCAAGTCGGGAAATTCCGTACCGCCGAAAAAGCCCTGCCCGCGCTCGCCATGGCATGACACGACAGGCGGCGTGCGGCGCAAGCCGGCGCTGTCTGACCATGGGGCAGCATGCTATGCTTGGCCCTTCCGCTCCCTGTCGTCGCCGCTTTTGCGTCCCCATTGAGCTCCGTAATAAGGCTGCTCAATGAACGCTTCTCCTGTTTTACCTTCCTGTTTCGCGCCAGTCCAGAGCGGCGCCCTCGCAGTGGCCGTTCTGCTCACGCTGGCCACCCTGCTGCTCCTGCCCGGCGCCGCCGACAAGTGGCCGAACGTGACTGTGTTCGTGCCGGCCTACCAGTCCGTCCTGGTCGGCATCTACCTGCTCGCGGCCTACCTCATCTACGGCTATTTCGTGCAGACGCGCACCCGTTCGCTGCTGTGGCTATGGTCCGGCTGCGTGTACACGGCCGGCGTGCTGGCCGCCCAGTTCCTGTCGCTGCCGAACGCCTTCGTCGCCGGCCAGCGCTTGCTGGGCGGTGCGCAGACGACGACCTGGCTGTGGTTCTTCTGGCACCTGGGCGCCGGCGGGATGCTGCTGGGCTATGCAGTCGCGGAATGGCGTTCGCCGGCCCGGCGCGTGCCGGATGCCGGACGCAGCTTCCTGCGCGCGGCCGCGCTGATGGCCGCCGCCCTGACCGCAACCCTGGTGACCGTGACGGTCCTGCACGACCGCCTGCCGATCCAGGACGTCGGCGGCGATTACAGCCTGGTGACCCGGACCGGCTATGGCCCGCTGCTCCAGGTGCTGCTGTTCGCCGCCCTGTTCTTCCTGTGGCGCGCCAGCCGCTTCCGCACGCCGATCAGCGCCTGGCTGGGCGTGGTGACGCTGGCCCTGGCCCTCGACAACATCATCACGATGGCCGGCGGCGCACGCCTGTCGATCGGCTGGTATGTCGGCCGCCTGAACGCCCTGTTCTCGGCCCTGGTGATGCTGGTGCTGTACATGCAGACGATCCATCGCGTGTATCTGAAGGCGGCCGTGAATGCCGATGAACTCGCGATTGCCAAGAACAAGCTCGAACGCCAGCAGTTGCGGCTGGAGATGCTGGTGCAGGAGCGCACGCGTTCGCTCGAAGAAGCCCAGAACGCCCTGCTGCACTCCCAGAAGCTGGAAGCCATGGGCAAGCTGACCGGCGGCGTGGCGCACGACTTCAACAACGTGCTGCATATCATCGGCGGCAACCTGGACCTGATCCGCATGTTGTCGGGCACGAACGACAAGATCATCCAGCGCTGCACCTCGGCACGCGATGCCGTGCGGCGCGGCGCCCGTTTGTCTTCGCAGCTGCTGTCTTTCGCCCGCAAGCAGCCGCTGCAGCCGGCGCCGACCAGCATGGCGCAGGTGCTGGCCGACATGGACGAACTGCTCAAGCGCGCCCTCGGCGAACGCGTCGAGATCCAATTGGCAATTGCAGGCGACAGCTGGAACGTCCGGGTCGATCAGCAGCAGCTGGAAAACGTCATCCTCAATCTGGTGCTGAATGCGGGCGACGCGATGCCCGCAGGCGGCACCCTCGCCATCCACGTTTCCAACACCATCGTGTCGGATGCAGAAAATGCCCGTCTCCAGCTCGCCAGCAGGGAGCAAGTATGCGTGGCCTTCATCGATACCGGCAGCGGCATGAGCAAGGAAGTCCTCGAGCGCGCCTTCGAGCCTTTCTTCTCGACCAAAGGCGTCGGCAAGGGCACCGGACTCGGCCTCAGCATGGCCTACGGCTTCGTCAAGCAGAGCGGCGGCCACATCGAGATCGACAGCGAACCCGGCAAGGGCTGCGCGGTGACGCTCTTCCTGCCGCGCACGACCGAGGCGGCCGTCGAGAAGACGGCGCAGAAGGCGGCCGCGGCAGTAGGCGGCAGCGAAACCATCCTGGTTGTCGACGATGAAATCGCGATCCAGGAAAATGTTGCCGACATTCTGACGAATCTGGGCTACAAGGTAATGCGGGCCAGCAGTGCAGACGAGGCCGCCATCGTCTTGCGCCAGCATCGCGGTATCGATCTGCTGTTCACCGATGTCATCATGCCCGGCACCATGAGCAGCCCGCAGCTGGCGGACCTGGCGCGCCAGCTTCACCCGGGCATCAAGGTGCTGTTCACGTCGGGCTATTCGGAAGATGAAGTGATCCAGGACGGCAAGCTCAAACAAGGGGTCAGCTTGTTGAGCAAGCCCTATGCCGACAACGACCTCGCACAGGCGATCCGCAAATCGTTGAATGCCGCAGAGCAAGCTTATACAAAATAAAATGTTGCATTGGCTTGTAGTTTTTGACTGACAGCCTCGAGAGAACCAGTCCGCTGCATGCTTTGCGCATGAGGCGTATCATGTCCTCTTGACGAACAGCACAAAGGAAAGCTCATGAACCAACGACGCTCCTTCCTCAAAAGCTCCGCCATGCTGGCTTCCGTGATCGGTGCGCCGGCTGTCATCAAATCAGCGAAAGCTGCCACCGTTCCCGGAACGGCCCCGCCCAACGAGCGCATCTTGCGCCTCTACAACACCCACACGGGCGAGAGCCTGCGCAGTATTTTCTGGGCAGAAGGCCAGTTCATTCCGGAAGCGCTGCAGGACATCAACAAGTTGCTGCGTGACCACCGCAACAACAAGATTTCCAGCATCGATCCGCAGCTGCTGGTCTTGCTCGACCGCATCAGCGCGCAGTACGGCAGCCATCCGACCCTGCACGTGATTTCGGGCTACCGTTCGCCGGAAACGAATGCGAAGTTGCACGAAAACACGACCGGCGTGGCGAAACACAGCCTGCACATGGAGGGTAAAGCCATCGACGTGCGCGTGCCTGGCCAGGATCTTGCCAAGCTGCACAAGATCGCGATGTCGCAGAAGGCAGGCGGGGTCGGCTATTACCCGGACTCGCAATTCGTCCACATGGACGTCGGCCGCGTCCGCTACTGGTAAGCCGGTCGACCATGCGGCGGCTGGGCAGTTTCCTGATCGCAGTTTCGAGCATTGTCTGCCCGGCCATGGCGCCGGCGCAGCAGGCTCAGGCCGACGTGCAGGCCGAAGCGAAACCGCAAACCGTCACCGTCACTTCGACCCGCGATCCGGTCGACAAGTCCTACCGCAAGATGATCCGCGGCATGGAACGCTTCGAGCGCGAGCATGCGCTGGCGCCCCAGGCCACGCTGCGCTTCCACCTGCTGCCGCGCACGCCTGGCGTCAACATGCGGGGCATCACCCTGCGTGCGCTCGGCGACCACATCGCCATCCCGATCCCGGTAGCCGACGACAACACCTTCACGCTGCCGCGCAACGAACAGGCGCTGCGCGAGGATGCCGCCGTCATCGCCAACCGCAAGACCACCAGCATGACCTGGCGCGCCCAGGTCATCACGCCCGGCTTGCCGCCCGGCGCCCGGCGCCTGGGCGATCTGCGGCTGGAATGCCTGGTCGGCATGGAAGCGGGACTGGTGTCGAACAGCTCGCCGCTGTTCGGCTGGATCTCGAACGCGCTGAATACGCCCGAGCAGGTGTGCAACAGCCCGGAGGGCAATTTCCTGTTCTTCACGGAGCGCCCGGTTTTTTCGGTGACCCTGCAGGCGGGCGGCCGCACTGAGATCCTGCCCTTCCGCATGCTCTACGCCGGCGGCGACCAGAGCCGCGACATGCTGGCCTTCTGCGATTGCCAGGTCCTGCTCGACCGCACCTATTACGCGCCGATCTGGGACCGCAGCTGGCCGGACGACACCCTTGTTACCTTCGACTACATGGATGCGCCACCCGCTTCGGAGGCCCAGCCATGAAACGCGCGATCCTCATCTTCAGCGCGGTTCTGGTCTTGAACGGCTGCGCCACCGGCTCGAACGAGCCCGGTGCGATCGTCGCCGAAGACCGCTTCGCGCAGCTGGTGGTGCCCGGCCGCACCACGCGCGCCGAGCTGCTGGCCGCCTTCGGCCCGACCAAATCCGTCCGCTTCGACAGCGGCATGGAAACCTGGCTGTACGAGACCGATGCCGGCGCCGGCCGCCACACCGAGCTGGTGCTGCTGCTGGACCGCGAAGGCGTGGTGCGGAAGATGCGGCGCCGCCTGCCCTATCCCACCGATCCGCAGCGCTGACTCCGCTCTGTCTGTACAGCCAGCGGAGGGCGAATCGGTGTACAGTTGAGCATCATTATTTTTCGAAAGATGCGATGCGCGTCCCGGTAAAGGCAATGCTCGGCCTGGCGATGGCCGTGACGGTGCAGCTGGCCGGGGCGCAGCAGGCGCCGCAGCCGACGGCTCAGCAACTGAGTCTGGTCGAGCAGCAGATCGTGGCCGAGATCCACGCCCACGCGCCGCAAGCGCTGGAACTGCTGCGGCAAAGCGTCCTGATCAACAGCGGCACGATGAACCAGCAGGGCGTGCGCGCCGTCGGCAAGCTGTTCCGCGACCAGTTCGACGCGCTCGGTTTCCAGACCCGCTGGATCGAGCTGCCGCCGGAGATGCGGCGCGCCGGCCACCTGCTGGCCGAACGCCCGGCGACCCAGAACGCTCGTGGCAAGCGGCTCATGCTGCTCGGCCACCTCGACACCGTCTTCGAGCCCGGCAACACGACGCCGGCCTGGGAACCGCAGCCTGAGGCCGACGGCAAAGTCCTGCGCATCAAGGGCCAGGGCGTGTCCGACATGAAGGGCGGCGACGTCATCATCGTCGAGGCCCTGCGCGCGCTGCAGCGCGTGGGCGCGCTCGAGGGCACGCGCATCGCCGTCATGCTCACCGGCGACGAGGAAGAAGCCGGCGACCCGAAAGCCGTCTCGCGCGGCGACATGCTCAACCTGGCCAAACGCAGCGACGTCGCCCTCAGCTTCGAAGGCAGCATCACCAACAAGGACGGCATGGCGGCCGCCACCGTGGGCCGGCGCTCGACCGCCTTCTTCGAGCTCGAGGTCAAGGCGCGCCAGGCGCATTCGATGGGCGTGTTCGGTCCGGGCGGCTACGGCGCGATCTACGAGGCGGCGCGCATCCTCGACGCCTTCCGCCAGCAGGTCGCGGAGCCGGGCCTGACCTTCAACCCCGGCGTGATCCTGGGCGGCACGGACGTGACCTACGACGATCCCAACTCGCGCGGCACCGCCTTCGGCAAGACCAATGTCATCGCGAATACCGTTACCGTGAAAGGCGACCTGCGCTACCTCGACTATGCCCAGCGCGACCGCGCCCAGGCGCGCATGCGCGAGATCGTCGCCCAGAGCCTGCCCGGCGCCAGCGCCACCGTGAACTTCCGCGATTCCTATCCGCCGATGGCGGTCACGCCCGGCAACCTCAAAATACTGGCCCAGTACTCGCAGGCCAGCCAGGACGCCGGCCTTGGACCGATCGGCGCGGTGCCGCCGGAATCCCGTGGCGCCGGCGACATCCAGTTCGTCGCGCCCACCATCGACAGCCTCGACGGCCTGGGCGCGAGCGGCGGCGGCGCGCATTCGCCGAACGAATACCTGGAAGTCGCTTCCATCGAACGCAGCGCGATCCGTGCCGCACTTTTGATCTACCGCCTGACCCGGCAAGACTGAGACTTTATTTTTATCGCATGGCACGCTTACATTTAGACTTCCCCGAAGACCAGTACTACTACACGACCTTGCTGACGGTGCGCGTCACCGACATCAATGCCGGCAACCACCTCGGCAACGACTCGATGATCTCGATGATCTCCGAGGCGCGCGCCCGCTTCCTGTTCGAATTCGGCGTCGCCGAAACCGAGCGCGACGGCACCGGCATCATCGTCACCGACCTGGCCACCACCTACCGCGCCGAAGCCCATGCGCGCGACCAGCTGCTGTTCGAAGTCGGCGTCATGGACTTCAACAAGTACGGCGGCGACATCATCTTCCATATCACCCGCCCCAGCGACAAGAAACTGATCGCGATGGCCAAGCAGGGCTTTGTCTTCTACAACTACAAGACTAGCCAGGTCGTCGCTATGCCCGAAGATTTCCGCGGCAAGTTCGAGCGCGTGAACTGGATCGATTGACGATAACCGAGACCGGACAGCATGGGACGCCTGACCTTCAGCATCAACCTGACCCTGGACGGCTGCCTCGACCACCGGGAAGGCATCGCCGACGACGAGACGCACGCTTTCTTCACCGAGCTCATGGACGCGTACGGGGCCATGCTGTGGGGCCGCGTCACCTACGAGATGATGGAAAGCTACTGGCCGACGGTCGCTTCGGGCGAGGTGGACGCGCCGCCGGCGCTGCGTAAATGGGCGTTCAAACTGGAGGCCAAGCCGAAGTACGTGGTGTCCTCGACGCGTACGGACTTCCCGTGGACCAGCAGCCACCACATCGCCGGCGACCTGGGTTCTAGCATACAGAAGCTAAAGGATGCGACCCCAAACGGCGTGCTGCTCGGCAGCGGCAAGCTCGCGGCCGCGCTGGAACGGCTGGATCTGATCGACGAGTACCTGTTCCTCGTGCACCCCAGGATCGCCGGGCATGGCCCGACACTGTACGAGGATGGACTGTCCGGCACGCGGCGGCTGGCGTTGATTTCTGCGAAACCGCTTCGTAACGGCGCGGTTGCCATGCACTACCGGCGGGCCGGCTGATATGGATTACAAGATGGCACATGCCCGCTGAATTAAAAGATTTTCAAAAATAGCTGGAACTTTTCCGGTTCCCCAGCGGAATATGGGTACAAGACCATACCCATGAATACGACTTCCGCCACCACACCCGACACCGACCTGCTGCGCACCATGCGCAAGGGCGACGCCGACGCCTTCGCGGTGCTGTACCGGCGCCACCAGGGCCCGCTGTACCGCTTCGCGCTGCTGCGCTGCGGCTCCAGCGACACGGCCGCCGACGTGGTGCAGGAAGCCTTCATGGGCCTGCTGACCGAGCGCTTCCGCTTCGATCCGCTGCGCGGCCCGCTGCAATCCTTCCTGTTCGGCGTGGCCCGCAACCTGATCCTCAAACTGGAAGAAGGCCGCCGGCGCCATGTCGCCCTGCCCGCCTTCGATGCCGACCAGGATGGCGACGACGATCCCGAACCGGACCAGCCGCTGATCGAGACCGGTCCCCTGGCGCGCCTGCTGGACAACGAGGCCGCCGAGCAGGTGCGGCAGGCGCTGGCCCACCTCGCGCCGCATTACCGCGACGTCGTCATCCTCTACGAAATGCACGAACTTTCCTACGCCGAGATCGCCGACATTTGCCAGGTCGACATCGGCACCGTGCGCTCGCGCCTGTCGCGCGGCCGCGCAGCCCTGGCAAAGCGCCTGGCCGGGTGGAATCCGACGCCCACCCTGGCCCACGCATGAGAAGGACCAAGCACATGGACAACCAAGACACGATCGATCCGCTGTTCGACGCCCTGCGCGGCGAGATGGCCAGGCTGGACGCCCCGCGCGGCGTCGAAAAAGAACTGCTGCAGGCTTTCGCCCGCCAGTTTCCGCAAAAGCAGCCATGGCACCAAAGACTGGCGCTGCGCCGCTGGGCGCTGGCCGGCAGCCTGTCGACTGCGGTGACGGCCCTCACCGTGTTCAGCCTGCTGCTGCACAACCCGCGCCTGGACGCCGATCCGGATGGCGCAAGCCGCCCCCTGCTGTCCCGCGACGGCAACGGCGGCCTGTTCATCGCCCTCGAAACGCAGGAGCGCATCGAGCAGGAACCGGCGCCGCGCGTGGTCGAAACCGAAGTGTCCCGCAGCAGTCTGGCACCTCTAGGCGTGCCGCTCACCCCCGAAAACGCCGGCGACACCGTCAAGGCCGAGATGCTGCTCGGCGCCGACGGCCAGCCGCTGGCGGTGCGCCTGACTTCCATCGATTAACCACGTAATCAACAAGAGGATGACCATGAAAACCACCCCGCTCGTTCTTGCAGTACTGCTGGCCGGTCTGGCCGTTCCTGCCCTGGCCGAAGAAGGCGCTCCCGACAAGGTGCAGGTCACACGCATCCTGCCCCAAGGCAGCGACGGCGCTTACCGCGTCGATGGCCTGGGCGCCATGTTCATCTCGCCCGCCTTCAATATCGGCTCGATCAAGAACGCCCCCTATAGCGCCCAGATGGTCACCGAGCGCCAGCAGAATCTGTCGGACGGCAACCAGATCGCCAGCCACCGCACGACCCTGGCCTACCGCGACAGCGCCGGCCGCACGCGCCAGGAAGTCGCCGACGCCAAGGGAGAAGTAAAGACCGTCACCATCCACGACCCGGTCGCCGGCGCCACCTGGATCCTCAAGCCGCAGGACCGCACCGCGACCAAGATCGCCCGCCCCGGCGAAGCAGCGCGCCTGGCAGCCCGCCAGGCAGCCGAAGCAGCCCGCAAGTCGGGTGAAACCGGCCGCCGCGCCGGCGAAGAAGCGCGCGCCCGCATCGAGCAGATGCGCAAGGACGGCACCCTGCCGACCATCGAGCGCCATAAACTGGAAGACGGCAAGGAAGAAATCATCGTCAAGCGGGTGGTGCGCGCGGATGGCGCGGCCGGCCCCGAGGATGTGCGGATTGCGCTGGAAACGGGACTGAATGCCCGGCGCGACTTGCAGACCCGCCTGGCGCCGCTGGCGGCAGGCGCTTTCGGCGACATGAAATGGGCGTCGAAAGCCACCGTCAAGGATCTGGGCACGCGCGACTTCAGCGGCGTGAAGGCCGAGGGCAAGCTGCGCAGCTATGAAATCCCGGCCGGCGAGATCGGCAACCGCAACGCCATCGTGGTGTCCGACGAGACCTGGTATGCGCCGGACCTGCAGGTGACTGTCTACACCAAGCACAGCGACCCGCGCAGCGGCGACACCGTGTTCCGCCTGGAGAACCTGAAGCGCGAGGAACCGGCCGCCAGCCTGTTCGCGGTGCCGTCCGATTACACGGTCAAGGAACCGCTGGCCGGCAAGAACGCTCAGGCGCAGTAAACATGAAAAACGCCGGCCTGCGCCGGCGTCCCGTCTTGCCGCGGAAGCGAAAAGCTGCTTACACCATCGGCGGATCGGTCTCGCGCGCAAAAGCGCGGTGACCGGCGAGGGCGGTTTCGAAATCGGCCAGCGCGCCGTCCACCAGCAGGGCCGGATCCTGCGATCCGTCCGGCAGCGCCGTCGGCACCATCGCCTTGGCCAGCAGGTCGGCGCCGCTGCCCAGCACCAGGATCGGCTTGCAGTGACGGTACTGCTCGCGTACGAAGTCGATCGCATGGGCATTGCGCGCCAGGGCATCGGCGGCGCCGTCCGGCACGATCATGCCGTCGTGCATGACGGACGGTCCGGCTTCCAGCGAAATCTCGACGTCCAGGGCAGCGCCGTCCGCCGCCTTGACCTTACCCAGCATGCCGCCGACCAGGCGCGGCACCGCGCCGGACTTCAGCAGGCCGGCGTACAGCTTGCCCACCTGGGCGCCGTCGACGCCCTGCGCCACCAGGATCGCGACGCGGCGCGTGGCGACGCCGGTCTTGCCTGGACGGCTCATCAGCGACAGCGCCGGCGACGGCGGATAAGCCGGCACCTCGCCATCGAAGGCGCGCGGCTGCGGCGCCGGCACCTCCATGCCCAGGCCTTCCGCGACCTTGGCGACGAGCGCATCGTCGACGTTGGCCAGCAGCGCCAGGATGCGCTGGCGCACGGCCGGGGTCTGCACCCGTGTCAGCTCGAAGCGGAAGGCGTTCGCGATGTGCGCCTGCTCGGCCGGGGTCTGGCTCTGGTAGAACAGGCGCGCCTGGCCATAGTGCTCGGCGAACAGTTCCGGGTTGCCGCGCACCTTGTCTTCCGTCGTGAAGCGCTCGGGGAAGCTGGTGAAGCCCATTTTGCCGGCCTGGAAGGGACATCCGCCGCCCAGCGAATTCGGCTCATAGTTGACGCGGCCTCGGTTGATGGCCTGGCGATGCATGCCGTCGCGCTGGTTGTTCTGGATTTGCACGACCGGGGAGTTGATCGGGATCTCGTGGAAGTTGGCGCCGCCCAGGCGCGAGATCTGGGTGTCGAGATAGGAGTGATTACGGCCCTGCAGCAGCGGGTCGTTGGAAAAATCGATGCCCGGCACGATGTGGGCGGTGCAGAAGGCCACCTGCTCGGTCTCGGCAAAGAAGTTGTCCGGGTTGCGGTTCAAGACCATGCGGCCGACCGGCGTCAGCGGCACCATCTCTTCGGGAATCAGCTTGGTCGGATCGAGGATATCGAAGGGGAAGGAAGCTGCTTCCTCCTCGGTGAAGATTTGCAGCGCCAATTCCCATTCGGGGAAGTTGCCGGACTCGATGGCTTCCCACAGGTCGCGGCGGTGGAAGTCCGGATCGGCGCCGGAAATCTTGACCGCCTCGTCCCATACCAGCGAGTGCGTGCCTTGCAGCGGGGTCCAGTGGAATTTCACGAAGCGCGATTCGCCCTGCGCATTCACCAGGCGGAAAGTGTGCACGCCAAAACCCTGCATGGTGCGGTAGCTGCGCGGGATGGCGCGATCCGACATCGCCCACATCAGCATGTGTGCGATCTCCGGCGACAGGCCGGCGAAGTCCCAGAAAGTGTCGTGCGCGGTGGCCGCCTGCGGCATGCCGTGATGCGGCTCCGGCTTGGCGGCGTGCACCAGGTCCGGGAACTTCATCGCGTCCTGGATGAAGAATACCGGGATGTTATTGCCGACCAGGTCCCAGTTGCCTTCGTCGGTATAGAACTTGACCGCAAAGCCGCGCACGTCGCGCGCGACGTCGGTCGAACCGCGCTCGCCGGCAACGGTCGAGAAGCGCACGAACACCGGGGTTTGCTTGCCCTTGGCGGCGAAAGGCGCGGCACGGGTCAGGGCGCTGAAGTCGTCATACGCTTCGAAATAGCCGTGCGCCGCCGAACCGCGCGCATGCACGACGCGCTCGGGGATGCGCTCATGGTCGAAATGGGTGATCTTCTCGCGCAGGATGAAGTCTTCCATCGCGGTCGGGCCGCGCAAGCCGATCTTCAGCGAATGCTGGTTGTCCGCTACCGGTACGCCCTGGTTGGTGGTCAGGTGGCGGTCGGCCGGGTCGACGCGCACGCGGTCCAGCGGCGCCACGGTCGGGTTCTCGCCGTGCGGCGGCTGGCCGGCGCCGACCTTGTCCGAGCTGGCGATCTCGCTGCTGGTGCTGCCGGTGGCGGCCGGAGTGGCGGGCTGGTGGTGATCGCCCTCGGCCGGGCTACGGGAAGCATCGCCGTATTCGCCCGGTTTGTTCGGGTTGAACGGCATCTCGGCGGCAAGCTGCTTTTCCGCGGCGGCTTTTTCGAACAGGCGCTGTTCGACCGGATTGCCGCCTCTGGAAGAACTCGGCGGCGCTGCATCCGACGGGCCGGAAACGGTACTCAATACAGAACCGGCGCCATTGGCGCCGGAAGTTTTTTTGGAAGCGGTCATCCTGTCCTCGTCTGGTTTTCTACATTGCCAAGACAATCAACATAGCCGACCGGCCAAGAACACAACGTTAGTTCACTAACTTATAAAAAATTACGTATGGATTATCAGCGGTGACGGCCGCGCGGCAGCGGTCCGATGGTCTTCTCGAACCAGTCGTCGATCATCTGCTTTTCGTAGCGCAGCGGTTCGCTGTCGAAGTAGCGGGTGTGGTGATCGAGGTAGTTCATGTCGGACAGCTGGGCCTCGCCGCTTTTGAGTACCTGGCCGTTCTGCTCCAGCGAAAAACGCAGCTGCATGCGCGGCCAGTCGGCCTGTCCGCGCATCACGCGGATGTCGCGTCCCGCGCGCACGCTCGGGATGGCGCGGCCGGCCAGGTCGACGTCCAGCACCTCGACGCGCAGGTCCTGGCCCGGCGGCAGGCTGTTGCCCAGTTTGGTGAAGTGGTCGGTCAGCTGCTTCAGCGTTTCCTCGCGCTCCCACGGTACAAAGGGGATGTCGCTGAATTTGTCCGGCGCCACATAGCTCACCGTGACGGCGGCGCCGGCGCTGCCCACGGCCAGCGCCAGCATGCTCGCCAGGGCCATTTTTCGCATGAACGATTTCATGTCCTTATCCTTTCGTCGCTTCGTATTCTTTTCATGAATATACGCCCGATTTGATGCCCCGTCCGTCTGTTTCAAGTATCGCTTTGTAATGGAATGTTAGTCCGCGCACGGCGGCGCCCGGCTCTTCCGCAGCACAATGGCAGCAAAGGGAGAATGCCGTGCCGGAAGGACCATCGCTCTATATTCTGAAGGAACAGACTGCCCGCTTCGTCGGCCAGACCATCGTGCGCGCCGAGGGCAATACCTGGGCCATCGATACTTCGCGCCTGCTGAACCAGCCGATCGTGGCGCTACGCACCTGGGGCAAGCAGTTCTTCATCCAGATGCCGACCATGGTGGTGCGCATCCACATGCTACTGTTCGGCACCTACCGCATCAACGAGGAGCGCGAGAAGCCGCCGCGCCTGTCGCTGCACTTCGCAGATGGCAGCTTCCTGAATTTCTACGCCTGCTCCGTGAAGGAGGTCGACTGCGACCTCGACCAGCTCTACGACTGGGAAGCGGACGTGATGTCCGACGTCTGGAACCCGGCAAAGGCGCGAAAGAAACTGCGCGCAGAATCAAAGAAAAACGCCGACATGCTGGCCTGCGACGCCCTGCTCGACCAGGAGATCTTTTCGGGCGTCGGCAACATCATCAAGAACGAGGTGCTGTTTCGGATCCGGCTGCATCCCCTATCGAAAATAGGCGCCCTACCGCCCGCCAAACTGCGCGCCCTGGTCGAGCAGGCGCGCGAGTACAGCTTCGACTTCCTGGCCTGGAAAAAAGAATGGACCCTCAAGCAGCACTGGCTGGCACATGCCAAGAAGATCTGCCCGCGCTGCGACATCCCCTTCCACAAGGCCAATCTCGGCCGCTCCAACCGGCGCAGCTTCTGGTGCGAACGCTGCCAGAAACGTTACGGCTGACCCGTTTGTAAATTGCCACGTTGCGGCTTTGTGACTATTCAGTTGCAAGCAATGTATTTCCTGTTGTTAATGGGTACTGCTCATACTACAATCGATTTGTAGTTACCATGCTTTAGCGCAAGTTTTGTTCTTTTTTCGACGTAAATCACGTTCTGGATATCGTCATGTCATTCCTGTCTGCCGCCACGCCCAAGCTCGCTCCCTGGAAGGTGCTACTCGTCGATGACGAGCCGGACATCCATGACATCACGAAACTGACGCTGTCGCGCTTCCGCCTGGACGGCCGCGCCCTGACCTTCCTGCACGCCTACAGCGGCGAGGAAGCCAAGCAGATCCTGGCGCGCGAGACCGACATCGCGCTGGTGTTCCTCGACGTGGTAATGGAGCGCGAAGACAGCGGCCTCGAAGTGGCGCGCTGGATGCGCCAGGACCTGGACAACCAGTTCACCCGCATCGTGCTGCGCACCGGCCAGCCCGGCCAGGCGCCGGAGGAACGCGTGATCGTCGATTACGACATCAACGATTACAAGGAAAAGACCGAGCTCGACCGCACGAAGCTGTTCACCACCACCTTCGCCGCCCTGCGCGCCTACCGCGACATCATGAAGGTCGAGGATGCGCGCCGCGTGCAGCTGACCTACCGCGAAGGCCTGGAGCGCGTGATCGAGGCGTCCGCCCACATCTTCCAGCAGCGTAACCTGAAGGACTTCGCCAGCGGCCTGCTGCAGCAGGTCGTGGCCCTGCTGCGCCTCGAGCAGAGCATGCTGCTGCGCGTGACCGGCGCCAGCGTCATCACCGGCGAGAGCCGCTACGAGATCCTGGCCCGCATCGGCGAGATGGGCGAGTCCGACATCGGCCCCGAACTGGTGGCCCAGCTCGACGAGGCGCGCCACAACCGCATCTCCAAGCTGCACGGCGATACCTACGTCGGCTACTTCCCGAACAACAGCGGCAAAGCGTCGCTGTTAGTGTTAAAAGGCGTCGAGGAGATTTCCGAGATCGACGTCCAGCTACTCGACGTGTTCTGCTCGGGCGTGGCGATCGCCTTCGACAACATCCTGCTGAACCAGGAAATCACCGATACCCAGGCCGAACTGATCCTGCGCCTCGGCGACGTGGTCGAATCGCGCTCGAACGAAGCCGGCAATCACGTGCGCCGCATGGCCCAGGTCTGCCACCTGCTGGCCCTGGAATCCGGCATGTCCGAAGACGAGACCGCGGTGCTGATGCACGCGGCGCCGATGCACGACATCGGCAAGATCGCCACCCCGGACGCGGTGTTGCTGAAGCCGGGCCGCCTCACGCCCGAGGAATGGGAAGTCATGAAGCAGCACCCGACCGTGGGCCTGCAGATCCTGGACGGCTCGCAGCGTCCGATCCTGAAGGCGGCCGCCGTGATCGCCCACCAGCACCACGAAAAATGGGACGGCACCGGCTATCCGCAAGGCCTGAAGGCCGAGCAGATCCATCCGTATGCGCGCATCGTGGCGGTGGCCGACGTGTTCGACGCCCTCACCCACGAGCGCTGCTACAAGGAGGCCTGGCCGATCGGACAGGTGCGCGACTACCTGCGCGAAGTGGCGGGCCACCATCTCGACCCGCATTACGTCGATATCCTCATCAAGAACCTCGACAAGGCCGACGAAATCAACCGCCGCTGGCCGGACTGAGACCCTTTCGTCTTGTCCAGGACAAAAGTCCAATACTCGGGTAGACTCCGGACTCCATAAAAATGTTGTCCGGAGTACACTGTTAGCGGTATCCTCCGCTGGCCTACCCGAGTTCCCATGCGCATCCGAACCCGACTGCTGATCCTCATCCTTGCGGTGCTGGTGCCTGCCTTCGTCGCGGCGTTGCTGGCGGTCGGCTACGTGTACCTGGAAGAGCGGCGCGCGCAGGAAAACAGCGTCAAGGAAGCGGTGCGCGTGTTCGCCCTGCTGGTCGACAACGAACTCGAGATCAAGGAAGGCGTACTGCAGACGCTGGCCGTGTCACCGGCCCTGGCGCGCGGCGATCTGAACGAGTTCTACGCAAGCGCCAAGATGCTGCCGCCGATCCCGGATGACGTCGTCATTCTGCACGGCCTGGATGGCCGCCAGTTGCTGAACACCCGGGTTCCGCTGGGCACCGGGCTGCCGGCGCGGCGCACGTCCAACATCGGCGAGCTGATGGCCAAGTACGGCGCAGAAAAGACGCTGGTCTCGGACCTGTTCATGGCGCCGCTCGGCCGCCGCCATAATTTCACGATCCAGGTGCCGGTCCGCATCGACGGGCAGATCCGCTATTTCCTTACCATGGGCGTCGGCGCCGCCAGCCTGCAAAAGCTAATGGAGCAACAACGCATGCCCGCCGAATGGCTGGCCACGATCGTCGACCGCCAGGGGCGGATCGTGGCGCGTTCGCGCGACCCGGAACAGTTCCGCGGCCGCACGGTCAGCGAGGTCGCGATGCGCCATTTCGTGGCCGCCGGCGAAGGCGTGTTCTCGAACCGCAACCTGTCGGGCACGCCAGTGCAGGCCTTCTACAGCACGGTGCCGAATGCCGGGTGGAAGGTGCTGGTCAGCATACCGAGCGCCGAGCTGAACCGCGTGCCCCTGCATGCCGCCGCCTTCCTGGCTGCGATCATGCTCCTGCTGCTGATGCTGGCGAGCTTCGTCGCGCACCGCTTCGGACGGCAGGCGCTGGCGCCGATCCATGCGCTCGGCCGTCATGCCGAAGACCTGGGCGAAGGCCGCGAAGTCAGCTACGTGCCGCAGGGCGTGGTCGAGCTGGACGCAGTCGGGCGCCGCATGGCCGAAGCGAGCCGCCAGATCCGCCACGCGCAGGCCGAGCTGGAGCAGCGCGTGCAGGAAGCCGTCGGCGCCAGCGAACGCGCGCAGGCCGCCATGATGCGCGGCCAGAAACTGGAGGCGCTCGGACGCCTGACCGGCGGCATCGCCCACGAATTCAACAACCTGCTGCAGACCTTGACCACGGCCCTGCAGCTGGCGGCGCTGACCTCGACCCAGCCCAAGGTGCAGAGCCTGATCGATACCTGCAAGCGCACCATCGCCCGTGCCACCGCCCTCACCGGCCAGCTCGGCTCCTTCGGCCGCATCCAGGACGCCAAGCTGCTGACCGTGGCGCCCTGCGAACAGCTGCGCAACTCGGTGCAGCTGGTGCGCAACGTGCTGCGCCAGGGTATCGACCTGGAACTGCACTGTGAAGAAGACCTGTGGCCGGTGACGGTCGACCCGCTGCAGTTCGACCTCGCCCTGCTCAACCTGGCGATCAACGCGCGCGACGCCATGCCCGACGGTGGCAGCCTGAGCATCGCCGCGCGTAACTGTGTGCTGGAACCGACCCAGGAACGCAGCGGCGGTGACTACGTTCTGGTGACCGTCGTCGATACCGGCGCCGGCATGCCGCCCGAGGTGCTGGCGCGCGCCATGGATCCCTTCTTCACCACCAAGGCGCCCGGCAAGGGCAGCGGCCTGGGACTGGCCCAGGCCTACGCCTTCGCCACCCAGTCGCAGGGATCGCTGGCGCTGTCCAGCGCCCCGGGCCAGGGCACCCGCGTGGAACTCTATTTGCCGCGCTCGACCCAAGCGCTGTCGCCGCAGCCCGGCCGCGCTCCGCAAGCGGACGCCATGCAGGCCAGCGGCCGCATCCTGTTCGTCGAAGACGACGAGCTGGTGCGCGAAGCCGTGGTGCGCGGACTCGAAGAAGCCGGATTCGAGGTGCTGGTGGCGGCCAATGGCGACCGCGCGCTGGCGATGATGGAGGCCGGGCTGGACATCGACGTCGTGTTCAGCGACATCGTCATGCCGGGCAAGCTCAGCGGCATTGACCTGGCCGGCATCCTGCGCGAACGGCGTCCCGGAGTGCCTGTCGTACTGGCCACCGGCTATACCGACCAGCGCGTCACCGTGCCGGGCGTACAGGTGCTGGCCAAGCCCTACGAGATCGGCCAGCTGGTCGAACTGCTGGCCGACCTTAGAGACTGATACGCACGCGTTCGCTGCCGACGGCCACCATGCAGGTGGTCGCGTGCAGCTTGCGTCCACCGGCGGTGGCGCAGTCCGCGCTGACACGCTTGCCCTGGTAATTGCCGGCAAACTCGCCATCGCCGCGCACCAGCGAGACGTGCTCGTCGATCACCTTGTTTTCGTTGACGAAGATTTTGACGGCGCTGCCATCCACCAGTTCACCGCGGATCTGCAGCTGGCCGTCGGCACTGACATAACGACTTTCGGTAGCAGGCGTGAAGGTGGTACAGCCGGACAGGAATACGCCCATGCAGGCGATGATTGCAAATTTTTGTGACATTTTTTCCGAGTTTTGGCAGTATTTTGTTGGTTTTATGGTGTAACGCCAAACATGATACTTAATTACCTTGCGGAAAACTATCACCTCTTGCGGAGAAGTGTTGTTATTCGGGTATTGTGAAAAGCCTGAAAGCAACGTGAATACAATTGATTTACGGAAACTGTTAGTTACTTTTCCTGCAGTTTTACATATTGAACATCATGCACCCTCTCCCTCTTCGTATTCCCGCGCTGGCCGACCTGCGTGAAGTCCTGGCCGGGCTGCCCGCGCTGCACGGCGTCGGCGCCGCTTTCGTCCTGCAGGGTATCGGCAGCCTGAGCGTGGCGCGGATCCGCTTTGCCGGTGCGCCCGACTGTATCGAGCTGCGTGGCGATCTCGAAATCCTGAGCCTGGGCGGTTCGCTGTCGCCGGACGGGCCACACCTGCACATTGCGGTGTCGGATGCGGCGGGACGGGTGACGGGCGGCCATATGGGACCGGGATGCGTGGTGCGCACCACGGCCGAAGTGATGGTGATGCTGCTGCCCGGCCACCGCTTCAGCCGCGAGCATGACCCGGCGACCGGGTATCAGGAATTATTCGTGCGCTAGCGGCGCAGCCTCGATTTTGGCCTCGCGGTACAGCGCTTGCAGGCCGGCGTCTTCCAGATCCTCGAGCAGCCGGAGCAGCGTCGTCGACACTGCCTTCAAGGTCCCCAGCAGGCCGGCCAGCTCGTCCAGGGTTGCGCCCTTGCGCACCTGCTCGATGACGGCTTCGCCGATGCGGTGGACTTCGCGGTGCGGCGCGTCGATGGCGCGGTAGATCGGCGTAGCGTCGACATGGCGGCCGTCGCCGAAATACCAGCGCCCCAGCGCGCAGCAGGTTATGCGCATCTCCGGAAAGCCGTCGGCCATGCGGGCCGGCGAGTTGCGCGGCAAAGTGGCGCGCTGGACCGCATAGCTGACCATCTGGCGCCGCCATTGCACGTGGTCGAGGATCGCCATATGGACCAGGCCAACCGGAAAGCTGTGGCAGTCGCCGGAGGCCATGCGGAAGGCGCGGAAGGCCTCCAGCGGCAAGGGCGGGCTGACCAGGTAGCCCTGCACCAGCTTGCAGCCGCATTCGATCAGGAAATCGCGCTGGGCCGGCGTTTCCACACCCTCGGCCAGGACCTCGATGCCCAGTTCGTGACCGAGCCGGATGGCCGAACGCACGATGGCCGCATCTTTTGCGGAACCGAGCATGCGCCCGACGATGCCCTGGTCCAGCTTGATGGTGGTGAACGGCAGCTTGCTCAGGGTATCGATGCTCGAATAGCCGGTGCCGAAGTCGTCCATCGCCAGACTGATGCCGGCCTCGATCAGGCCGTGGATGCGGCCGAACAGGCGGTCGCAGGCCTGCAGCGCCTGGGTCTCGGTCATCTCGAGTTCGAGACTGGCCGGCAGCAGATGATGATTGCGGATGGCCTCCAGCAGCATGTTGCTCAGCGTATCGTCTTCGAAGTCTTCGACGCCGACGTTGATGGAGATGCGGATGTCCGCGCCGAGGGTGCCTTCCATGTCGAGCAGGAGCTGGGCCAGCAGCTGGTGCGTCAGCGGCTTCAGCAGCCCGGCGCCCTGCATGAGCAGGATGAAGGCGGCCGGCGGTACCACGCTGCCGTCGCGCCGGCGCCAGCGCACCAGCCCTTCGGCGCCCACGATGCGGTTGGTGATCAGCGATGCCTTGGGCTGGTAGTAGAGCAGGAACTCCCTGTCGTGCAATGCCTGCACGATCTCGGCCTCGGTAACGGTAGGCATAAAAGCTTCTCCGGACATGGCAGACAAGCCTTTATGCGCCTGGCCGGCCGCCGCGTCAAGCCGAGACTGTTGACAGGGTTTCCACCTTCCTCGCCTTGCGCGGGAAGCGCAGGTGATACTGCAGGCCCTTGCCGGGGCTGCTTTCCACGCGCAGCGAGCCGCCCAGCGCACCCGTCACCAGGTTGTAGAGGATGTGGCCGCCCAGGCCGCTGCCGCCGCTGCCGCGCTTGGTCGTGAAGAAGGGATCGAACAGTTTCGCCAGCGTGTCGGCATCCATGCCGGCGCCGTCGTCGCCGTACTCGAAGGCGACCATGTCATCGTCCTCGATACGGGCGCGGATCGTGATGTTGCCCGGCTGGTCGCGCTCGAAGCCGTGCACCAGCGAGTTGACCACCATGTTGGTGAGGATCTGCGAGACCGCGCCCGGGAAGCTGTTCACCTCCAGGTCGGCCGGGCAGTCCACCGCCACCGCTACCTTCCTGCCCTTCAGCTTGGGCTGCAGCGACAGCAGGATCTCGCCCACGTACTTGCACAGGTTGAAGTTGCGGATATTGTCCGAGGACTGGTCCACCGCCACCTGCTTGAAGCTGCGGACCAGGCTTGCTGCGCGCTGGGTATTGGTGGTCATGATGCGCAGCGACTGGTCGACCACGTCGAAGAAGCCGTTCAGGGTCTCTTCCGTCATCTCCCCGGCAGCCAGCTCTTCCTTCGTCAGCCTGAGCTCCTCCACCAGGTGGCTGGTGGCGGTCACGCAGATGCCGAGCGGGGTATTGATCTCGTGGGCGACGCCGGCCACCATCTGGCCCAGCGAAGCCAGCTTTTCCTGGCGCACCAGTTCCGACTGCGCTTCCTGCAGCTGGGTGAGCGCCTGGTTCAGGGCCGCGTTCTGCTTTTCCAGGCTGTCCTTGGCCTTGCGGATCGCGCGGTCGGCCTGCATGCGGGCGATCGCTACCGCCACGTGGCTGGCGATGAAGGCCAGCAGGTCGAGCTCGAGTTTGGTATAGACGATCGCCGGGTCGTAGCTTTGCACCACCATCACGCCGTAGGCCTGCTCGTGCACCAGCATCGGCGCGCCGATCCAGCTGGCGACATCGATGTTCCCGAGCGGCTCGCTGACCTTGCCGGCCGCACGCAGGCGCGCGATGCTGCCGGCGTCGTGCAGCTGCGCCTGGCGCGTCTGCAGCACATAGGACACCATGCCGGCGCCGATCGGGAAGCGCTGGTTCGGCGCGTAGCGGTCCTTTTCGTCGGCATAGTAGGGAACGCTGAGTTCGCCCGTCTCCGGATGGGCCAGCGCGATCAGGAAATTCTTCGCCACCATCAGCTCGCCGATGATGCGGTGCAGGCTGGCGGCCAGCTCGTCGGTGCCCTTGGCGGACGCCGACAGCTCGGCGATCTGGTACAGCGCGTGCTGGATCTGCTCGGCGCGGCGGCGCTCGGCCACTTCGCGCGCCAGCGCCGCGGTGCGTTCCTGCACGGCGCGCTCGAGCCGGTCCATGCTCTGCATACCCTGCAGCGCATTCGAGACATGGTTCGCGATCAGGGAGAACAGCGCCTGGTCTTCCTCGCTGTACATGTGCTGCGGAAGATAGCTCTGGATGACGATCGCGCCCAGCACCTCGTGCTGCTGGTCGAGCAGCGGGCAGCCCATCCAGTGCTCGGCGACGCTGCCGGTGCCCCAGGTATTGCCGTTCTCCCGCGCGCGCTCTTCGTCGGCGGTCATGGACAGCGCCTGCTTGTTGAGCATCACCCAGGCGGTCGGCGACTGCTCGGGCGAGGCCAGCGTCACGCGCGCTTCCGGGCTCGGGCCTTCGTCGACGGTATCGACGAAGTACACGAAGCGGACGGTATTGTCCTCGCGCTCGGCCAGTGCAACGTAGAAGTTGTCCGCATACATGATGCGGCCCAGCGCGCGGTGCACGGCGCCGATGAATTCGGTGATGTCGGTGCAGCTGGCCGACAGCTGCCCGATTTCGAGCAGCATGGCCTGCACTGCTTCCAGGCGCACAAGACGGTTTTCCATCGATCTCCCCAAGACACAAATGATGCGTTCGGGAAATATTATCAGCTAGCGCGCCCAGTTAAAATCAATTTCAGCGCGGGGCGCGGAAATCGTTCTCGACCCAGGCCAGCGCGGAAGCCGGCGACAGCTTGAAGTCAGGCGCCACCCGCACCTGGGCCACCTGCTCGCCCATCTCGTCGATGGCGGCCAGCATGGCGTAGGGATTGTCCTCGTCCGGCACGATGTCGAGCGTGACCTTCAGCTCGCCATCTAGAGTCGAGACCACAGTGCTCTTGTGCAGCTTGGCATGCAGCGCCTGCTCGTGGCGGCGCAGCACTTCGTACGCGGTCTTGACCAGCGTGTTGAAGGCGTTCACGTCGAGCGGCTTCGGATTCTTCTTGTCGCGGCCCATGGTCCACGGACCGACCAGGGCCGGCTCGGCCTCGCCATCCTTGTACATGGCGACCGCCCAGCCTTCGTCATCTTCGTTCTTGATGACACGTGCGGTCCAGCCATTGTCCTGCCACAGCCGGGCTTCCTGTACCGGACCGTCGTCCTCGTGTTGATCTGGTGCTTCGTCGTTCATGTCGTCCAATCGTAACCAGGGCCTTGTCGCCCAAAGGTCAGATCATAGGAAATTCCGGCGCTCCGGACAAGCACCACACATGGTGTATGTACAGCGGGGAAGCGGCGCGGATGCCGCTACATGCGCAAGTCCGGCCTGCGTGGCGGGACGATGGGCGGCCCGGGCGGATTGCTGCGCGGGTCGATCGCCGGATTCGGGATCTGACGGTTGAACGGGTTGATGATAATGGGCGGAATGGCCGGTGGCGCCGAGGGCGGGTTCTTGTGGCCACCCCTGTCGGCCCGGATAGCGATGCAATACATAAGGGGTCCTCCTGCGACAGAGCAGGCTGTCAGTATAGACAGCGTGCCGGTCATTGCAAGGCTTGATTTTGGCCAATTCCTTCAGCCGTTCATCGGCTTCCCGCGCACGCCCGCCCCTTGAAAATTGCAGCCTGTCGCATGCCGATGGAGCGCCCCGGACGATACAGATACATTGGTCTCACTCCAAACCGAAACACACGAGGCCCATCATGAAAAAGACCGCTATTTTCGTCATCGCATTCCTGTTCGCACTGCTGCTGTGGAACGTCGTCGTCTACGGAAGCGGCCCTGTCGTCAGCTTCGACGGCGACGACATCGACGGTCCGTTCGGCGCCCTGCTGGCGATGCTGTTCGCGGGCGGCGGCACCCTGATCGCGGCGCTGGTCATGCTGGTGGTGGGCGTGGTGCTGGCGGTGGTGTTCGCGGGCGTGGGCATCATCCTGATCGGCGGACTTGGCATCGGCGCGGTGGTGCTGGCGCTGGCGATTTCGCCGCTGCTGCTGCCCCTGGTGCTGCCGCTGGCCCTGATCTGGTACATGGTGGGGCGTTCGCGCAAGAACCGCATGATGCGTGAACACGCAGTCTGATCACCACCAGTTCAGCGGATTGCCGGCCGCATCGTAGACGTTCCCGTATTCCCACTGATCGTCGCCGGTTTCAAAAGGTTTGAACAAGGATTCAATCCTGGAGAAACCGGCCGACAGCGGCAGACTGCATAGCAACAGGGACGTCGCAGACGCCTCTCCCGCTTGGCGACCTACCTCATAAGCTCCATCCAGAGCGACGATATCGTCGAGCAGCTCCTTGATATCCGGACGTTCCAGCGATCCTCGTATATATAGCCTGACCGTCACATTGCCGCCCCTGCGGACAAGATCGAACGTTTCATCTTCCAGAAGCCTGACCTCGTCGTCCAAACCTACCCCATAGACAAAAGCCGGAATGCTGCAGATTCGGAAAAGTTCTGATTCCGGCAGCGCTTGGGCGAGCAGGATTTCGTGTTTCCCACCTGCGTTTGGAATGACGAAAGGGAGTCGTACGAGTTCCTTGTTTTCCATGTGCGTTTCTTAGATGCCTTCCACCAATCGCATTGCGAACACGATCGGCAAGCCGGCGTTGATCACCTTGCGCGCCGCCGCACCGTGATCGTAGGGGACCCTGAAGTAGGTAATTTCCCTGGCCTCGTCGTCGAACACCGCATAGCAGGCCGCGTTGTTCTGGTCGCGGGGTTGGCCGACGGCGCCGGGCAGTACGAGGTACTGGTGCTGGGGTTGCAGCGGAATGCGCTGCCCCGCTTCCGGCACGTGACGGCCCATGCGGCCATCATCGGCGCGGCGGTATAAAGCCGGGGCGTGGACGTGGCCCGAGAACACGATGCGGCTGCGGCTGGCCCTCAGCGAACGCTCGGCTTCCTCGATACCTGTCACGTACTCCCAGCGGACCGGCTCCCAGGCGCTGGCGTGGACGAAGAAGGCATTGCCGTGTTTCCGGGTCAGCGGCAGGTCGGCCAAAAAGGCCATCTGCCCGGGATCGAGCTGGCTGCGGGTCCACTCGATCACTTCCCTGGCCTCGGGGTGCATTTGCGGCTTTACTGGACGCACCACCGAGTAATCGTGGTTGCCCTGCACCGCCACCGCGCCGCGGCCCACGTAATCCATCACGGTCTTGACCACCCACGCAGGGTCGGCGCCGTAGCCGACGAAATCCCCGGTGAAGGCATACTGGTCGACCTGCTGGCGCTCGGCGTGCGCCAGGCAGGCTTCAAACGCTTCGCGGTTCGCGTGCAGGTCGGTCAGCAGCGCCAGGAGCATGGCATCACCCGAACGATGCGCCTCAGGCGCCGGCGCGTTCCGCGGCGTACTGCTCGTAGCCGCGCGCGCGCAGCGCGCAGGCCGGGCAGGTGCCGCAGCCGTGGCCCCAGGCGTGGGCCGCGCCGCGCTCGCCGAGGTAGCAGGTGTGGGTGTCGAAGCGGATCAGGTCGACCAGGGCCTGGCCGCCGCACTGTTCCGCCAGTTCCCAGGTCTGCTTCTTGTCGATCCACATCAGCGGGGTCTCGACCTTGGTGCGCGTCGCCATGCCCAGGTTGAGGGCAACCTGCAACGCCTTCATGGTGTCGTCGCGGCAGTCCGGGTAGCCGGAGAAATCGGTCTCGCACATGCCGCCCACCAGCACGTTCAGGCCGCGGCGGTAGGCCACGGTCGCCGCCACCATCATGAACAGCAGGTTGCGGCCCGGCACGAAGGTGTTCGGCAAGCCGTTCGCCTGCATCTGGATCTCGACGTTGCTGGTCAGCGCGGTGTCGGAAATCTTCGAGATCAGGCCCAGGTCGATCATGTGGTCCTCGCCCAGGCGGCGGTCCCATTCCGGCGACAAGGCGCGCATTTTCGACAGCACGGTCGGGCGCACTTCGAGCTCGATGGCGTGGCGCTGGCCGTAGTCGAAGCCGATGGTTTCCACGCGTTCGTAGCGTTGCAGGGCCCAGGCGAGGCAGGTGGTGGAGTCTTGGCCGCCGCTGAACAGGACGAGCGCGGTATCCGCTTGATGCATGTTGATATTCCTGAATTAAAGCGTCCGCCGCCACTTTTAACATTCCGTTAAGATGTGGCCGGCAGAGAGAGAATGGAGAGACATGTTGCCCGCAAGACCAGCCCACGTAGAGACCATTGCGACGGCGCGACCACGGATTTTGGCACAAATCGTGCTGGCCGTGAACGCGCTGTGTGCTTCCGTGGGCGCCGCCGCACAGGCACAAGACCCTGTCCCGGCACCTACCACGACCAAGGACCAGACCCAGAAGGAGCTGCAGGAACAGGAGCGCGCACCGGCCACCCCGCTGCCGGTGGAAGCGCCGGAGCAGCGCTCGGTCCGCTACACGGTCCGCATCGATGCCCCGCGCAACCTGCGTGAACTGCTCGAGAACAACCTCGACCTGATGCGCTGGCGCGGCAACCCGCGCGTCGACCTCGAACAGCTGCAGCGCCTGGTGCGCAACGCTCCCGAGGAAGCCAAGACCCTGGTCGCCACCGAAGGCTATTACACGCCCAGGATCTCGAGCGGCCTGGATACGCCGGAGTCGACCCCGGTCGCGCGCGTGATCGTCGATCCGGGCGAACCGACGACGGTCGGCGACGTCGACATCGAATTGCGCGGCTTCGCGGCCTTCGACGCCAACCGGCAGGCGACGGCTTTCGACGCCGCCGCCCTGCGCAACCGCTGGAGCCTGCCGGTCGGATCGCGTTTCCGCACCGCCGACTGGGAATCGGCCAAGCGCGGCATGGTGCGCCAGATCGCGCAGACCCACTTCCCGCGCGCCCAGCTGCTCGATTCCGTCGCCACCGTCGATCCGGACAAGCACAGCGCCGCGCTCAAGGTCGTCATCGACAGCGGCCCGGACGTGCATTTCGGTGAACTGCGCATCGAGGGCCTGCAGCGCTATTCGCCCTCGATCATCAATAACCTGAACCGGATCCGCCCCGGCGACGACTACAACGAAGCCGCGCTGCAGGCCCTGCAGGGCCGCCTGCAGGAAACCGGCTATTTCAGCACCGTCGAAGTCAGCCTCGACATGTCCTCGGTCCTGCAGGAACAGGTCAGCGATCTGAACCAGGGCCAGGGGCCCAAGCCGGAAGCGGCGTCCGGCCCGGTCACCATGCCGGTGCTGGTGCGCGTGACCGAGAACAAGCGCAAGAACGTGTCGGTCGGCGTCGGCTTCTCGACCAATACCGGCGCCCGCGCCCAGGCCGAGTACGACGACCTGAACGTGTTCGGCAAGCGTATGAAGAGCAACATCCTGTACGAGCAGCTGCACCAGCGTGCGGGGGCCGACTTCTACTGGCCGACCACCTCGAACGGCTACAGCAACAGCGTCGGCGCCGGCTACGACCGAGAAGACGTGCGCGGCACGATCACCCGCACCACCAGCATCCATGCCACCCGCGCCTGGGGCTCGCCGACGCTGGAAAAGAGCCTGCGCCTGGAAGTCCTGACCGAACAGGTCACCATCGACGACCTGCCGGCCACCCGCGCCAAGGCCCTGCCGCTGACCTTCTCGATCACCAAGCGCCAGCTGGACAGCCTGGTGAACCCGACCCGCGGCTACATCGCCAACCTGCAGCTGGGCGCCGCGCCGCTGCCGATCCTGACCGACGAGCCTTTCGTGCGCGCCTACGTCCGCGGCCTGATGTACCGCCCGCTCGGTCCGTCCGGGACCCTGATCCTGCGCGGCGAGTTCGGTGCGGTCGGTTCGAAGGACAAGGACAAGGTGCCGACGACCTTCCTGTTCCGCGCCGGCGGCGACCAGTCGGTGCGCGGCTACGGCTACCAGCAGCTGGGCATCCCGGTCGGCAGCGCCATCGCGCCCGGCCGCTACCTGTTCACCGCCAGCACCGAATACGATTACTGGTTCAAGCCGCCCTGGGGCGCGGCCGTGTTCGTCGACGCCGGCAATGCCGCCGACAACTTCAAGGACCTCAAGCCCAAGGTCGGCTACGGCGTCGGCGCGCGCTGGCGCAGCCCGGTCGGCCCGATCGCGGTCGACGTCGCCTACGGCAAGGCGGTGCACAAGGTCCGCCTGCACTTCTCACTTGGATTTACCTTCTGATGAGCGATCAGACTCCAACTCCCGAGACCCCGAACGCGCAAGCCCCGGTGCACAAGCGCCGCTGGCCGCGCCGGGTCGCGATCGGCGCGGCCGTCACTGCCGTCGTGATCGGCGGGGTCGTGTGGTATGGCGGCCGCGAGACCACGCTGCAGATGATCGCCCAGCGCGTCGCCAATGCCAGCGGCGGCAAGCTGACCATCAGCGGCGTCAGCGGCTCGCTGTACGGCCACATGCACATCGGCCACCTCGTGTTCCGCACCGAGACCTCCTTGATGACGATGGATGACATCGACATCGACTGGAAGCCCTGGCAATATCTGTCGCGCGGGGTCGAGATCGACAAGCTGTATGCGAAATCGCTGCGCATGGAGACGCTCAAGGAAAGCGACGAGCCGACCACCATGCCGACCCGCCTGGCGCCGCCCTTCAAGATCGCGGTCGACGATGCGCGCCTGGCGAAGGCGGTGTTCGTCAACAAGGGCGCCGAGACGCAAGTCGACGACATCCGCGTCGGCCTGCACGGCGACAAGGAGCGCTGGAAGCTCGACTACGCGAAGGCGAACACGCCCTGGGGCCAAGTGGCGGCCAGCGGCACCATCGCGAATGCCCTCCCGTATAAGCTGAATGCCGATGCGAGCCTGAGCCAGACCCCGGGTTCCCCGAACCAGACGGGCGCGATCGCCCCGCAACTGAAGCTGCACGCCGGCGGCGACCTGCAGAACACCGTCGTCGATGCCAGCGGCCAGGCCGCGCGCGCCCAGGGCAGCGCCAATCTGGTGCTGTCGCCGTTTGCCGAGATCCCGCTGCAGTCCTTCACGCTGAATGCGAAGAACATCGATCCGGGCTTCTTCAACCCGACGCTGCCGACGGCCGACCTGAATCTGGCGGTGGCGGCGCGCCTGGACCCGAAGCGCAACATCACCGGTTCCGTCAATCTCACCAACGACGGCCCGCAGGGCACGATCGACCAGCAGCGCCTGCCGCTGCGGGCGATGCGCGGCCAGCTGGGCGGCAACCTCGATGCGATGAAGATCAGCGACGTGCTGCTCGACCTGGGCGGCGCCGGCCGTTTTACCGGCAGCGGCAGCGTCGACCGCGGCCCCGAGGAAAAAGGCATCGGCACCGCGCGCTTCGCGCTGCACACGGACCGCATCGACCTCAAGCAGATCTACGGCAGCATGAAGACGACGGCGATTGCCGGCGACCTGACGGTGGCGAACACCCAGGACACGCAGACCCTGAACGTGAACCTGGTCGACGCCGGCATGCGCCTGGTGGCCGATGCGGCCCTGCAAAAGAACGTGCTGACGCTGCGCGAGGCGCGCGTCTCGGCCGGCAAGGGCAGCGTGCGCGTGACCGGCACCGCCAATCTGCTGGACACGAAACCGTTCAAGGCCAACGTCGTCGCCAGCCACCTCGACCCGGCGGCTTTCGGCGACTTCCCGAAGGCCGACATCAATGCCGAGATCAATGCAAACGGCGCCCTCGCCCCGCAGTGGCAGGTCGCGGCCGACTTCGCGCTGCGTCCGAGCCGCCTGTTCGACCAGCCGCTGTCCGGCAAGGGCAAGCTGGTGGCCGATGCCGGCGGCGCCCCTTCTGCTGCCGGCGCCGGCGCCGATACCAAGGCTGCGGGCGGCGTCCACGTCCACGACCTGAACGCCAACCTGGCGCTGGGCCAGAACACGGTGGACCTGCGCGGCGCCTTCGGCAAGCCGGGCGAAAAGCTGGCCTGGCGCGTCGAAGGCCGCGACCTGGCGGCCCTGCGCAAGGATTTATACGGTTCCCTGCTCGCGAACGGCGTCGTCAGCGGCACGCTGGACGCCCCGCGCACCAGCTTCGAGCTCGATGCCCGCAACCTGGGCTGGGTGGCGAAGGAACGCAGGCGCGACAACGGCACGCTGCACGCCAGCGGCGAAGCCTGGCTGGCCGGCGCCAAGGATGCGAAAGTGGCCGAGGTCAAGGCAACCGGTTCGATGCAGAAGCTGAACCCGGCCGCCTTCGGTTCGCCCTTCGCCGGCAGCATCAACGGTGCGTTCGACGCCAGCGGCCATAGCGGCGCCAACATGGGCGGCTCCGTCAACCTGACGCTGCAGCAGTCGACGCTGTCGAATTCGCCGCTGTGGGGTTACGCCAAGCTGACGGCCGACAAGCGGCACGTTTCGAACGCCGACGTCGACCTGCACCTGGGCGCCAACGTGGTGGCTGCGAAGGGTGCCTTCGGCAGCGGCCGCGACACCCTGAACTGGCGCATCGATGCGCCGCAGCTGGCCGCGCTCGGCCCGGATTACGCCGGCGTGCTGCGCGGCTCGGGCACCGTGTCCGGCACGATGGACACGCCTTCGCTGACCGCCTCGCTGGAAGGCCAGAACCTGCGCCTGATGGGCACCCAGAACCTGAAATCGCTGCGTGCCACCGCCAACGTCGGCTCCGGCCGCGGCGTTGCCGATCCGCTGGCGCTCGACGTGCAGATTGCCGATTACTCGAGTGGCGACACCCGTATTGCCACCGCCCGCCTGCAATCGACCGGCACCCGCGGCGCGCACACGATTACCGCCGAGGCGCGCGGCGACGCCTTCGACGCCAACGTCGCCGTGAGCGGCGGCTATTCGGGCAATACCTGGAGCGGCACCCTGAACGCGCTGCAGAACCGCGGCCGCTATGCCCTCGCGCTGGCGGCGCCGGCCCCGCTGCGCATCAGCGGCGCGCCCGGTTCCGGCATCGCCGGCCTGGCCAAGCCGGAGAAAATCAACTTCGACAACGCCACCATCCGCCTGCCGGCCGGTTCCATCACCGTGCAGTCGCTGGCCAAGAACGGCCTGCGCTGGACCAGCCGCGGCAACGCCACCGGCGTGCCGCTCAATTACCTGGCCCAGGCCTCCGACGCGATCCGCCAGAACCTGCGCGGCAACATGACCCTGGGCGCCGACTGGGCGCTCGACATGCGCGCGCCCAGCGTGCCGGGCGCCCCGCCGGCGCTGGACGGCAGCCTGCACGTGTTCCGCGAAAAGGGCGATATGATCGCCGGCGACATCGCCCCGGTCGTGCTCGGACTGCGCCAGCTCGACCTGCGCGCGGACGTGTCCGGCGGCGCCCTGCGCGCCCAGCTGGCGGTGGACGGCAGCCGGGTCGGCACGGCCAAGGTCGACGCCACCGCGCAGATGATCCGCGGCCGCCTCGACAACGACAGCCCGCTGAAGCTCACCGCCACGGCGAACCTCGGCTCGCTGGCCTGGGTCTCGCCGCTGCTCGGCCAGCCCGTCCTGGAAGTGGATGGCGCGCTGGCGCTCAACGTCACCGGCGCCGGCACCGTCGGCGCGCCGACCCTGAACGGCACCGTCAACGGCGACCGCATGGCCGTGCGCTGGCCAGACCAGGGCCTGCGCCTGCGCAACGGCCAGCTGCGCGCCGTGCTCGCCGGCGACCAGCTGCAGCTGCAGCGCTTCGCCTTCGAGGGCAACAGCGGCCGCGCCACCATCGACGGCAACGTGCGCTTTGCCGGCGGCGAAGCGACCATGAACCTGAAACTGGTCGCCGACAAACTGGAAGCGCTGTCGCGCCCGGACCGCACCGTGATCGTCAGCGGCCAGGCCAGCGTGGTGCGCGACGCCACCCGGTTCGCAGTCGAAGGCAATTTCAAGGCCGACCGCGCACTGGTCGAATTCGCGCCGCAGGACCGCCCCACCCTGTCGGACGACGTGATCGTGCTGGGCCGCGCCAATACCAAGGAAGCGCCTGGCAAGAAGGCAGCCGCGGTACCGCTGACCATCGACCTGACCGCCGACCTCGGCGACGATTTCCACCTGCGCGGCATGGGCGCCGATGCCTACCTGGCCGGCAACGTCCACGTGCGCAAGGTCGGCGACGGCGCGCCGCGCATCAACGGCAGCGTGCGCGTCGTCAGCGGGACCTACGCCGCCTACGGCCAGCGCCTGGCGATCGAGCGCGGCGTCGCCACCTTCAGCGGCCCGTACGACAACCCGTCCATCGACGTGCTCGCCGTGCGCAAGCGCCCGGAAAGCGAGCAGCTGAGCGAGACCAATGTCGAAGCCGGCGTGCAGGTGCGCGGCACGGCGCTGTCGCCGACGGCGAAGCTGGTATCGACCCCGAACGTGTCGGACAGCGAAAAACTGTCCTGGCTGGTGCTGGGCCACGGCATGGAAGGCACGACCGGCAACGAAGCGGACGTGCTGAGCGCCGCGGCCGGCGCCCTGCTGGGCGGCAAAGGCGGCACCGGCGGCATCCAGAGCAAGCTGGCGAATGCCCTCGGCGTCGACGAATTCGGCGTGCGCCAGGGCGCGGGGCAGGAGACCGGCCTGGCGAACACGGTGGTCACGGTCGGCAAGCGGATCTCCTCGCGCCTGTACCTGAGCTTCGAACAGGGCGCCGCGACCGCCACCAGCGTGGTGCGCCTGCGCTACAAGCTCACGCCGCGCATCACCGTGGCGCTGCAGACCGGCACCAACACGGCGCTGGACGTTCTCTACTCCTGGGCGTTTGACTGACAACAAACCGGGGTCAGACACCGATTTTGGGAAATTGCCAAATTTCGGTGTCTGACCCCGGTTTGCGTTTTATCAGCGCTGCAGCGATGTCTTCAGGAAGCCGGTGATGGCCGGCGCGAGCTGCGGATGCAGCGGCAGCGACGGATCGCCGTACGACGCCACCGGATTCGCCACATCCGCCGGCACCGCTTTCAGCACGTGGTTCATGCCGGGGATGAGCACCAGTTGCGCATCCGGCCGCGCCGCCTTCAGGGCCTGCGCCTGTTCGGCGCCGACCTGGATATCGGTCGTGCCCTGCACGATCAGCACCGGCATGCGCAGCGCGGCGATGCGCTGGGCCGGCTGATACTTCATCCACGAGATCATGTAGGGCTGCACGCTGGGGCGGTAGAAGGCCATCAGCGCCGGCGGCACCTCGGCGGCCGGCTTGCCCTGCTCCAGGCTGGCGAGGATGCGTTCGTTGTCGGCGGCCAGCGGCGGCGGCAGCTTGCCGGCAAACTGCTTGCGCAGCACGGCGCCCGGTCCTTCCGCCACCCCGGCCAGCGACACGTAGGCGGCCGCGCCCGCACGTTCGGCGGCCAGCATGCCGATCAGCGCGCCTTCGCTGTGGCCGATCACCGCCAGCTTCGTGAAGCGCTGATCGGTCTTCAGCTTGGCGATCCAGGCGGCGGCATCGTCGACATAGGTATCGAAGCGCAGCTGCGACTCGTCCAATGCAGCTGCCTTGCTGGCGGCGATGCCGCGCTTGTCGTAACGGACCGAGGCGAAGCCGGCCTGCGCCAGGGCGTCGGCCAGCATCTTGAGGCTGTCGTTGCGGCCCGGGAGCATGGCGCTGTTGCCGTCGCGGTCCGTGGGGCCGGAACCGGCCACGATCAGGACCACCGGTGCCTTGTCCGTGCCGTCCGCCAGGCGCAGGGTGCCGTCGACGGCGCCGCTGGCCGTCTCCAGCACGATCGCCTGCTCGGCGGCGGGTGCGGCCCCGGCCCCGGCCTGCGTCGCCACGGTCAGCGCCAGCATCGCCCACAGCTTCATGAATCCCATTCTCATCATCTTCTCCTGGTTTGAAAAACATCTAATTAGATGTTTATCTAAATACTAGGCCGCTCTTTACCCGCCGTCAATGCGCGGCGGGTAGGAGCGTCTAACAAAACCTTCATGGCGGCGTTGCATCGTCTCGCCGTACTAGCGTACTGTCTTCGACGATGCGCCTTGCCCTGAAGGCCTTGTTAAACGCTCCGCGGCGAGAAAGGAAAAAATCAGTGCAGCGTGCGCGCGATGCTCGGATTCGGATCGGTATCCGGCTCGTCGTTCATCGGCGTGCGGATGGGCGGCTGGTGGGGATCGGGCGTATCGAAGGGTTCCCGTGGCGGCTCTTCGATGGGCGCCGGATCGGGGGCGCGGTGCGCGTGGATCGTGGCTGCAAACATGGTCGGCTTCTCCTGCTTTTGGAAGCAAAACATTACCACGCAGGGCAGTTTGCCGACGCCCGGCTGGATTACAATGGCGGATTCGACATGAAGGAATCCGTCATGCTGCCTACTCCCGTCGTTGCCGCCGTCGTTGCCCCGCTCGTGCTGTG
>Ga0209023_10000498_pt1 | contig 59192 bp, 51 predicted proteins | sample LakOneMetagenome_FD_187468 | JGI IMG/M metagenome (GOLD analysis project Ga0209023, IMG submission 187468) | Freshwater and sediment microbial communities from Lake Erie, Canada (SPAdes) (version 2) | ecosystem: Environmental > Aquatic > Freshwater > Lentic | place: Lake Erie, Canada...
CCGACCCGCCGGGGGGCTGTCTGCCCCCCGGACCCCCCGAGGATATTTGCGAAAAAGGGAAGAGGCGACATGGACGAAATCTGCCTGCGGTCCGCCTCGGACCTGAGCCGCGGGCTGCGCGCGGGCCAATTCGACGCCGAGGCGGTGATGGGGGCCTGTCTCGACAGGATCGAGGCGATCAATCCATTGGTGAATGCAATCGTGTCGCTCAGGCCGCGCGAAGAGTTGATGGCCGAGGCACGCGCCGCCGACAGGGTGCCCGCGCGAGGCTGGCTTCATGGTATCCCTTTCGCCGTCAAGGATCTGGTGGCGACGAAGGGTCTGCGCACCACCTGGGGCTCGCCCATCTATGCCGATCACGTCCCTGATGCCGACGATCTGCTGGCGGCACGGCTGCGGGCGGCGGGGGCGATCTTCATCGGCAAGTCCAATACCCCGGAATGGGGCCACGGGTCGCACAGTTTCAATCCGTTGTATGGGGTAACGCGCAACCCCTATGACACCGGGCGCTCTTCCGGCGGGTCGTCGGGCGGGGCCGCGGCGGCGCTGGCCGCGCGGCTGGTGCCGGTGGCGGACGGGTCGGACATGATGGGCAGCCTGCGCAACCCCGCAGCCTTTTGCAATGTCTACGGTTTCCGGCCGACCTGGGGCCTCGTGCCGCAGGATGCCGACGGCGACACCTTCCTGAGCACCCTTTCGACGGAGGGCCCGATGGCCCGCACGATCGAGGATCTGGCGCGGCTGCTGGCGGTGCTGTCCGGCCCCAACCCCGAGGTGCCGTTCGGGCGACAGGCCGAAGATTTCGCCGGCGGGCTCGACCGGCCCGTCACCGGCCTGCGCATCGGCTGGCTGGGGGACTGGGGGGGAGCCTATGGCTGCGAGCCGGGGATCCTGGAACAGTGTGAAGCCGCCCTGCGCGCCTTTGAAGAGATCGGCGCGATCGTCGAGCCGGTGGCGCCGCCCTTTCCCGCTGGAAAGCTCTGGCAAAGCTGGATCACGCTGCGCGCCATGCTGAATGCGGGCGCCAAGCGCGCGCTCTATGACAACCCGGAAAGGCGGGCGCGGATCAAGCCCGAGACGATCTGGGAGATCGAGCAGGGCCGGGGTCTGGGCGCGGACGAGGTCTTTGAAGCCTCGATGGTCCGGTCGCGCTGGTATGCCCATGCGGCGCGGCTTTTTGCGCGTTACGATGCTTTGGCCCTTCCGGCCGCGCAGGTCTGGCCCTTCCCGGCAGACTGGCGCTGGCCGCAAGCGATCAACGGGGTTGCGATGGACACCTATCACCGCTGGATGGAGGTGGTGGTGCCGGTCAGCCTGATCGGGCTGCCACGCCTTGCGTTGCCCGCCGGCTTTGGGGCCGCCGGCCTGCCGATGGGGTTGCAGCTTTTCGGGCCGACCGGGGCGGATGGAAAGATCCTTGCCCTGGGGCAGGCCTATCACCGGGCGACCGACTGGCCGGGGCGCATGCCGCCGCGCCTTTAGCTGCGGCTTTGCAGCGCCCTGCCGAAAGGCTAGGGTTGGCCCGATCGAGACCAAAGGACGACCGATGCAGGACACCGCGCCATTCGCCGCCCCCCGGCTTCGCCTGCGCCTGACGCTGGCGCCGGGGCAGTGGCTCGGGCCCGGCAAGGCCGATCTGTTGCAGTGGATCGCCGAGACCGGCTCGATCGCCGCCGCCGGCCGAAGGATGGGCATGAGCTACAAACGCGCCTGGGGGCTGGCCGAGGCGCTGAACGCGATGTTCCCCGCCCCTCTGGTCGTGGCGAACCGGGGCGGCGCGGGCCATGGTGGCGCTACGCTCACCCCGGTGGGGCACGAGGTACTGGCACTCTACCGAACCATGCAGGCCAGGGCGGAGACCACGCTTGCGCCTGAAATCGACCAGCTCGGAGCGTTGAGCAGGGATATGTCCACCCGAACATAACGGTTGCGCCGGGGTGGTCGATTTCGTTATATCCGCCCAGACATAACGAGGTGCCCCATGCCCAGCCTTCCAGCCCTTGCCGCCGCGCTTGCTCTTTTCGCACTGCCCGGCCCGGGCCGGGCCGAGACCGCGACCATCGCCGTCGCCAGCAATTTTGCCCCGACCGCCGAGGCGCTGGCCGCCGACTATGGTGCGGCCTCGGGCGACCAGATCACGATTGCCAGCGGCGCCACGGCCAAGCTTGCGACCCAGATCGCGGCCGGGGCGCCGTTCGATGCGTTCCTGTCCGCCGATCAGGCAACCCCTGAACGGCTTGGCGCCGACGGTTTCGCGCTGCCGGAGACGCGCTTTACCTATGCGGTCGGAACTCTGGTTCTGTGGTCGGCCGAAGCGGCCACTGATCTTGCCGATCCCAAGGCCGCGCTGAAGGCTGCGCGGCACGTGGCGGTGGCCAATCCCGACCTCGCCCCCTATGGCAAGTCAGCCATGCAAACCATTGACAAACTTGGACTTTCAGAAGATCTTGTCGGCCGGATCGTTACCGCCGAGAATATCGGACAGGTGCAGGGCCTGGTGGCAAGCGGGGCGGCCGACATGGGGTTTGTCGCGGGCGCAGCACTTGCCGGCAAACCGGGCGGTGCGCGGTGGCAGGTGCCTGCGGCATTGCACGACCCGCTCACACAGGATGCGATCCTTCTGGCTCATGGCGCCGGCAATATGGCGGCCAAAGGCTTTCTGGCCTATCTGCGCGCGCCCGCCGCCCGCGCCCGCATTGCCGCTGCGGGCTACGGGGTCGGGCCGTGACCGCGGCCGATTTCGCCGCCTTCTGGCTGACCCTGCGGCTCGCGGTGCTGGTCACGGCGATCCTTCTCGTCCTAGCGACACCGCTGGCCTGGTGGCTTGCCACCAGCCGCGCCCGCCTTGCCCCGGCAGCCGAGGCACTGACCGCCCTGCCCCTGGTGTTGCCGCCGACGGTGCTCGGCTTCTATCTCCTGATCCTGTTCAACCCCGGGGCGCCGCTCGGCGCCTTCTGGCTGGCGCTGACCGGCCAGACGCTGACCTTTTCCTTCTGGGGGCTGGTGGTGGCGTCGGTCCTTTATTCGCTGCCCTTCGCCGTGCAACCCCTGCAAGCCGCCTTCACCACCCTCGGCCGCGCACCGATGGAGGCCGCGGCCAGCCTCGGCGCGCGGCCGGCCGATGCGTTCCTGACCGTCGCCCTACCCCTGTCGCGGCGCGGCTATCTGACTGCGGCGGTCCTGACCCTTGCCCATACGATGGGCGAGTTCGGCGTGGTCCTGATGGTAGGCGGCAATATCCCCGGCCAGACCCGGGTGGTGTCGATCGCGGTCTACGAGGCGGTCGAACGGGGCGACTATGGCGCCGCCCAGGCGATCTCGGCGCTTCTGATGGCCTTTTCCTTCATGATCCTTCTTGGCCTGTATGCCACCAATGCCCGCGCCCGGAGCCAGGCATGATCGGGCTCGATTTCTCCCTTCGACGGGGGGACTTCACGCTGAGCCTGCGCGAAAATCTCGCGGCCGAAGGGCTGACCGCGATCTTTGGGCCTTCGGGTGCTGGGAAAAGCACGTTGCTGCGCGCCATCGCCGGGTTCGAACGCACCGGCGGGCGCGTGTGCTTTGGCGATGAAGTCTGGGAGGACGCGCAGGTCTTTCTGCCGCCCCATCGCCGCCGTGTCGGGTTTCTCTTCCAGACGCCGCGGCTGTTCGGTCATCTCGACGTGGCCGGCAACCTTGCCTATGCGGCGCGACGATCCGGCCTCGACATGAGCGTCGCGGACCTGGTGGCGCGCTTCGGCCTTGGCCCGCTTCTGGCGCGCCACCCCCGGCATCTGTCGGGGGGCGAGGCGCAGCGGGTGGCGCTGGTGCGCGCGCTTTTGGCCGCCCCCCGGCTTCTGGTGATGGACGAACCCCTGTCGGCGCTCGATCAGGCACGGCGGGCCGAGATCCTTCCCCTGATCGAGGAGCTGCGCGACACCGCGCGCCTGCCGATCCTCTATGTCAGCCATGCGCTGCCCGAGGTCGCCCGGCTGGCCGGCCGGGTTCTGGCGCTGGCGGGCGGGCGGGCCGTGGCGCACGGGCCCACGGCCGAGGTTCTGGCCAATGCCGCCGCCGCCCCGGCCTTTGGCGGCGAAGAGCCGGGCAGCCTGATCGAGGCCCGGGTCGAGGCCCAAGAACCCGACGGGTTGACCCGGCTGACCTTCCCGGGCGGCACGCTTCTGATCCCGGCGGTGCCCGAGCCCACTGGCGCCCGGCTGCGCCTGCTGGTCGCCGCGCGCGACGTGATGCTGTCGCGCCAACGGCCGGAGGGGCTGAGTGCCCTGAATGTGCTGGCGGTCACCGTCACCTCGGTAACCCTGGACGGCGCGGGGTCGGCGCGGGTCGGCCTTGATTGCGGCGGGGCGGCAATTGCGGCACGCGTCACCGCCCGGTCGGTTGCCGGCTTGTGCCTCGCACCGGGGGTCGCCTGCCACGCGGTGCTGAAATCGGTGGCCCTGGCGCGGGACTGACCGGGGCGACTGACCGGGGCGACTGGCCGGGGCGACTGGCCGGGGCGACTGGCCGGGGCGACTGGCCGGGGCGACTGGCCGGCGCGACGGGCTGGACCGTTCCGGGCTGGGCGGCTAGGTTTCGGTATGGAAAAAACCGCTCTCATCGTTGCCCATGGCCAACCGTCGGATCCGGGCCAGGCCGAGGCCGACCTCGCGCGGCTGGCGGACGGGGTGGCGTTGCATCTGCCAGGCTGGCGGGTCGGGTCGGCCACGCTGGCCGCGCCCGGCGCCGTCGAGGCGGCGGTGGCAAGGCTTGGCGCGCCGGTCGTCTTTCCTTTTTTCATGGCCGACGGCTGGTTTACCCAGCAGGAACTGCCCCGCCGGCTGGGGAACCCTGCGCTGACGATCCTGCCGCCCTTCGGGCGGATGGCGGCGGCCGCCACGCTGGCCGGCCAGGCCGCCCGAACGGCAGTGATCGGGCGGGGCTGGACTGTGGACGATGCCGTGGTGGTTCTGGCCGCGCACGGATCGGGGCGCAGCCGCGCCCCGGCCGAGGCAGCACGCGCCGTTCAGACTGCGCTCGCCGGTTTGGGCTTTTCCGAGGTGCGGCTCGGCTTCATCGAAGAGGCACCCTCCTTGCAGGAGGTCGCCGCCGGGGCGGGCGAAAGGGCGGTCTGCCTGCCGTTGTTCGTGGCCCGCTGGGGGCATGTGGTGACCGACATTCCGGCAGCCCTGGCCGCCGCCGGGTTCCGGGGGCCCTGTCTCGCCCCCCTGGGAACGAGGCCGGAGGTTGCGGGGATCATCGCGGGGGCACTCAACGATAAATTGGGCGAAATGCCGCCCCCCCCTACCCGTGCTTGACCATCACATGCCGCACAACCGAATAATCCTCGAGCGCATAGGCCGACATGTCCTTTCCATAGCCCGACTGTTTCAGCCCGCCATGCGGCATCTCGTTCACCAGCATGAAATGGGTGTTGATCCAGGTGCAGCCATAGCGCAGGCGCGCCGCGGTAGCCATGGCGCGGCCCACGTCGCGGGTCCAGACGCTTGAGGCAAGGCCATAGTCGCTGTCGTTGGCCCAGGCCACCGCCTGATCGACATCCGAAAAGGGCGTGACCGACACCACCGGGCCAAAGACCTCGCGCCGGACGATCTCGTCTTCCTGCCGGGCGCCGGCGATCACGGTCGGCTTGTAGTAAAAGCCGCCATTGCCCATCGTCGCCCCGCCGGTGGTGACCTGAACATGCGGCAGTTCGCGGGCACGCTCGACAAAGCTTGCCACACGGTCGCGCTGGCGCAGCGAAATCAGCGGGCCGATTTCGTTGGTGCTGTCATCGTCATTGCCAAGCCGGATGGTCGAGACCGCCGCCGAAAGGTCGGCCACGAGAGTGTCATAGACCTTCTTGCCCGCATAGATCCGGCAGGCGGCGGTGCAATCCTGCCCGGCATTGTAATAGCCGAAGGCGCGCAGCCCCTCGACCACCCCGGCCACGTCGGCATCGTCGAACACCACGACCGGCGCCTTGCCGCCCAGTTCCAGATGCGTGCGCTTGACCGATTTCGACGCAGCCTGGAGCATCTTCTTGCCGGTGGCCACATCGCCGGTCAGCGAAATCATGTCAATGCCGGGATGGTTGATGAGATAATTCCCCACCGTCTCGCCCCGCCCCGGCAGGATATTGACGACCCCCGCCGGCAGAATCTCCGCAAAGGTCCGTGCCAGTTTCAACGCCGATAGCGGCGTCTGTTCCGACGGCTTGAACACCACGGTATTGCCGGCTCCGATGGCCGGGGCAAGCTTCCAGGCCATCATCATCAGGGGATAGTTCCAGGGCGCGATCGAAGCCACCACCCCCACTGCATCGCGCCGGATCATAGACGTGTGGCCGGCAAGATATTCGCCCGCGATGGCCCCGTGCTGGCACCGCACCGCACCTGCAAAGAACCGGAAGCAATCGACAATCGCCGGAATCTCGTCATTGCGCGCCGCATTTATCGGCTTGCCGCAGTTCAAGGCCTCGAGCGCGGCAAACCCGTCCGCGTCGGCCTCGATCAAGTCGGCGATCCGGTGGAGCGCCGCGGACCGTTCGGACGGCGTGGTCACCGACCAATGCCCAAAGGCCGCGCGCGCGGCGGCGACCGCCCGGTCAACCTGATCGGTCGACGCCTCGGGCAGATCGAGGATCAGGGCTCCTGTGCGCGGGTTCAGCACCTTTTCAGGCGCCTCCTGCCCCGGCTCGAACGCATCGCCGATCAACAGGCTGGTGTCGATGTGAAGGGTCATGTCGGGTCCTTTCATTTGCCCCCGCCGCCGGTCTCCTCGGCTCCGCGGGTCAGGGTGTAGGCTGCAAGAATGGGCAGGAAGGTCGCCATGAAGACGACGATGGCCACCACGTTGGTCACAGGCCGCTGGCGCGGCCGGACCAGCTCGTCCAGCATCCAGATCGGCAGGGTCTTTTGCTGGCCGGCGGTGAAGGTGGTCACGATCACCTCGTCGAACGAAAGCGCAAAGGCAAGCATGCCGCCCGCCAGAAGGGCGGTGCCGAGGTTCGGCAGGATGATGTGGCGAAAGGTCTGAAAGGCGTTGGCGCCAAGATCGGCCGAGGCTTCCAGCATCGAGATACCAAGGCGGCGGAAGCGGGCCACGGCATTGTTGTAGACGATGACGATGCAGAAGGTGGCGTGGCCCAGGACGATGGTCCAGGTCGAAAACGGCACATCGCCCATGGCGAAGGCGGCGCGCAGGGACATGCCGGTGATGATCCCGGGCAGGGCGATCGGCAGGACGATCAGCAGCGAAATGCTTTCGCGCCCCAGAAACCTGTTGCGCGCCATGGCGGCAGCGCAAAGCGTGCCCAGCACGAGCGCCATCGCCGACGACACGGCGGCGACCCGCAGCGACAACCACAGGGGCGGCCAGATATCAGCCCGGTTCCAGGCGACGGCGAACCATTCGGTGGTCAAGCCCGGGGGCGGGAACTGGTAGCTCTTCTCCTCGGTCGTGAATGCGTAAAGGAAGATCAGCAGGATCGGCAGATGCAGGAACAAAAGCCCGAAGACGGCGCCAAGGGTCAGGGCAAAGGGTGGCCGGTCAGAGCGCATCGAACGCCCCCAGTTTGCGGGCGAGCGTCAGGTAGGCCAGCATGATCGCGATCGGGATCACGGCAAAGGCCGCGGCCAGCGGGATGTTGCCAGCGGTGCCTTGCAGCGAATAGACCGCCTGACCGATGAAAAAACGGCTCGATCCGACGATCTGTGGAATGATGTAGTCGCCCAGCGTCAGCGAAAAGGTAAAGATCGACCCGGCCACGATCCCCGGCAGCGCCAGCGGCAGGATCACGCTCCAGAGTGTCCTCAGGCCCCCCGCCCCCAGATCGGCGGACGCCTCGATCATGGATGTCGGCACCCGTTCAAGTGCTGCCTGCATCGGCAGGATCATGTAGGGCAGCCAGACATAGACGAACACCAGGAACGTCCCGATATAAGAGGTCGAAAGCGAATTTCCCCCGATCACCGGAACCGCCAGGATCGCATCCAGCACCGATCCCGCGCCAATCCGGTCGGCCGACCAGGTGACGATCCCCTCCTTGGCGAGAATCAGCTTCCAGGCGTAGACCTTGACCAGATAGGACGACCACAGGGGCAGCATGACCCCAAGGTAAAAAACCGCCTTCCAACGCCCCTTGGCGAACCGCGCGGCATAGAACGCCACCGGAAACGCCAGGATCACCGAGGCCACCGTCACCGCCGCCGCCATCAGCACCGTGCGCAGGATCACATCGTAATTCTGCGGCAGGAAAAGCTCGGCATAGGTCTTCAGCGTGAATTCCCGCACGATCTGGCCCGAGAATTCGTCAATGGAATAGAAGCTCTGCCACAGAAGCGCCGCCAGCGATCCGATATAGACGACGCCCAACCACAAAAGCGGCGGCGCCAGCAGCACGGCCACCAGCACCCCCGGCCGCCGCCAGAATAGCGCCGTCAGCCTGTCGGCCGCCCCGTGGCGCGCTCCCTTCATGCAGACCCCATCAGATGCAGGGCGCCCGGCGCCCATTCCAGGCCTACCTCGGCCCCTATGCCCGGCACCTCACCGCCCGCCGGCACCACGACTGCGATCTCGCTTTCATTGTGGTCCAAATATCCACGGGGGGTGCGGGGGGCAGTCGGCCCCCCGACCGCCACCGTCAGCCGCGTGCCCGCGCCCAGATAGCGCGCGCCGGTCACCCGCCCGACCAGGCCGCCCTCGGTGACCAGCCGGATCGCCTCCGGGCGCAGGCTTGCCCATTCGGCCGCCCCACCGAACGCGCGTGTCGTTTCGGGTGCCAGCACGTTGGACGAGCCGACGAAATCGGCGACAAAGCGGGTGGCGGGTCGTTCGTATATGTCGGCGGGCGTTCCGACCTGCGCTACCCGGCCTTCGCTGAAAACCGCCACCCGGTCGGCCATGCTCAGCGCCTCGCCCTGATCGTGGGTGACAAAAACAAACGTGATGCCAAGGCGTTGCTGTAGCCCCTTCAACTCGTCCTGCATCGCCTCGCGCAGCTTGAGATCCAGCGCCCCGAGCGGCTCGTCAAGCAACAGGACCCTGGGCTCGTTCACCAGCGCGCGGGCCAGTGCAACGCGCTGACGCTGGCCGCCCGAAAGCTGCGCGGGCTTGCGGTCGCCAAAACCGTCGAGCTTGACCAGGGCCAGCATCTCTTCGGCGCGCGCATGACGGCGGGCGGACGCGATGCCCCTGACCATCAGCCCGTAGGCCACATTGTCGCGCACCGACATATGCGGGAAAAGCGCATAATCCTGAAAGACGGTGTTCACAGACCGCCGGTTGGGCGGCACCTGCCCGCACGTCTCGCCAAAAATCAGGATCTCGCCCGCCGTCGGCGATTCGAACCCCGATATCAACCGCAGGCAGGTGGTCTTGCCCGACCCCGAGGGCCCGAGCATGGCAAAAAACGATCCTTCCTCGATCGTCAGATCGACCCGATCGACAGCCTTTATCGGCGCCGAGGGTGGCCCGAAATGGCGCGATACGGAACGAAATTCGACAGCGACGGTCATGGGTTGATCCGGAAACAGTGTGCGGGGCGCGCCGCGCTATCGCGGCACGCCTGCTTGCAAGGCCGTCGGGCAGGTGCCGCGCCCGCCCCCGGGGCCACGGGTGAGGGCTCAGCGCCCGCCGATCACGCCGATATAATCGCTGACCCAGCGGTAATAGGGCACGCAGGCCCCCTCGCCTTGCGAACAGTTCGCCACCGGGGTGGTCCAGAAATGAATCCTGTCGAAATCGTCCATCCCGTTCGCGGTGCAGCCTTCCTTGGTCTGCTGTCCGGACTTGTCGGTGCAGGCCTCCGGCACAACCGGGTTCGATCCGAACCAGACCGACAGGTCCGACTGAAGGTTCGACGACAGCGTATGTTCCATCCATTTGTAGGCGCAGTTCGGATGGGCGGCGTCTGCCTCCATCATCGTCGTGTCGGCCCAGCCGGTCGCCCCCTCGGACGGGATGGTCGAGGCAATCTTGGCCTTGTCGGCCGCCAGCAGGTTCACCTGGAACGGCCAGGAGCCGGAAGCCACGACCCCCTCGTTCTTGAAATCGTCGACCTGGATCATCGCATCGTGCCAGTAGCGGCCGACCAGTTCGCGCTGGCCGCGCAAAAGGTCGAGCGCCGCCTTGTACTGATCCTCGTTCAACTCGTAGGGCGAAGTGATCTTGAGCTCGGGCTTGTGCGCCATCAGATACAGCGCGGCGTCGGCAATGTAGATCGGCCCATCATAGGCCTGAACCCGGCCCTTGTTCGACTTTCCGTCGGGCAGTTTCTGTTCTTCGAACACCACCGACCAGCTTTTCGGCGCTTCCTTGAAGACGTCGGTATTGTACATCAGCACGTTCGGGCCCCACTGGTAGGGCACGCCGTAATGGACGCCGCCCACAGTGAACCACGGCCCGTCCTTCAGCCGCGGATCGACCCTGGACCAGGACGGGATCAGGTCGGTGTTGATCGGCTGGACACGCTTGCCGGCCACGAGACGCAAGGACGCATCGCCCGATGCGGTGACCAGGTCGAAGCCGCCCTCGTTCATCAGCGCCACCATCTCGTCCGAAGTGTTGGCGGTCTTGACATTGACCTTGCAGCCGGTCGCGGCCTCGAACTTGGTCACCCAGTCATAGGCCTTGTCGCTGTCGCCGCGCTCGATATAGCCCGGCCAGGCGACGATGTTCAGTGCCCCCTCGCCATCGCCGACCGCTGTCATCTCGGCCGAGGCCACGGTCGCGCCGGCGAAGGCGAGGATGGTAGTCGAAATCAGGATACGTCTCATCGGTCGTTCCCCCTGTTGTGCGGCCGGTCTGAATGCGCCGGCGCCTGCCCGCAGTTTGCGGCCAACCCGGACCTTTCGCAATATGAAAGGAAAGATAGATGATATCGGAAAATCAGATGGATCGCCCCGGGGCTGGCCCTGCGACGAGGCCAGCGCAGCTTTTGTCGGGCTGGCTCTACCGTTCGGGAACCGCCCCTTGCGCCGCGCGGACGAAATTGCGCGCAACCGGGCCGAGCGGTGCCCCTTTGCGCCAGGCCAGACCGACCTGAACCGATGGCAGATCGCCCGACACGTCGCGGATCTCGATCCGGTCGCCTTCCAGCGACCAGGGCCGGTAGACGAGGCTGGGCAGCAGCGCCACGCCCGCCCCGGTGGCTACGAGGCTGCGCACCGCCTCGACCGACCGCGTGCGAAAGGCGATGTCGGGCTTGACGCGCAGGGCGGCCATCAGGTGCCGGGTGGATTCCTCGATCTCGTCCACTGTCAGCACGATCAGCTGCTCGCCCGCCAGATCGTCAAGCCCGATCGCCTCGGCATCGGTCAGCCGGTGGCCGGTCGGCAGCCAAAGGCGATAGGGCGAGACCAGAAGCGATTCCACCTGAAGCGCAGCCCGATCGCGGATGGACGAGGTCAGAAGCACCGCCACATCCAACTCGCCCCCGATCAGAAGATGCTGAAGGTAGTCGGCATTATCCTCGACCGCGGAGAGGTCGACCCGCGGATAAGCGCGGCGGAACCGCGACAGCAGGTCCGACAGGACATAGCCAGCCACCAGCGAGGTGACCCCAAGCGACAGGCGCCCACCCATGTCGCCGCCTTCCTCCCGAAAGGCCAGGCGCGCGTTCGACACATCGCCCAGTATCTGACTGGCATGGCGCAGGAAGAGCGAGCCCTTGTGCGTCAGATCAAGCCCCCTCGCCCGACGCTCGAACAGCACCACGCCGAGATCGGCCTCGAGCGACTGGATCGCCTCGGTCACCGACGATTGCGAGATCGACAGGGCCCGCGCGGCGGCCGAAACGCTGCGCTGCTCGGCAGCGGCGACAAAGAAGCGAAGCTGACGTAGTGTGAAGGCCATGCGCCATCTCTGCCCGCCGGTAGGTCCGCGTCAACTGCCAGCCGCCGGGTTTCATTTTGCCATTGTGCCACCGAGGTATTTGTGAAGGTTTCATGACACTTTTGTAACAGCGCCCGCGAATCAGGAGAACGAGACCTTGCCCGAGAACACCCCGATCCTGTTCGTCATCCATGTCGCGGGCGCGGCGGCGCTCTTGATCTGGGCGGTCAGGCTGGTCAGGACCGGGGTCGAACGGGGCTGGTCGGTGCAGCTGCGCCGCTGGTTGCGGCGCGGCAACGAAAGCCGGCTTCTGGCGGCCGCGGCCGGGACCGGGGCCACGATGGTCCTTCAAAGCTCGACCGCGGTGGCCGTGTTGGTGGCGAACTTCGCCGCGGCCGGCACCCTGACCGGCGAGGCGGGAACGGCCGTGATGCTGGGCTCGTTCCTCGGGTCGGCGATCGTCACGCAGATCCTCGTGACGCCGGCCACCTGGCTGGTGCCGGTCCTTCTGCTGGCGGGGGTGACGATCTTCCAGCGCTCGCAGCAGCGCGAATGGCGGATGGCCGGGCGCTGCCTGATCGGGCTGGGGTTGATCTTCGTGGCCCTGGGCATGATGCTGGCCGCCACCGAGCCCCTGGCCAAGGCGCAGGGGCTGACCGCGGTCATGGCCTATCTCGGCGGCGATCCGGTCACGGCCTTCGCGATCGGGGCGGTCTTCACCTGGGCGGTGCAATCGTCGGTCACGTCGGTCCTTTTGGTGGTTACGCTGGCCCAGACCGGGGTGATGCCGGTGTCGGCAGGCGCGGCGATGGTGCTGGGGGCCAACCTCGGCTCGTCGATGAACGGGCTGACCCTGACACTGGGTTCAGGGCTCGAGGCGCGGCGGATGATCCTCGCCAACCTGGCAGTGCGGGGCGGCGGGGCGGCGGTCGCGCTCCTGACCCTTGCGCTGGCGCGGCCATCGTTCGACGCCTTGGGGCCGACCCCGGCACGGCAGGTGCTGAACCTCCATCTTCTGTTCAACCTGGCGCTTCTGGTGCTGGCGCTGCCCGTCATCGGCCCCCTGATGCGGGCCGCGCGCCGTCTGGTTGCACCGCCTGCGGTCGCCGCGCGCCTTGATCGGGCGTCGGCGCTTGACCCCGCTACGCTGGATCAGCCGGCGCGCGCGCTTTCGGCGGCAACGCGCGAGATCCTCGTCATGGGCGAAGGGGTCGAGGCGATGCTGCGCGCGATCATGGGCCTTTACCGGACCTGGGACGGGTCCGCGGCCGACGCCATCCGCCTCAAGGAGGAAGATGTCGATCGCATCCATCTCGAGACCAAGCTGTTCCTCGCCCGGCTTCAGCGCACCGACCTTGACGAGACATCGGAGCGGCGGGCGCTGGGGCTTGCCGAGATGGGCGCCAACCTGGAAAGCGCCGCCAACGTCATTTCCCAGTCGATGCTGCCACTGGCGCGCCGCTTGGATCAGGAAGGGGTGACTTTCTCGGAAACCGGCTTCACCGAGATCAACGACTTCCACGATCGGGTGCTGGCCAACGCCCAGGCAGCGCTGAACGTGGTGATGACGCTGAACCCCGATGCCGCCCGCGCCCTGGTCGCGGAAAAAGATAATGTGCGCGATATCGAACAGGGCCTGCAACGCTCGCACCTCGAGCGGCTGAAGGAGGGGCGCGTCGAATCGATCGAAACGTCGAACATCCACCAGGAAACACTCCGGGCGCTGAAACAGGTGAATACCGCCTTTTCGCAGGTGGCCTATCCGATTCTGTCCGAGACAGGCGACCTGCTCGCCAGCCGGCTGACGCGCACGGCAGGCTAGACCGCCCGTCGTATCACCGGGTGCCCGGACTGGCGCGGGAAGGTCCGCGCGGGGGCTGGCCTGCGGACAGTTTCAGCCCAACTTAAGCGTAACGCTGCAACCTGTGGGCGCGCCCGCGCTGCCGAAAATATGACCCCCAAGGAGACTCTTGCCAGACGATCAAATTTAGTGATTTGAATAAGCCGCGGGACGGGACAGACACCCGGCCAATGCCAAAGGCTGCACAACAATAAAACGAATGCCGCCGGGCCGCTTTCGAACAATAACCAGGGAGATCATCATGAAAGATACCAAGACGTTCGGTCGCCGAACATTCCTCAAGGGCACGGCGATGGGCGCCGGCCTGATCGCCGCCCCGGCGATCATTTCCAGCAAGGCGCTCGCCTCGTCGGGCGAGTTGAACTTCACCGGCTGGGCCGGCTACCCGACCATGACAACCGACGTGTTCCCCACCTTCACCAAGGCAACGGGCATCAAGGTGAACTTTACCGAGCAGCCCGATCAGGATTCGATGTTCGCCGCAGCCAAGGTCGCGCTTCAGTCTGGCGGGATCGACATGATCGAACCGACGATCGACCGTTGGGGAGGCTGGAACTCCAACGGGCTCTTGCAGCCGTGGGATCCAGCCAAGCTGGCCATGGACAACTATCTGCCCGGCCTTGCCGATGGCGCCGCCGGGACGCGGTCGCACGACAAGGACGGCAAGCTTTTCTACGTTCCGTCGAACTGGGGCACCGAGGGGCTGGTCGCCAATTCGAAGGACGCCGTGCTCGCGTCGCCGCCCTCGATCGGCGACCTGTTCAACCCCAAGAACCAGATCACCGTGCGCCCGCATTCGGCGCTGGTCGCCGCCGGCCGCTGGCTGGAAGCCCAGGGCAAGCTGCCGCGCCCGTGGCTCGACAGCTACACCGACATGGGCGCCATGGTGCAACTTTGGGATTTGGCGCTCGACTTCGCCATCAAGTCCAAGGGCAACGTGGTTCAGTGGTGGAACGGCGAGAACGACGCGCACGCCGGCTTTGTCGCCAACGGCGCGACGCTGGGCCAGTGCTGGGATTCGACCGGCTACAACCTGCGCAATGACGGCTACAAGTACATCGCCCCGGTCGAAGGCGCCATCGCCTGGCATCAGGGCTTCGTGTGCATGAAGAACGCTGCCAACGTCGATCAGGCGCATGAGCTTGCCAAGTGGACCTCGACCCCCGAAGGCGCCGCCCTCTGGGCCACCGCCTTCTCGTCGAACCCGGTCGGCAAGGGCGCGGCCAAGATGCTGAAGCCCGATGTCGCGGCCTTCTACTCGGCCACTTTCGACGATGCGGCGCTGGCCAAGCTCTGGTGGTGGCCGGATCAGTCGGCCGACTTCATCTCGAAGCGCGGCGAATATGCCGACAAGTACAAGTCGGCCTGACCGATGAAACGCACGCGCCGGCGCCCTTCGGGGGGCCGGCGCACTGCATTTTTCGGCATGGTGGCTTGGACCTACCTGTCTTGCAAAGTGGCTATAGCCTCTCTGCCGTGCGGGTGGACTGCTGCACCGAACAAGAATCGCAAACCATTAGGGGAAGGGCTGCCGGATGAGCGCTGGGATCGATCTTGATAACGTTTGCTGCGACTTTGGAAGTTTTCGCGCGGTCGACCATGTGAACGTGAACATCAGACCGGGCGAGTTCTTTTCCTTCCTCGGGCCGTCGGGCTGCGGCAAGACCACGATCCTGCGCATGATTTCCGGCTTCACAGACCCGTCGTCCGGTGTCATCCGCATTGGCGGAAAGGACATGAAGGGCCAGCGGCCCAACCAGCGGCCGACGGCGCTGATCTTTCAGAACCTCGCACTGTTTCCACTGATGCCGATCTGGGAAAACATCGCCTTCGGGCTCGAGGTGCGCGGGGTCGACAAGGCCAAGCGGCGGGCACGGGCCGATGAGCTTCTGGCTCTGGTCGATCTGCCGGGGGCGGCCGACAAGATGGTCAGCCAGCTTTCCGGTGGCCAGAAGCAACGGGTGGCGATCGCGCGCGCGCTGGCGGTGGAACCGTCGGTGATGCTCTTGGACGAGCCCCTGTCGGCCCTGGACCTGAAGCTGCGCCAGCACATGCGCGCCGAACTGCGCGCCATCCAGAAGCGCACCGGCGTCACCTTCATCTACATCACCCACGATCAGGGCGAAGCGCTCGCCATGTCCGACCGCGTCGGCGTCATGTCGCAGGGCCGTCTTCAGCAGGTCGCCGACCCGCGCGAGATCTACAACAACCCGGTCAATGGCTTCGTCGCGTCGTTCGTCGGCGAAAACAACATCCTGAGCGGCGAAGTCCAGAACCCCGCCGCGGGCGTGGCCAGTTTCGCCACCGCCATCGGCACCTTCCGCGCCCGGCTGGGCGAAGCGGCAAAGGGCCACGATGTGCGGCTGTACGTGCGCCCCGAACACATGATCCTGTCCGATCTGCCCGGGGCGGAAAATTCGGTGCCGGTGACCATTGCCGACGTGTCGTTCGAGGGGAATTTCATCTCGGTTCAGGCCCATGCCGAAAACGGAGCCGGGCTGACCGCGGAACTGCGCAACGATGGCTCTGCCACCGTGCCCGCCCCGGGCACGCGGATGCACATGACGTTCGATGCGGCGCGCGCCGCGATCCTGCCGAATTCCAGCGTCGCGGAGGCCTGAGCGATGCAAGACCTTCTGCGCCGTTATGGCACGATGCTGACCGCGATCTTCATCCTTCTGGCCGCCTTCTGGCTGTTGATGCTGGTGATCCTGCCGAACTTCACCCTGTTCGAAACCTCGTTCCGGCCCTATCTGCCAATGGTAGATGTCGGCGGGCCGAAGGATACCTATTCCTTCAACAACTACCTGAAGGTTTTCAACAACGACAGCCCGACTACGATCCTGGGCCTCACCTTCCAATGCCCGATCCATGTCAAGATCTTCTTCGAGACGATCTGGTTTTCGACCATCGCCACGCTCTGCACCTTCATTCTGGCCTATCCGCTGGCCTACTATCTGTCCAAGATCGTCAGCCCGAATTCGCTGCCGACGCTGTTCCTGCTGCTCTTCGTGCCGCTCTGGGTGTCCGAAGTGCTGCGCGCGTTTGCCTGGTGGATCATTCTGGCGCTGAAGGGGCCGCTGAACGTGGTGTTGATGGGGCTTGGCCTGATGGATCAGCCCGTGCGCTGGATTCAGGGCTATGACGGGGTGATGATCGGGCTCATCTACACCTATGTCCTTTTCATGCTCTTTCCGCTCTACAACGCCATCCAGTCGCTTGACACCAACCAGATCGAGGCGGCCGACGATCTGGGCGCGTCGTGGTGGCGGATCCACTTGCGGATCATCCTGCCCCATTCCAAGCCCGGCATCGCCTCGGGCGCGGTCATGGTGTTCATGCTTTCGGCCGGCTCGCTTCTGGTCCCGACGCTTCTGCAATCGACCACCTCGCAATGGTTCACCCAGACGATCCAGCAATGGATGCTGGAAAGCCAGGACTGGAATACAGGGTCGGCCTATGCCTTCATGCTCTTGATCCTGTGCACACTGTTCGTAAGCCTGGTCATGCGGGTCTTCAAAGTGAAACTCAGCGATATTGCGAAATAGGGGGCGGGGATGAAAAAGAAAACCAACTTCCTGTTTCACCTCTACATGGGCCTGTTCCTGGTCTACATGCTGGTGCCGCTGATGATCATGGGCGGGGCTGCGTTCAACGACAGCCGCCTGCCGACGATCGTGCCCTGGAAGGGGCTGACCGACCGGTGGTTCATCGAGCTTTACAACGACGACCGTATCTGGATCGCCTTTCGCAACACCATTCTGGTCGCATTGTCGGTGGTGGCGCTGGCGGTGCCGATCGGAACCGCGTCGGCGATCCTGGTGAATTCGATCTCGGGGCGGGTCCGGTCGATCCTCTACGGGGTCATGGTCGCGCCGATCCTCGCCCCCGGCGCGGTCATCGGCATTTCGACGCTGCTCTTCTGGAACAAGCTTTCGATCGGCGCGGGGCTTCACCTGTCGGTTCTGGGGCAGGTCAGCTATATCGCGGCCTTCGTGATGCTTCTGGTGCTGGCGCGGCTGCAAAGCTTCGACAGCGGGCTCGAGGAAGCGGCGCTCGACCTTGGCGCGAGCCATGCCCAGGTCATGCGCCGCGTGTTGCTGCCGCATCTCTACCCCGCGCTTGGCGCCGGGGCGGCAATCTCGTTCTTCCAGTCGATCGAGAATTTCAACGTGACGCTCTTCACGCGGGGCGGCGCCGACACGCTGACCGTCTATGTCTTTTCCAAGGTCCGGTCGGGCATCACCCCGTCGATCAACGCACTGGCTCTGCTTCTGATCAGCGCGACGCTTCTCTGCGCGGCTGCCTATGAATTGTCGCGGCGGCGCAAGGAGCGCCAGCTTGCGGCGCTGGAGAGGGCCACGGACTAGGGCGCCTGGCATTATATGGCCGGCGAAACTGGCCCTACGCTCGGCGACGAAACCGACGATACTCGTCAGCGAAGCCGGCCCTTGGACGGGCCGGTCCTTTCCCGATGCGATCCAGCGAGGCAGATCATGAATACCCGGATGAACCCCAACGACATTTCGGCGGTGATCGAGGCCGATCGCGCCCATGTCTGGCACCACCTGTCGCAGCACAAGCAATATGAAACCGTCGACCCCCGGGTGATGGTCGAGGGCAAGGGCCTTCGGGTATGGGATGCGCGCGGCAAGGAATATCTCGATGCCGTGTCCGGCGGGGTCTGGACGGTTAACGTGGGCTACGGGCGCACCAGCATCGCCGATGCGGTGCGCGACCAACTGGTCAAGATGAACTATTTCGCGGGCTCGGCCGGGTCGGTCCCGTCATCCCACTTTTCGGAAAAGCTGATCTCGAAGATGCCGGGGTTGACCCGGGTCTATTTCTCGAACTCGGGCTCGGAGGCCAACGAAAAGGTCTACAAGATGGTGCGCCAGATCGCGCACAAGCACCATGGCGGCAAGAAATGGAAGATCCTCTACCGCGAGCGCGACTATCACGGCACCACCATCGGGACGCTGGCGACCAGCGGCCAGGCCGAGCGGGCAGCGCAATACGGTCCCTACCCCGACGGGTTCGTGATGGTGCCGCACTGCCTGGAATACCGCAAGCAATGGGACGTTGAAAACTACGGCGAACGGGCGGCGGACGCGATCGAGGAAGTGATCCTGCGCGAAGGCCCGGATACGGTCGGCGCCATCGTGCTGGAACCCGTCACCGCCGGCGGCGGGGTGATCGTGCCGCCGGCGGGCTACTGGCAGCGCGTTCAGGACATCTGCAAGAAATACAACATCTTGTTGCACATCGACGAAGTGGTCTGCGGGGTTGGCCGCACCGGCACCTGGTTCGGCTATCAGCACTATGGCATCCGCCCGGATTTCGTGACCATGGCCAAAGGTGTGGCTTCGGGCTATGCGGCGATTTCCTGCACGGTGACGACCGAGGCGGTCTTTGAGATGTTCAAGTCAGATGCCGCCGATCCGATGAGCTATTTCCGCGACATTTCCACCTTTGGCGGCTGCACGGCCGGCCCGGCGGCGGCGCTGGAAAACATGCGCATCATCGAGGACGAGGGCCTTTTGGACAACACGGTGAAGATGGGCGACCGGGTGCTGAACAACCTTCGCGCCCTTCAGGACAAGCACAGGGTGATCGGCGACGTGCGCGGCAAGGGCCTTTTCTGCGGGGCCGAACTGGTGGCGGACCGCAAAACCAAGGAACCGATGGATGAAAAGCGCGTGGCAGCGGTGGTGGCCGACTGCATGGCGCAAGGCGTGATCATCGGCATGACCAACCGTTCGCTTCCGGGCCTGAACAATACATTGTGCCTGTCGCCCGCGCTGATTTCGACGGCCGACGACATCGATCAGATCACCGGAGCGATCGATCAGGCCCTGACCAAGGTCTTCGGATAGAACAGGCAGAAGGGTGCGAGGGCTTTGCCCTCGCGCTCCCAGGATATTTGCACCACAATGAAGGGGGATCGGCTGCCGCATCAGCGGGCGGGCCGATCCTGCGCAATATTGTGGGCTTGGATATGCCGATCGCGGTCGAAAGTTTCTTCCTGACGTCGGGGGCAGGCGGCACCCTGCAGCAGCAGATCCAGGCGATGGTCGCCGGGGGCATCCTGCACGGCCGGTTCCGGCCGGGCGAAAAGCTGCCGTCGAGCCGCGGGCTGGCCGCGCATCTGGGCGTGAGCCGGATCACTGTGACGCTGGCCTATACCGAACTTGTGGCGGGCGATTATCTGACCTCGCGCGGGCGGTCGGGCTATTTCATCTCGCAAGACGCCCCGCGCCGGCCGGATTTCGGGCCGGCCGCGCACCCCTCCGGTGATACGGTCGACTGGGCGCGGATCACGGCCGGGCGGTTCGATGCCGTGCCCGACCTGCCCCGACCCGAAGACTGGCGCACCTATCCTTTTCCCTTCATCTACGGCCAGGCGGATGCCACGCTGTTCGATCATCAGAACTGGCGCCAATGTGCGCTGCGGGCGCTTGGCCGGCGCGATTTCGATGCGTTGACCGCGGATTACTACACCCGCGATGATCCCCTGCTGATCGAATATATCGTGCGCTCGATTCTGCCCCGGCGCGGCATCGTTGCGCGCCCCGAAGAGGTGCTGGTGACGATGGGGGCGCAGAACGCGCTCTGGCTGGCCGCGCAGGTGCTTCTGGCGCCCGATCGGCTGGCGGTCCAGGAAAACCCGTCCTATCACGGGCTGCGGGTGATCGTCGGGCAGACCCGCTGCCGCACCGCCTTTGTCGATGTGGATGCCGAGGGGCTGCCGCCCGAAGCCATCCCGCCCAAGGCGGACGTGGTCTTCACAACGGCGAGCCACCAGTGCCCGACCAACACCACCATGCCCCTCGCCCGCCGCCGCGACTTTCTCGCGCGCGCCGAACGTGACGATTTCGTCATCGTCGAGGACGATTACGAATTCGAGATGTCGTTTCTCAAGGCGGCGTCGCCGGCGCTGAAATCGCTCGATCAGGGTGGGCGGGTGATCTATGTCGGGTCTTTCTCGAAGTCGCTCTTTCCCGGCCTGAGGCTCGGCTATCTGGTCGGATCAGAGCGTTTCATCCGCGCCGCCCGGTCGCTGCGCGCCACGGTCCTGCGTCACCCGCCCGGCCATATCCAACGCACCGCCGCCTATTTTCTGGCCCTTGGCCATTACGACACCCATCTGGGGCGCATGGCCCAGGCATTCCGCCGACGCCGCATGGCGATGGACGACGCAATCGCCACTTCGGGCCTGACGATTGCCGGCGGCGGCGGCTTTGGCGGGTCGAGCTTCTGGATGCAGGCGCCCGACGGAGTAGATTGCGACCGGCTGGCGCTGGATCTGCGCGCCCGCGGCGTGCTGATCGAGCCGGGCCGGGCCTTCTTCGGCCCGGAGGACCCGCGGGCGAACTTCTACCGGCTCGCCTATTCGTCGATCGCGCCGGGACGGATCGCCGAAGGGATTGCGCTGATCGCCGAAGCGATCCGGGAAACTGGACTTAAATAGTCGATCACGCTGGCCCTAACCCGGGGCCGGGGGTTACGATTAGATGCAGGCCAAGCCGCTGCCCGTGCCGGGTAGATCACAGGAGATGCGCTATGAAAATGACCACCGAAGAAGCCTTTGTGAAGGTACTCCAGCGGCACGGGATCGAACATGCGTTCGGGATCATTGGATCGGCCTTCATGCCGATCTCGGATCTGTTCCCCAAGGCTGGAATCACCTTTTGGGACTGCGCGCACGAAGGGTCGGGCGGCATGATGGCCGACGGCTATACCCGCGCCTCGGGCCGGATGTCCATGATGATCGCCCAGAACGGCCCCGGCATCGCCAATTTCGTCACAGCGGTGAAGACCGCCTACTGGAACCATTCGCCCCTTCTGCTGGTCACCCCGCAGGCCGCCAACAAGACCATCGGCATGGGCGGCTTTCAAGAGGTCGAACAGATGGCGATGTTCGAGGAAATGGTCGCCTATCAGGAAGAGGTGCGTGACCCGTCGCGCGTGGCCGAGGTTCTGAACCGCGTCATCATCAATGCCCGCCGCGCCAGCGCACCGGCCCAGATCAACATGCCGCGCGATTTCTGGACGCAGGTGATCGACATCGACCTGCCCGAGATCGTCACGTTCGAGCGCCCGGCCGGTGGCCAAGCAGCCATCGCGGCGGCGGCCGACCTGTTGTCGGGCGCGAAATTCCCCGTCATCCTGAACGGCGCCGGTGTCGTTCTTGGCGGTGCCATCCCCGCGTCGATGAAACTGGCCGAGCGGCTCGATGCCCCGGTCTGCGTCGGCTACCAGCACAACGATGCCTTTCCGGGTTCGCATCCCCTGTTCGCCGGCCCCCTCGGCTACAACGGCTCGAAATCGGCGATGGAGTTGATTGCCGAGGCCGATGTGGTTCTTTGCCTCGGCACCCGGCTCAACCCGTTCTCGACCCTGCCAGGCTATGGGCTCGACTACTGGCCGAAACAGGCGAAAATCATTCAGGTCGACATCAACGCCGACCGCATCGGATTGACCAAGAAGATCGCCGTCGGGATCGTCGGTGATGCAAAAAAGGTCGCCGAAGCAATTCTCGCACGGCTGGCGCCCGAGGCTGGCGATGAGGGCCGCAAGGACCGAAAAGCCCTGATCGCGCAGAAGAAATCAGCCTGGGCGCAGGCGCTTGCCTCGATGGACCATGAGGACGACGACGCGGGGACCACCTGGAACCAGCGCGCCCGCGCCGCACGGCCCGACTGGATGAGCCCCCGCATGGCCTGGCGCGCCATTCAGGCTGCCTTGCCCCGCGATGCGATCATCAGCAGCGACATCGGCAACAACTGCGCCATCGGCAATGCCTACCCGACCTTCGAAGCCGGGCGCAAATACCTCGCCCCCGGCCTTTTCGGCCCCTGCGGCTATGGTCTGCCGTCGGTCATCGGCGCCAAGATCGCCTGCCCTGACGTGCCGGTGGTGGGGTTTTCGGGTGACGGCGCCTTTGGAATCGCGGTGACCGAACTGACCGCCATCGGCCGACCGGAATGGCCGGCGGTCACGCAAGTCGTGTTCCGCAACTACCAGTGGGGCGCGGAAAAGCGCAATTCTACCCTTTGGTATGACGACAATTTCGTCGGGACCGAGCTTGATACCAATGTCAGCTATGCAGGCATCGCCAAGGCCTGCGGGCTGCAAGGCGTGGTGGTGCGAACGATGGAGGAACTGACGACTGCGCTGCGTGGCGCCATCGACGATCAGATGATCCATGGCAAGACCACGTTGATCGAGGCCATGATAAATCAGGAACTGGGCGAACCCTTCCGCCGCGACGCAATGAAGAAGCCGGTTGCCGTGGCGGGGATCTCGCGCACCGACATGCGCCGGCAGGAGGCCTGAGATGCGCTACGACGGCGCCATCGCCAGGCCGGGCACCCACGGCTTTGCCACCGCTGACCGGCTGCGGGCCCGGGGGTGGAACGCCAGCACCCGGGCGGTGGGGGTGGACGATGCCGTTCTGTGCCGCACCGGGGCGCCCTGTGTCATCGACAGCGTGGCCGATATCGACCCGGTGAACTGCGCTATCAAAGAGCGCCTGACGCGCGGCGCGCGCCCGTGATCCCCTTCGCCCTCGGCACGTCGGCGCTGACGTGGATGGTGGCTGCCATCCTGATCGCGGGCTTCGTGCGCGGCTATTCGGGCTTTGGCTTTTCTGCCCTGACCATCGCCGCCTCGGGGCTGGTGATGAATCCGCTGCATTTTGTCGCCGTCGTGGTGATCTGGGAAGCGGTGATGACCCTTCAGGCCTGGCGCAATATCGGACCTGATATTGATTGGGGGCGGGTGGGCTGGCTGGTGGCCGGGGCGGTGATCGGTCTGCCCATTGGCCTTTGGGCGCTGAACGCGATTTCCGAGGATGCGGCGCGGGCAGCGATTTCCGCCTATGTGCTGGCAATGTGCGGTGTCCTGCTGGCGGGCTGGCGAATGCGGGCCGAGGCGCGGCCCCCGGTAACCTTCGGGGCGGGCATCGCCTCGGGCCTGGCCAACGCGCCGGGCATGGGGGGGCTGCCGGTCGCGGCCTTCTTCGCCGCCCAGCCGATCAGGCCCGCGGTCTTTCGGGCGACGCTTGTTGCCTATTTCCCGCTTCTCGACCTCTATTCTGCGCCCCTTTACTGGTGGCACGGCATGGTGACATGGGAAACGATCAGGACATCGCTTCTGGGTCTGCCGCTGGTTCTGGCGGCAAACTGGGCGGGCAGCCGGCATTTCCTGCGGACCGACCCGCAGGATTTCCGGCGGTTTGCCATTCTGCTTCTGGCCGGGCTGGCGCTGCTGGGCCTGGTCAAGTCGGTGCTCTGAAGGATGGTGGACGTTCTGGTCATCAATGCCGGATCGTCGTCGATCAAGGCGGCGGTCTTCAGCGACGGCATGACCTTGCGCCTTTCGGCCAGCGTTTCGGAGATCGGCGGCGCAGCGACATTGCGGATTCGATCGACGACCGAACCTGTCGAAGCAGCCGACCATGGCGCGGCCCTGTCGCAACTTCTGGCGGCCTTCGCGACCCAGGGAATGCGGCTTGCCGATCTGGCGGCGGCCGGGCACAGGGTGGTGCATGGCGGCCAGACCCTGATCCGCCCGGAATTGATAAATCCGAACATCGAACGGGCGATCGAGGCCTGCATTCCGCTCGCTCCCTTGCATAATCCGCATAATTTGTCAGCGATCCGGGCTTTGGCCACGCTCGTCCCGGGACTGCCGCAGGTCGCCTGTTTCGACACCGGCTTTCACGCGACAAACCCCGAAGTTGCGCGGCGCTATGCGATCCCCGCAGCCGAGGACGCGGCCGGTATCCGCCGCTATGGCTTTCACGGGATTTCCTATGAAAGCCTTGTCGACCACCTGCCCGCCCTGATCGGTGCACCGCTGCCCGCCCGCCTGCTGGCGCTGCATCTCGGCAACGGCGCCTCGCTTTGCGCCATCCGCGACGGGCGCTCAGCCGCCACGACCATGGGCTATTCGCCGCTTGACGGGCTGACCATGGGCACCCGCGCAGGCAGCATCGACGGCAACGCGGTGCTGCGACTGGCCGAACAGCACGGAATCGATGGGGCCGCCCGCATTCTCAACCGCGAAAGCGGGCTTCTGGCACTTGGGGGCGCGTCCGACATGCGCAGCCTTGCGGGCGCCGGCACCGACGATGCGCGCTTTGCGATTGCGCATTTCTGCTATTGGGTGGTGCGTCATTCCGGTTCGATGATCGCGGCCATGGGCGGGCTTGACGCGGTGGCCTTCACCGGCGGCATCGGCGAGAATGATGCAGCGGTTCGCGCGGAAATCCTGGCGGGCCTTGGCTGGGCCGGTCTGGCGGCCGACGCGGCCGCCAACCGGGCGGGCGCACCGCGCCTTCACGCCGAGGGGTCGCGCGTTCGGGCCTGGATCGTTCCGGCCGAGGAAGAGCGGCATATCGCGGCGGCGGCGCTGCGCTGCCTTGGTTCCAGCTAGGGGCTCATGCGCGAACATCAATCATTGCATGTGGCCTCGCCCCTGTCGAAGATCAGCGCACGAAGCGCGGGGGGCGAGATGATTCTGAAAGAACCGACGCTGGACCGGTCGCCCCCCGTCTCGGACGAGATCAGGAAGACCACCTGCTACATGTGCGCCTGCCGCTGCGGGATCAACGTGCATCTGAAATCCGGCCAGGTGAGCTATATCGAGGGCAACCGCGATCATCCGGTCAATCAGGGCGTGCTGTGCGCCAAGGGGGCGGCCGGCATCATGCAGGTCACGGCGCCGTCGCGCCTGCGTGCGCCCCTGCGGCGCGTCGGCCCGCGCGGGTCGGGCGCTTTCGAGGAAATCACCTGGGAAGAGGCGCTGGGAACCGCCGCGCAATGGCTGGGCCCCTTGCGCGCCACCGCACCGGAAAAGCTCGCTTTCTTCACCGGGCGCGACCAGTCGCAAAGTTTCACCAGCCTCTGGGCCCAGGCCTTCGGCACCCCGAACTACGCGGCCCATGGCGGGTTCTGTTCGGTGAACATGGCGGCGGCGGGCATCTACACGATGGGCGGCGCCTTCTGGGAATTCGGCCAGGCCGACTGGGACAGGACGAAGCTGTTCATCATGTTCGGAGTGGCCGAGGACCATGACAGCAACCCGATCAAGATGGGCATCGGCAAGCTCAAGGCGCGTGGCGGCCGGATGATCTGCGTCAATCCGGTGCGCACCGGCTATAATGCCGTGGCCGACGACTGGATCGGCATAACGCCCGGCACCGACGGCCTTTTGATCCTGGCGCTGATCCATGTGCTTTTGCAGGCGGGCAAGGTCGATCTGGACTATCTCGCCCGCTGGACCAACGCCCCCTGCCTGGTCGACGAGACGGAAGGCGAGGAAAAGGGTCTGCTTCTTCGCGACGAGTTAGGGAAGCCGATCGTCATCGACCGAACGACCGGCCAGCCCGCGCCCTACGACCGGCAGGCAATCCGCCCCGATCTGGGCACCACCCATAATGGTTGCCGGACGGTCTTTCAGCATCTGGCCGAGCGCTATCTCGCGCCCGAATATGCGCCAGAGGCAGTGGCGGCCCGGTGCGGCATTTCTGCCGAACGCATCCGCGCCCTGGCTGCCGAAATCGCCGATGTCGCCTTCAACCAGACCGTCACCATCGACCAGCCCTGGACCGATTTTCGCGGCGAAACCCATCCGGCCATGGTCGGCAGGCCGGTTTCGTTCCACGCGATGCGCGGAATCTCCGCCCATTCCAACGGCTTTCAAACCGCCCGCGCGCTGCATGTATTGCAAATCCTTCTGGGCACGGTCGAGGTGCCGGGGGGCTTTCGCTTCAAGCCGCCCTACCCCAAGCCCGCGCACGCCCATCCGACCCCGCACAGCTATTTCATGCCCGGCCGCCCGCTCGACGGTCCGCACCTTGGCTTTCCGCACGGACCTGAACATCTGGCCCTCAAGCTTGACGACCTGACGCCCGCCCGCATCGACAAGGGGTTCACTTGGGAAAACCCGCTTTCCAGCCATGGGATGATGCATATGGTCATCTCGAACGCGGTGGCCGGCGATCCCTACCGGATCGACACGCTGATGCTCTACATGGCCAACATGGCGTGGAATTCGTCGATGAACACGGCCGAGACCATGGCAATGCTGACCGCCAAGGACGGCAAGGGCGAATACATGATCCCCCGCATCATCTATTCCGATGCCTATGCGTCGGAGATGGTCGCGTATGCCGACCTGATCCTGCCGGACACGACCTATCTGGAACGCCATGATTGCATCAGTCTGCTGGACCGCCCGATCTGCGAGGCGGACCATGCGGCGGACGCGATCCGTTGGCCGGTTGTGGAACCCGACCGCGATGTCAGGGGCTTTCAGTCGGTTCTGGTCGACCTTGCGGGTCGGCTTGGCCTGCCGGGCTTTGTCACCGACGACGGGCGGGCGAAATATGCGGATTACGCCGACTATATCGTCCACCATCAGCGCCGCCCCGGCGTGGGCCCCTTGATGGGCTATCGCAGCACCGGCGATGCGGTCGGGCGCGGCGCCCCCAACCCCAACCAGATCAATGCCTATATTGCCAATGGCGGCTTTTTTGTCGCCGAAGTGCCGGCCGAGGCGCGCTTTTTCAAACCCTGGAACCGCGCCTATCAGGAGTGGGCCGTCGGCATGGGCTTTTACGACGCGCCGCAACCCTATCTGTTCCAACTTTACTGCGAGCCGATGCGCCGCTTTCAGCTGGCCGCCGAGGGCTTTCACGAACGTCAGCCCCCTGACCATCTGCGCGCCCGCATCAAGGCCACGATGGACCCGCTGCCGATCTGGTACGAACCCTTTGGCGAGGCGGCGGGCGCTGCCTATCCCCTGCACGCGCTGACCCAGCGGCCGATGGCGATGTATCATTCCTGGGGGTCGCAAAACGCCTGGCTGCGGCAGATTCACGGGCTCAATCCGCTTTATGTGCCGACGGGTATCTGGAGGGAACAGGGCTTTGCCGAGGGCGACTGGGCGCGCGTGACCTCGTCGTCAGGCACGATCACCGTGCCGGTGGCGCATATGGCCGCGCTCAATGAAAAAACCGTCTGGACCTGGAATGCCATCGGCAAACGCAAGGGCGCCTGGGCGCTGTCGGACGACGCACCCGAGGCGACAAAAGGTTTTCTTCTCAATCACCTGATCGACGAACTTCTTCCGGATCGCGGCGACGGGCGGCGCTGGTCTAACTCAGACCCGATCACCGGGCAGGCTGCCTGGTTCGACCTGCGGGTCAGGGTGGAAAAGGTCGCCCCGCCGTCCGAAGCGCAACCGGCCTTCGGCCGGTTGAAATCGCCGGTGCCACAAGCCAAGGGAAGCCGGCCATGACAGCCCTGCCGCCAGCATCGGCCAAGAAGCTTGGCCTGGTGATCGACCTGGACACCTGCGTCGGTTGCCACGCTTGCGTCACCGCCTGCAAGGGCTGGAACGATCAGGGATACGGCGCGCCGCTGTCCGATCAGGACCCTTATGGGTCAGATCCTTGCGGAACATTCCTCAACCGCGTTCACAGCTATGAGGTGCAGCCAGACGAGGGCGCTGCCCAGATCATCAATTTCCCCCGATCGTGCCTGCATTGCGACGATGCCCCCTGCGTCACCGTCTGCCCGACCGGCGCGTCCTACAAGCGCGCCGAAGACGGGATCGTGCTTGTCAACGAGGATGCCTGCATCGGCTGCGGCCTGTGCGCCTGGGCCTGCCCTTACGGCGCGCGCGAACTGGACGCTGCAGCGGGGGTCATGAAGAAATGCACCCTTTGCGTCGACCGTATCGAGAACCTGAACCTGCCCGAGGAAGACCGCATCCCCGCCTGCGTGCGCACCTGCCCGACCGGCGCGCGCCATTTCGGCGATCTCGGCGACCCCGACAGCGCCGTCAGCCGGCTGGTGGCCGACCGGGGCGGGTTCGACCTCATGCCCGATCTGGGCACGCGGCCGACCAACAAATACCTGCCACCCCGCAAGAAGGACCGCCGCACCGAGGCCTCGCCCCTCGCCCCAATGCTGGACATTCAAGCCACCGGCTTTGCAGGCTGGCTCGACCGGCTTCTGGAGAGGTTCTGATGCACCCCGCACCGTCCGTAATCCTGTTCACGGTTCTGTCGGGGCTCGGCTTCGGGATTCTCTTCTATCTCGACGCGGGGGTCCTGCATCCTACCGGCACGGGCGCGCTGTTCGCCTTTGGCGCCGCCTATGGTGCGGCCGTGGCGGGGCTTTTGGCGTCGACCTTCCATCTTGGCAATCCGCAGCGGGCCTTGCGCGCCTTTACCCAGTGGCGCACAAGCTGGCTTTCCCGCGAAGGCTGGGCCTCGGTCGCGGCACTGATGGCCAGCGCCCCGGTGGCGCTGTCGGCCGCCTTCGGCCCGGCGGACCGGGGGCCGGGCATTGGCGTTCTCGGCCTTGTCGGGGCGGGGCTGTGCATCGCCACGATCACCTGCACCTCGATGATCTACGCGCAACTGAAAACCGTGCCGCGCTGGAACCACTGGACAACGCCGCTCCTCTACCTGCTTTTCGCGCTGGCGGGCGGGGCGATCCTGACCACCTCTGGCCAAACGGCAGGTGCGCTTTGCGTGCTGCTGGGGGCGGCGATGTTTTTCACCTATCGTCTTGGTGACAAGCAGTTTTCCGCGCGCGGATCGAGCCTTGCCGCCGCGACCGGGCTCGGGGCGGCCGGCGCCGTGCGGGTCTTTGCGCCGGCCCACACGGCGGGCAACTACGTGATGAAGGAAATGATCCACGGCGTAGGGCGAAAGCACGCACGAAAGCTGCGCGCGATCTCGGTCTGGTGCGCAGCACTTCTTCCGGCGGCCCTGCTGATCGTTTTTCCCGCCAGCCTGCCCGTGGCGTTCCTGGCGCTGGCCCTGCATCTCGGGGGCGCATTCACCCAGCGCTGGTTGTTCTTTGCCGAGGCCGAGCATGTGGTCAGCCATTACTACGGCCGCCCCGTGGGCGCACCGGGCCGCTAACCCCGGGCCACGACCTGCACATGCCGGGCGAATTCGGGGGTGGCCATCAGCGCCTTGCAGCGCGCGAAGCGACCGTCGGCATAGGCGCGGAAATCGTCGGCCTGGTTGTTGTTGGCCAACTGGATCAGGCCCCAGAGCGTCCACAAGAGATCGCACATCGCCTTGTAGATCACCATTCGCCCCCGGTCGACGGGACGGGCCTGCCCGCTGAAATAGGCCGTCAGCATCTCTTCTTCCTCGGCGGCGTCGAACCCCGCCTCGACCGAAAGATCACCCAGATCCCACATCGGGTCGTTCATGCCGGAATATTCCCAGTCGACGATCCACATCCGCGCCCCGGTATCGAGAAAATTCTCGCACAAAGGATCGCAGTGGCAAGGGGCGAGCGGCAGGAGGCGGGCGGCAAGGGCGGCACGCACTGTGCCCGCCTCGGCCACCACATCGTGATAGCCCTCGGGCAGGGCGACATCCTTGCCCGCCAGCAGGCCGAGATAATCGTCGATCATGGCGAAAAGCTCGAACCGGAACGGGAACACCGCCCCCGACCCGTGCAGCCGCGCGAAGGCGGCCCCCGCCCGCGCCGGCGAACCCGCGCGGGCCTTGAAGGCAGCGGGGCTCATCGTGGCGGCACCGGCGATGAAGCGGGTGACCATCAGGCCGGTCGCCGGATCGGCGTGAACCACCTCTGGCCCCACCAGGGCTGCGGCGGCCGCACGGGCGGCAACCGCCTCGTTGGCTCGGTCGATATAGTCTTCCGTCCCCTTGCCGGGCAGCCGCATGCAATGATCGCCGACGCGAAAGACAAGATTGGTCAGCCCGCCCAGCCTGACCGGCAGTCCGGCCCCTGCCAGAGCCGGAATGGTCGCCATCGCCGCAATCGCGGCCAAAGTTTCAGGGCTTTGGCTCATCGTCGCTCCTCCCATGCGGAAAGGTTTCACAGCTTTCGGCCTTTGGCTATAGTCGGTTGAAATCGTTGCGGGGAAAAGCGATGGCGAAGTCAGGACACGAGGGACATCTCGGCGCCGTCTACGAGGCCAAGGGTGCCGGCGAGGTCGCCGCCCTCTATGACGCCTGGGCGGCAAGCTATGATGCGGAGATGGCCCGGGCCGGTTATCGGCACCCGTCCATTTGCCTCGCGCTTCTCGCCCGTCACCTGCCGCGCGGCGCGGAGCCGCTTCTCGATGCCGGCACCGGCACCGGGCTTATCGGCGAATGGCTGGCGATTCTGGGCTACCCCGATGTCGAGGGCCTCGATATTTCCGCCGGCATGCTTGACGTGGCGCGGGCCAAGGGCGCCTATCGCGCGCTTCATCAACTGGCGCTCGGCCAGCCGCTGCCCTTTGCCGATGGTGCTTTTGCCGGCGTGATCTCGGCGGGCGTCTTCACCACCGGCCATGTCGGGGCCGAAGGCCTGCCGGAACTGATCCGCATCTGCCGGACGGGTGGCGCGATCGTCCTGACCGTCAAGACCACACTTTGGGATGGCGGCTTTTCAAGTGCGGTTGCGGCCCATGTTGCCGCCGGCCGTGTCGCGCTGGCCGAAACGACCGATCCCTATGTCTCGATGCCGGGCGAAGGGGCCACCGTGCCTAGCCTGGCGCTGGTGCTTCGCCGCCTTTAAACCTTTATCCGAAGGTTCGCCGGGTCGTAGAACGGCGCCAGGCCAATTGTCGCCGGGAAGGCCTCGTTGGCCACGATCAACTCGTAACGCCCTGCCAGCAGATGGTCGTCGCTCACCCCGGCGGCGTTGCGCACATAACCATAGCCAACGCTTTTGCCCAATGTATAGCCGTATCCGCCCGAGGTCAGGTAGCCGACCGGCTGGCCGTCGCGCAGGATCGTTTCGCGCCCGACCAGCACCGCGCGCGGATCATCGAGCGTAAAGCCGGCAAGCCGCTTGGCCAGGGGCGTGTCGGCCAGGGCCGCAAGTGCAGCGCGCCCCATAAAATCGCGGTTTGTCTTCATCTTGACCGCCCAGCCCAGCCCCGCCTCGAAGGGCGTGTCGTTGGGGGTGATGTCGGCCGACCAGGCGCGATAGCCCTTTTCCAGCCGCAGGCTTTCGATCGCGCGATAGCCAAGCGGCCGTATCCCCGCGCCGACACCTCCCGCCATCAGCGCGTCAAACACCGCGCCGGTCGCCTCCAGGGGCACGTGCAGTTCCCATCCAAGCTCACCGACATAGGTCACGCGCAGTGCGCGAACCGCAGTGCCGGCAATGTCGATCCCGCGCACCGCGCCAAAGGGGAAGGCCGCGTTCGACATATCCACGTCCGTTACCCGCGCCAACACGTTGCGCGCCATCGGCCCCATCAGCGACAGCGTGCCCCAGGCTTCGGTCACATCCTGCACCACGACATCGCCCTTCGGCAGATGATCGCGGATCCAGGCGAGGTCATGGGTGCGAAAGCCGGTGCCGGTGACGATGTAGAAATGATCTTCGGCCAGCCGAGCGACGGTCAGGTCGCACTCGATGCCGCCGCGAGTGTTCAAAAGCTGGGTATAGGTCAGGCGGCCCGGTCCGCGCGTCAGGTCGTTGGCGCAGATGTAGTCGAGGGCGGCTGCCGCATCGCGCCCCCGGACCTCGTATTTGGCGAAGGACGATTGATCGAAGATCCCTGCCGCCGCCCGGCAATGCCGGTGTTCGTCGCCGACCGCGTCGAACCAGTTCTGGCGGCCCATGGAATAGAGGTCGCGCATCTCGGATCCGACCGGGGCGAACCAGTTCGGCCGTTCCCACCCGAGTTTCGAGCCGAAGACGGCGCGATGCGCCTTGAGGCGCTGGTAAAGCGGCGAGGTGATGCGGGGCCGGCCTGACGTATATTCCTCATGCGGGAACCCGATCGTGTAATGTTTGCCGTAAGCCTCGCAGGTGCGGTCGCGCACCCAGTCGCGGTCGCGGTGCATGTCGGAAAAGCGGCGGATGTCGACCGTCCAGAGATCGAGCGGTGCCTCACCCCGCATCACCCAATCGGCCAGCACCCAGCCCGCGCCGCCACCGCTTGCGATACCAAAGGCGTTGAAACCCGCCCCCACATACATGTTCACGCATTCCGGGGCCGCGCCAAGGATGAAATTCCCATCCGGGGTAAAGCTTTCCGGCCCGTTGATCATCTGTTTCACGCCCGCCTCGGCCAGCGCCGGCACCCGCGCGATGGCCTGCTCCATATGCTGCTCGAAATGGTCGAAATCGTCCTCGAACAGATGGAACTGCCAGTTGTCGGGGATGTCTCCGGTGTGCAGAGGTTGGGGGTTTGGCTCGTAGCCGCCCATCACCAGGCCGCCGACCTCTTCCTTGAAGTAGGTGCGCCGGTCGGGGTCGCGCAAGGTCGGCGCATCGGTGGCAAGGCCGGCAATCTTCTCGGTGACGATATACTGGTGGCGCACCGGCTGAAGGGGCACGTTGATGCCCGCCATCGCGCCCACCTGGCGTGCCCATTGGCCGGCACAGTTCACCACCTTGTCGCAGGCGATTTCACCTGCCGTTGTCTTGACGCTGGTGATCCGGTCTCCCGTCATGCCGAAGCCCAGGACCCGCACGTCTTCGTGGATCCTGGCACCGTGCATCCGTGCGCCCTTGGCCAGGCTTTGGGTGATATCGGACGGGCTCGCCTGCCCGTCGGTCGGCAGCCAACTGGCGCCAACCAGATCCGAAACATCCATCAGGGGCCACATCGCCTTGACCTCGGCGGGCGAAATAAGGTGCATTTCCATCCCGAAGCTTTTCGCCGTCGTCGCGAGGCGCTTGTATTCCGTCCAGCGGTCCTGGTTGGTGGCAAGCCGCAGGCAGCCGGTCATCTTCCACCCGGTCTCGAGCCCGGTTTCGGCCGCCAGCCCCTTGTAAAGCTCGACCGAATATTTGAGGACGCGCGTGATCGATGCGCTGGACCGAAGCTGGCCCACCAGCCCGGCCGCATGCCAGGTCGAGCCGCTTGTCAGCTTGCCCTGCTCGATCAGGACCACATCCGCCTTGTGGTCACGCGCCAGGTGATAGGCGGTCGAACAGCCGATGATGCCGCCGCCGATGACGACAATCTGGGCATGAAGGGGAAGTGTCATTTTTTGGGTTTTCCGTATGTTGAGTAATAAACCTCAAGTGCCGCATCAAGGCGCGAGAGATAGTCGCGCACATGGGCGTCATAGTCGGCGCCGGGTGCGGCCATGAAGATTTCCGACACCATGCCCCACAGCGCCTCACGCATCAGCGCCGCGCATTTCATCGCGGCAAAGCTTTGCAGGGTGGCGGCACCCGGCGGCGCACCGAAGTAAGCGGCCAAAAGGGCTGCCTCTTCTTCGGCCCCCATCCCGGCATTTCCGGCCGCCCCGGCAAGGTCGAACATGCCGGTGCCGAAGGCCGCATATTCGAAATCGATAAGCCACAGCCGACCGCCGCCCTCGAGAAAGTTTCCGGGCAAAAGATCATGGTGCCCGAAGATGACCGGCATCGGAACCTGGGCTGCCTCGAGTCCTGAGTTTATGGCCAAAAGTCTTGGAATATCAGCGATGAACCGGCTGTTCCTCGCGCGCAAGGTGGCGGCATAGTCGCGCAGGACATGGAACACCCAGAAAATCGCGCCGGGGCCCGAGACCTGCGCGGGCATATCCTGATGAAAGCGCCTCAGAAGCGTGCCGATCCGGGCCGGATTGGCGCGCATGTCGGCCTCGGTCCAAGTGCGGGCATCTAGGAAGTCGCAGACCATCACACCGGGGGCCGCATGGCTGACGGCGGGCCCGAACCCGGCGGCGTGGGCCGCGCGCGCCGCCATCACCTCACGGTCGCGGAAGACATGGTGAAAGGGGAAATCGACGCCAAAGCGGACCACATGGGCGCCCGTCACATCGGTCACTTTCCAGCTTTCGTTCGACAGCCCGCCCTTCAGCACCTCGGCGCTGATCGGCCCCCGCCAACACGCCAAGGCCCTGATCCGTTCCACGCTCATGCCGCCCCCCATTTGTCGCCGAGGATCGGGCGCCGGCCCGAGTCTGTCAATCGCCGCATGTGGCTTTTTGTGATATTATTGACCGATTAAGCCATTTATTGCCAAAACTTTGCCAGAACTCTAGCCTAAGCCCACAGATTCAGGCAAATTCATCCCGATGAAGCGGCAGACCGACATTCTCAAACTGCTCGAAGGTCGCGGGTCGGCGGCCATTGCCGATCTTGCGGCGGCCCTTGGCGTGTCGGCCGAAACCATCCGGCGCGACGTGAGGCCGCTCGAGGAAGCCGGCGCCCTGGTCAGGATGCATGGTGCGGTGGCACTGGCCGGCCAGTCAGGCGAGGCGCCCTTTCAAAGGCGGATGCGCGAAAATGCAGGCGCCAAGCGCACCATCGCCCGTGCGGTTGCCGCCACCATCCGCGACGGCGACGCAGTGATGCTCGATACCGGCACGACGACGAGTTTTCTGGCACGCGAACTGATGGGCCATCGGCGGCTGACGGTCATTACCAATTCGTCCGACATCGCCCGGACGCTCGCCACCCAGAACGGCAACCGGGTCTATATGGCGGGGGGTGAGTTGCGCCCCGACAACGGCGCGGCCTTCGGGCCGGCCGCGCTCGACTTCATCCGCCGCTTTTCGGTGCAGCATGCGGTGATCTCGGCGGGTGCGGTAGATGCGTCGGGGGTCATGGACTTCGATCTGGACGAGGCGGAATTTGCCCGCAGCGTTCTCGCGCGCGGCGACCGGCGGGTGGTGGTGACGGATCACACAAAATTCGGGCGGCGCGGGCTGATCTCGGTCGCAGGCTTTGCCGAGGTGACAGAACTTGTCACAGATGCGCCGCCCCCTGCCGCCATCGCCGAGGCCCTGCAAGCCGCTGGCACACGGCTGACCCTGGCCCCCCCGGCCTAGACCGGCCCCGGAAGGCCCCATTCGCGCAAATCGTTGACGAGGATCAGCGCCACCCGGCGAAAGGCGGCACGCATGCGGTCAACATGCGGGCCGCGGTGGCCAAGATCGTCGATCGCCTGATCCATGAGCGCCAACCAGCTTTCGGCATCTTCGCGCGCGATCGGCACATGGGCGTGCATCAGGCGCACCTCCATCGACCCGTGCTTTTCCTCGTAATAGCGCCGGCCGCCCAGAAACCCCGACAGAAAGGCGAACTGTTCCTCGCGCACATGGGCAAGGCCATGGCCGCGAAAATGCAGGCGCATCAGGTTTTCGCCGCGCGGGTCGGTTTCGATGAGATCGTAGAAATGGTTCACGAGCTCGCGCAGCGCCGGTTCGCCGCCAAGCTGATCGAGGATGCTTTGAACCATGGCTTTCCTCCTCAGGATTGGGGTCGGGTCTTTTTCGGGTCGTAGTGCGACAGCGTCACGATCCGCGCTGGCAGCCGCTTTTGCTGGCCGTCGAGCTTGGCGACCTCGACCTCGGTTCCGACCTCGGCATGGGCCACATCTACCCGCGCCAGCGCGATGTTCTGGCCGAGGATCGGCGAGCGCATCGACGATGTGACCTCGCCCACCTGCGCGCGGCCGACATGAACCGGGTCGCCGTGGCCGACCTGCACATTGGCATCGATCACCAGCCCCACCATCTTGCGGCTGGGGTGTTCCTTGCGGCGGATCAGCGCCTCGCGGCCGATGAAATCGTCGGGCTTGGATTTCAGCGGAACGGTAAAGCCGATCCCGGCCTCGAACGGGTCGGTCTGGTCGGAAAAATCGTAGCCGGCAAAGATCAGCCCGGCCTCGATACGCAGCATGTCCAGGGCTTGCAGGCCCATAGGCGTCAGACCGTGGTCGGGACCAGCCGCCCAGATCGCATCAAACACCTCGCCGGCGTGCTTTGGGTGGCACCAGACCTCGTAGCCCAGCTCGCCCGTATAGCCGGTGCGCGATACAACAACCGGAATGCCATCGGCCGCACCGATCCGACCGATGGTAAAGCGGAACCAGCCAAGCTCGGCGATCGTCGGCTGATGGGCCGGGGTCCAGATCACCTTCTTCAGCAGGTCACGGCTTTCCGGCCCCTGCACCGCAAGATTGTGCAACTGATCTGACGACGAGCGCACCAGCACCTTCAGCCCCAGCTTTTCGGCCTGGTCGCGCAGCCATATCCCCGAATAATCGTCGCCACCCACCCAGCGGAAATTGTCCTGACCCAGTTTGAAGACAGTGCCATCGTCGATCATGCCGCCATGGGGATAGCACATGGCTGAATAGACGATTTGCCCCACGGTCAGTTTTTTCATGTCACGCGTCAGGGTATATTGCATCAGCGCCTCGGCGTCCGGGCCTGTCACTTCCCACTTGCGCAGGGCCGACAGGTCCATCACCACGGATTTTTCGCGCGCCGCCCAATATTCGGCGACCGGCCCCGCCTCGGCAAAGGCATTGGCCAGCCAGTAGCCCCGGTATTCGACGAAATTGCGGGTTAGCTTGGACAGGCGGTCGTGAAACCCGGTTTCCTTGGTCATCTTCGGTTCCGAATCCTTGGTGGGGCGGTAGGCGACCGCGCGTTTGAAGCTTTCCGCGCCCGAATAGGTGCGCACATGAATGTCGGTCGGGTTCCAGCCGTTGGCCGGTGAGGTGTCATCCGGGCAGGCCGAAGATACGCAGACTAGATCGGTCAGCGCGCGCGCCAGCACGTAATCGCCGGGGCGCGACCAGGGCTCGTCGGCATACATGACGCCGTGCCCGTCGATGCCGGTGTTGAAGTAGAAGTTCGCCGCCATCCAGCCGGCGCGGGGCGCTATGCCGTGCTTGCCAAGGGCTCCGTTGAAATTCTCCGAACAGTTGGCATGGCCGGGATAGCCGATGTCGTCGTAATATTTCGCCGTGCAGGCCAGCCCGAACGTGTCGTGCCGCCCGCACGTATCCTGGATGACTTCGATCAGCGGCAGGAAATCCTGGTCGAAATATTTCGAATGCAGGCCGGGCGTCGGGTAGACATGGCCCATGGCGCTGCGGGTCGCGGTTACGTCGAGCGCATGTTCAAGGCCACGGTCGAGCTTGCGCGCCGAAAAACACTGAAAGTCGGTGCACTGGCGTCCGTCCACGTCGATGATCTGGAAATAGTCGCCGGCCTTGACGAAATAGGCCTCGGCAGTGGCGGATTTCACCCGGATGTCCAGGATCGGATCGGCCAGCGGATCGGGTAGTTCGAACCGGGCGGTGGAGCGGGGGGTGGCCCGCGTCAGATGCAGGGTCAGGGGGGTCGCGGTATCCTGCGCGTCGGGCGCCATGGCCTCGCCGGGGGCGGCGACAATGACGGCGCCGTCGCGGGTGGCGGTAAATGTCTCGGCGGCACCCGGCCGGGTATCGGGCCCGAACAGCCGGATCGCCCGCGCCCCCGCCAGGTCGACCCCGCGCCGCTCAAGGGTGGCGCGCAGCCTCGCAAGGCTCGGCTCGCCCGCCGACAGAAGCGCGCGGAGCCCCTCGGCCCCCGCCCCACCGATGCTCTGCCCGAGGATCGCCGCGTCGGCGCGCCCGTCCGGGCCGAAGGCCACCAGTTCGCAAACCTGTCCGCCTTCGTCATTGACGATGCGCAATCGGTCGCCGGCAAGGACCGGCACCCAGATCGCCCCCGCGCCTTCGACCCGATAGCGCTCGGCTCCCGGTGCCGCATGCAGGCCGACGGGCTCGCGGATCAGGCTGGGCCGGGGCGGGGCCAGTCGCCCTGCGGGATGGGTCATAAGCGACATTCGGCCTCCGGAGAAACTTGAATTGGTGGAAACATTGTTTAACACAGAGAATATCAAGTGCCGCACCGCCCCGCAAGACGGGATATGGACGGCCCCGCCATTTTGCCGCAAGAAGGGCCGCTGACCCAGATCGGATTGTCAAATGCTCTCACTTTTCTTCGGGATCGCAGCGGCGCTGGCCTGGGGTGTGCATGACGTCTGCGTGCGTTTTGTCACCGATCGGGCCGGGGTGGTGCCGGCGCTTCTGGCGGTGTTCGCAACCGGGCTCGTCCTGGTGGCGGCGGCAGCGTTCGGGATGGGCGGCCTCGGCCAGATCGGCGGGCTGGCGGCGCTGGCGGCGGCGGCCTCGGGGCTTGCCTATGCGGGGGGCTGCTATGGGCTATACCGCGCCTTTGCCATCGGCCCCGTGCGGCTGGTGGCGCCGGTGCTGGGCGCCTATCCGGTTCTGTCACTTCTATGGGCCGCAGCACTTGGTCAACCGCCAAGCCTCGGGCAGGCGATGGCGGTTCTCGCCGTCATCGTGGGGGTCGCGGTCACTGCCGTGACCGCCCATGCCGGTCACGACGGCGCCACCGGCAGCGCCCGTGCGGCCATCGGCTGGTCGGCGATAGGGGCATTCGGCTTCGCGCTCACTTTCGCGCTCGGCCAGTTGGCGAGCCGGACAGGGGGAGAGCTTTCCTCCGTACTGATCGCGCGGGCGGCGGCCTTTGGCGCGATCCTGCTGGTGACTGTCTGCCTTGGGCTTCGCCCGCGCCTTGGCGGCATGCCCTGGGGGCTGTTGATCCTGATGGGCTGTTGCGACGCGGCCGCCCTTGGCCTTGTCATCAGTGCAGGTGGGTTGCCGCATCCCGAATTCGCCGCTGTTGCCGCGTCGACCTTCGGGATGGTCACCGTGCTTCTGGCCTGGGCCTTTCTCGGCGAACGGCTCAACGCCCGGCAATGGGGCGCGGTGGGCCTGGTCTTTGCCGGTATTGGATATCTGGCGCTTTGATCCAGCCGCCGCGCACGGGCGAACCGCATCGTGCTGCCTTGCGATTGCGATATCTGCCTGCATCAAACCGGCTCGTGCGGCCCTTTGGCGGACTGCGGGGGGCCTAGACCACACCGCGCCGCGCCCGCATGGCGGCGACGGTCGCGGTGATCAGCCGGTCGGCGATGATACCGATGAAGGCGATGACGAGGCCGGCAACGATGCCGCGTCCGGAATCGGCCTTGGCCAGGGCCTTGAAGATTTCCTGCCCCAGATCGCGGGTGCCGACCATGGCGCAGATGATGATCATGCTCAGCGCCAGAAGGATAGTCTGGTTGATCCCCAGCATGATTTCCGGCAACGCCACCGGCAACTGGACATGGCGGAAAAGCTGCCAGCGCGTGCAGCCCGAAACCCGCCCCGCCTCGACCAGTTCGTCCGGCACCTGCCGGATGCCGTGATTGGTGTAGCGGACCGATGGCACGATTGCGAAGGCCACGGTGGCGATCAGCGCGGTCACGTCGCCGACACGGAACAGCATGACAACCGGGATGATGAAGCAGAAGGACGGGATTGTCTGGAGCGTGTCGATGATCGGAACGACGACAGATTGCGCCCGGTCGCTGCGCGCCGCCCAAACGCCGACCGGAATGCCAAGGGCGCAGGCCACCAACACCGCCGCCCCGCACAGATAAAGCGTCTGCATCGCCGGCACCCAAAGCCCGGTGGTGGCGCAAAACAGGGTCAGCACCGCGACGATCGCCGCCAGCCCCCAACCCCCGACCCGCCAGCCGACAGCCGCCAGCACGATCAGCACGCCGGACCAGGGCAGCGCCTCGAACAGCGCGCGCAACGGGTTGAGGAAGTTCAGCAGAACGAAAACCCGCCCCGCCTCGATCACATCGAACCAGTTCTGGACGATCCAGTCGACCGCCGATTTCCAGTAGCTCGCCGTGCTCAAGGTCAACTCCGGCGGCAGCTTGGCCAGCGCGGGTATGAACAGGCTTGCCAGCGTGGTGCCGGCCAGCAGCGCCAGGGCGACGAGCAGATTGCCATGGCGCCCGCCGTAGGCGGCAGATCGGAGGCTGTCGGAAGTCTGCCGGGCGATCGCTTGGCTTAGCCGGTCCAGAACGATGGCGATGACCACGATGCCAAGCCCCGCCTCCATGGCGTTGCCGACCTTGAGCGCGCGCAGGGCCAGAAGCACGTCGTAGCCCAAGCCCCCCGCGCCGATCATCGACGAGATGATGACCATGTTCAGCGCAAGCATGATGACCTGGTTGACCCCGATCATCAGCGACGGTTTGGCCGAGGGGATCAGCACGCGCCACAGCTTTTGCGCCCGCGTGCAGCCGGCCATGTCGGCAAAATCCGTGATTTCACTCGGCACCTTGTTCAGCCCCAGGATGGTGGCACGCACCATCGGCGGGGTGGCGAAGAGGCCGGTGGCCAGCAGCGCCGAAACCGGGCTCGCACCGAAGAGCAGAAGCATGGGGATGAGATAGGCAAAGGTCGGCACCGTCTGCATCAGATCCAGCGCAGGCAGGATCAGCCACCGGGCCGAATTGGGCGACCGATAGCCCCAGATGCCGACCAGGAGGCCGGTGACGACGCAGAATGGCACACAGATCAGGATCAGTGCCAGCGTGAGCATCGCATCGTCCCAAAGGTTGAACAGGGCCAGCGCAATGAACCCCAGGCCGCACAGCGCCGCAAGCCGCGCCCCGCCGTAGATGTAGCCGAGCCACGCCATGACGGCGGTAACCCCAAGCCATGAAAGGCGCGGCAAAAACACCGCGTCGGGTCCGTTGCCGAACTTGAACCCCTTGGCCAGAAGGCTGAACGCAAAGCGCAAGGGCACGTCGATGGTGGCCGAAAGCGACCGTGTGGCCCAGGTAAAATTCACCTTGAGCCAGGTCATCACCGCGCCGACCATTTCGCTGAAAGGCACGATTGCCCGGGTGGGGTAAGACAGCAGTGCCGGCCACAGCGCCCCGAGAAGCCAGATCGCAAGCGCAAGCAGAATGGCCCCCGTTACCAGCCAGTGCGCCGGGGACAGGTCCGGCCGCCCGGCGCGGGTAGGTGCGGCAGCCTCGCTCATGCCGACGCCGCGCTTTCCCGACCGGCCAGCAGGTCGATTACCTGCTGCGGCGCGATTTCGCCCAGCACCGTCCCTGCCGCATCGACCACGGCAAAGGGCCTGGGAGAACCGACGATGCGGGCGGCAAAACCGGCCACCCGGGCGGTCGCGGCAACGGTTTCATAGCTTGGCGCATCCGCCGACGCCGGGCCCATCAGGCTGCGCGCGGTCAGAACCTTGGCGCGGTTCACGTCGCTGGTGAATTCGGCGACATAGTCGGTGGCCGGGTTGCGCACCAGTTCCTCGGGCGTGCCGATCTGGATGACCCGCCCATCTTTCATGATCGCCACGCGGTCGGCCAGACGGATCGCCTCGTCGAAATCATGGGTGATGAAGACGATGGTCTTTTTCAGGACCGATTGCAGGCGCAACAGTTCGGTCTGCATCTCGCGCCGGATCAGGGGGTCGAGCGCCGAGAAAGGTTCGTCCAGAAACCAGATTTCGGGTTCTACCGCCAACGACCGGGCAATGCCCACCCGCTGCTGCTGCCCACCCGAAAGCTGTGCCGGAAAGTGCCGCTCGCGCCCCGTCAGACTGACAAGATCGATCATCTCTTGCGCGCGCGCCTCGCGTTCGGCCCGGCCGATACCCTGAACGAACAGCGGAAACGCCACATTGTCGCGCACGTTCAGATGCGGCAAAAGCGCGAAATGCTGAAAGACCATACCCATCTTGTGGCGGCGGATCTCGATCAGCTCGGCCTCGGTGGCTTTCAGAAGATCCTTGCCGTCAAAGATCAACTCGCCCGCCGTTGGCTCGATCAGGCGCGACAGGCACCTGACCAACGTCGATTTTCCCGACCCCGACAGGCCCATGACGATGAATATCTCGCCCTCGCGCACCTCGATCGTCGCGTCGCGCACCGCCCCGATCAGATGGGCCGCCTCCAAAGCACCAGGCGGAACGTCGCGGCCATGCTCGCGCATGAACTGCGTGGCCCCCGCGCCGAACACCTTCCACAGATTGCGGCATTCAAGCTTGACCGGACGCGGATCGAGCGCGCCCGGACCTGTTTGCACGACTTTGCTGGCGATCATCGCTCAGTTCGCCCAGGCTTTCCATTTGGCCTCGTTGGCATCGACCCAGGCCGCGGCCACGTCCTCGATCGACTTGCCGTCGAGGTCTACTTCGCCCGACATCTTGTTCAGTTCAGAGGTGTCGATCATGTAGGCCTTGGCGACCTTGTAGGCACCGGGCCATTTGTCCTTCATGCCAGCCCAGGAATATTTCCAGATCTTGCCGTGCGGCTTGCCGCAATCGTAGGCCAAATCGGGGTTCACGCCCCATTTCGGGTCGGTATAGCAGGCCGGCTCATACTCCGGGAACTGCACCCATTCGCCCTGGTACTTGGCAGGCGCCCAGTGCGGCGAATATATCCACAGCATGATCGGCGCCTTGCGCTGATAGGCCGAATCAAGCTCGGCGAACATCGCGGCGTCGGTGCCGGCATGGATCACGGTAAAGGGCAACTTCAGCGCCTTGACCCGCTCGTCATCGAATCCCTCCCAGGTCACCGGCCCACCCAGATAGCGCCCGTTCGGCGCCGTTTCCGGGGTGGAAAAGGCCTTGGCGCAGTCTGGCGTCAAAAGCGCGTGCCAGTCTGGCAGACCGGGGCACCTTTCCTTCATATACATCGGATACCACCATTCCTCCTTGGCATCCGGGCCCAGCTCGCCCAAACGCTCGGTCTGGCCGGTGGCGTCCGAGGCTTTCATTGCCTCGCCCGCCGTCGTGTCCCAATATTCAAGCCCCACGTCGATATCGCCGTTGGTCAGGCTGGTGGTCAGGCTCGAAAGGTAGTCGCCGGTCGGATATTCCACAGTGTAGCCCAGCTTTTCGAGGATGCCGCCAAGGATCTTTGCGTTGATATTCACGCTCGTCCAGTCGAAGAGCGCGATCTTGATCGGGTCGCTGGAATCCGCCGCGCCGGCCCCAAAGGGCGTCAGGGCAGCAGCAGCAAGGGCTGCCCCCGCTACGGCGGACTTCCACTTTGGCAGATAATGCATGGTATCTCCCTCTCTGTTTTCGGACATTATTTTTAGGATCGGACCCCTTGACGAGTCCTTCCGGCCTTACTGTCGGGCCAGACGCGCACTTGTGTCAATGAAAGAACCGGAACCACGGGTAATATAACATTCACATTGGTGAAATAGGCCCGCGCCGGTCCGGCCTGATATCAGCATGGCGCGCAAAATCGTCGGAATGTCCGAAACGAACAAGTCTATGTCCGAAACCGCTGCGGTCACAGGCCCGGAAATCGCCAATATGCAGGTCAGCTCAACACGAGGCCCCCATGCGCTATTCCGGCTTTCGCATCCTTAAAGAAGCCCTGACCGGCCACAAGGGCTGGACCGCCGCCTGGCGCGATCCAGAACCGCAAGCCGCTTATGATTATGTCATCATCGGCGGGGGCGGCCATGGGCTGGCCACCGCCTACTATCTGGCCAAGGAATTTCGCCAGGCCCGGATCGCCGTGCTGGAAAAGGGCTATATCGGCGGCGGCAATGTCGGGCGCAACACCACCATCATCCGGTCGAACTACCTGCTGGATGGCAACGAACCCTTCTACGAATTCTCGATGAAGCTGTGGGAAGGGCTTGAACAGGATTTCAACTACAACGCCATGGTCAGCCAGCGGGGGGTGCTGAACCTCTGCCATACCGACGCGCAGCGCGATGCCTTTACCCGGCGCGGCAATGCGATGCGGCTGAACGGGGTCGATGCCGAGCTTCTCGACCGAGAAGGCGTGCGGCGGTTGGCACCCTTCCTCAATTTCGACAATGCCCGCTTTCCGATCAAGGGCGGCCTGTTGCAGCCGCGCGGCGGCACGGTGCGCCATGACGCGGTCGCCTGGGGATATGCACGCGGCGCCGACAGCCGGGGCGTGGACATCCTGCAAAATTGCGAGGTGACGGGTTTTCGCATCGAAGGCGGCAAGGTGCGCGGCGTAGAAACCACGCGCGGATTCATCGGCGCGGGCAAGGTGGGCGTTGCCGTCGCCGGATCGTCGGGCCGGGTCATGGCCAAGGCAGGCATGCGGCTGCCGATCGAAAGCCACGTTCTTCAGGCCTTCGTGTCGGAGGGGCTGAAGCCGGTCATCCCCGGTGTCATCACCTATGGTGCGGGTCATTTCTACGTCAGCCAGTCCGACAAGGGCGGGCTAGTCTTCGGGGGCGACATCGACGGCTACAATTCCTACGCCCAGCGCGGCGGGCTGGCCGTGGTCGAGGATGTCTGTGAAGGCGGTATGTCGCTGATGCCGATGATCGGGCGGGCGCGGCTTTTGCGCATCTGGGGCGGGATCATGGACATGTCGATGGACGGCTCGCCGATCATCGACCGGACCGGGATCGAGGGGCTCTATTTCAACGGCGGCTGGTGCTATGGCGGCTTCAAGGCGACGCCGGCATCGGGGTGGTGTTTTGCCCATCTGCTGGCGACCGGCCAGCCGCACAAGACCGCCACCGCCTATCGGTTCGACAGGTTCGAGAAGGGCCTGATGATCGACGAAAAAGGCATGGGCGCCCAGCCCAACTTGCATTGACAGGGATCGCAGATGATCATTGACCACCCTCTTCTCGGCCCCCGCGACGCGCAAGAATTCACCTATCTCGGCGATGCGCGTCTGATCGACCGGCCCGACGGCCAGGCCCCGGGCGCGGCCGCCGCCTTTTACGACTATCTCTACCTCCGCGATAACCCCGAGGGGTTGCACCGCGAACTTTGGTATCACGAACAGGGCGACCGGAGCTGGCTGGTCGTCACCCGAAATATAACCACCCACGAGATTACGGGCGTGGAACTGGCCCGCGACGTGGCCCGCAGCATGGGGCGAGCAAAATGAACGCGATCAACCGTTTGCCGGGTGGCCAGATCGACCGCGCCACCGCCCTGCGTTTTACCTTCGACGGCAAGGCTTATGCCGGTCATGGCGGCGACACACTCGCGTCGGCACTGTTGGCCAACGGCGTGCGCCTGATGGGCCGCAGCTTCAAGTATCACCGCCCGCGCGGCCCCCTGTCGGCGGGCTCGGAAGAGCCGAACGCACTGGTGGAACTGCGCACCGGGGCGCGACGCGAACCCAATACCCGCGCCACCGTCGCCGAGCTTTACGACGGTCTTGTCGCCATCAGTCAGAACCGCTGGCCCTCGCTTGGCTTCGACGCGATGGGCGTGAACGATCTTCTGTCGCCCTTCTTCGCCGCCGGCTTCTACTACAAGACCTTCATGTGGCCGAAAGCCTTCTGGGAAAAGCTTTACGAGCCGATCATCCGCCGTGCCGCAGGCCTTGGGCGCCTGTCTGGCGAGGTCGACCCTGACGCATATGACAAGGGCTTTCTGCATTGCGACATCCTGATCGTCGGCGCCGGACCGGCGGGTCTGGCGGCCGCCTTGACGGCGGGGCGGTCGGGCGCGCGGGTGATCCTCGCCGACGAGGATTTCCGCATGGGCGGGCGGCTCAACGCCGAAACGCTGACGCTTGGCGATCAGCCGGGCGCTGACTGGGCGGCGGCCACGGTCGCCGAACTCGCTGGCCTGCCGAACGTGCGGCTGATGACCCGCACCACCGTCATCGGCGCCTACGATCACGGCATCTATTCCGCGCTCGAACGGGTGTCGGACCACCTTGCCGCCCCTGCCCCCGGCAAGCCCCGCCAGATCCTGTGGCGCATCTATTCCAGGCGCGCGATCCTGTGCGCCGGGGCCACCGAGCGCCCGATCGCGTTCGAGAACAACGACCGGCCCGGCATCCTGATGGCCGGCGCCGCCCGCACCTATGCGAACCGCTGGGCGGCGGCGGTCGGACGCGATGTCGTGGTCTTCACCAACAATGACGATGGTGTGCGCACTGCCACCGATCTGACCGCCAAGGGGGTCCGCGTGGTGGCCCTGGTCGATACCCGCACCGATGCCGCACCCTTCACTGGGGCCGAACATCTGCGCGGCGCCGAGCTGACGGACAGCCGTGGCCGGCTGGGCGTTCATTCCGTGACCGTTCGGCTGGCGGGCGGCGAGTCCCGCACCCTGCCCTGCGATGCGGTCGCCGTGTCGGGCGGCTGGAACCCGAATGTCCACCTGACCTGCCACCACCGCAGCCGCCCGACCTGGTCTGATACCATCGCCGCCTTCGTTCCCGGCCCCGACGGTCCCGTGGGCCTGACCGCGGCCGGTGCCGCAGCCGGCATCCTGTCGACCGCCGGCGCGCTCAACTCGGGGGCCGGTGCCGCCGCCCGGGCGCTGACCGATCTGGGGCTGAAACCCGCGGCGATTGTCTTGCCCAGGGCCGAGGATGCGCCGGTCCGCATTCGCCCTCTGTGGTATGTCCATGCCGGAAAGGGCCGCGCCTGGGTCGATCAGCAGAACGATGTGACGGTCAAGGACATCAAGCTTGCCCATCAGGAAAACTTCACCAGCGTCGAACACATGAAGCGTTACACGACGCTTGGCATGGCCACCGATCAGGGCAAGACCGCCAATGTCACCGGCCTTGCGGTGATGGCCGAACTGACCGGCAAGACCATCCCCCAGACCGGAACCACCATCTACCGCCCCCCCTATACCCCGGTGCCGATCGCCGCCTACGCGGGGCGCTCGGCGGGGCGCGACTTCCGCCCCACCCGCCTGACGCCCAGCCACAAGTGGGCGGCCGAACAGGGCGCAGTCTTTGTCGAGGTCGGCATGTGGCTCCGCGCCCAGTGGTTCCCGCGCCCCGGCGAAACCCACTGGCGTCAATCGGTCGACCGCGAGGTTCTGGCCACCCGCGCAGCCGTCGGCATCTGCGACGTGACAACGCTTGGCAAGGTCGATGTCCAGGGCACCGATGCTGCCGAATTCCTCAACCGCATCTATGCCAACCCGTTCGCCAAGCTGGCGGTCGGCCGCGTCCGCTATGGCCTGATGCTGCGCGAAGACGGCATGGCGATGGATGATGGCACCGCCGCCCGGCTGGCCGAGGACCATTTCGTCGTGACCACCACCACCGCCAATGCCGTGGGGGTCTACCGCCATATGGAGTTCTGCCGCCAGTGCCTTTGGCCCGATATGGATGTGCAGATCATCTCGACCACCGAAGCCTGGGCGCAGTTTTCCGTGGCCGGCCCCAAGGCGCGCGCGTTGTTGCAGCAGGTCGTCGATCAGGACATCTCGAACGACGCTTTCCCCTATATGGCCTGTGGCGAAATCACCGTTTGCGGCGGCCTTCGGGCGCGGCTCTTCCGCATCTCGTTCTCGGGCGAACTCGCTTATGAAATCGCGGTGCCCACCCGCTATGGCGATGCGCTGATCCGCCATATGGCAACCCTGGCCCAGGGCCTGGGCGGCTGCGTCTACGGGACCGAGGCGCTTGGCGTTATGCGGATCGAAAAGGGCCATGTGGCCGGGAACGAACTGAACGGCACGACGACGGCACTTAACCTTGGGATGGCGGGCATGGTGTCGCGCAAGAAGGATGCGATCGGCATGACCCTGTCGGACCGCGAAGGGCTGAAACAGCCAGATGCGCTGGTCGTGATGGGCTTTCGCCCGGTGAACCCGGCCGAGCCGCTGGCGGCCGGCTCGCATTTCATTGCGCGCACGGCCGAAGCGACAGCCGCCAACGACCAGGGTTACATGACCTCGGTCTGCTACTCGCCCCATGCCGGATCGTCGATCGCGCTCGGCTTTCTCAAGAATGGCGCGGCCCGCAAGGGCGAGATCGTGCGCGCCGTCAATCCGGTGAAAAACTCCGAAGTGCTGGTCGAAGTCGTCGCGCCGCATTTCATCGACCCAGAGGGGGATCGCCTGCGTGTCTGACCATACACTGACGGCGCTGACCGCGCTTGGCGGCCCGGCCGCGGCGATCGACCGCTTTTCCGGCGTGACGATCCGCGAAAACCCCGACCTTGCCATGGCCTCGGCCGCCACGCGCATGGGGCGCGACGCCGACATGGCGGCCCGCGCGAAACGCCTGATCGGCATCGCCCTGCCCGGCCCGGGCGGGCTGGTTGCGGCAGGGGACTGGTCGGCCTTCTGGACAAGCCCCGGCCAGTGGATGCTGACCGCGCCCTTCGTCAGCCACGAAGACATTGCCGCAATCGCCCGCGGCACCCTTGGTGATGCCGCGTCTGTCACCGAACAGACTGACGGCTGGGTCCGGTTCGAGATCGAGGGGCCGCTTGCCGTGCCGATGCTGCAAAGGCTCTGCAATGCCGATGTGGTCACGATGCGGGCCGGCCAGGCCACCCGCTGTCAGATCGAGCATCTGGGAACGTTCCTGCTCTGCCAGGTGCCGGGCACGGGCTTCAGCCTCTTGACCCTGCGATCCGGGGCGGCCTCGATGCGCCATGCTCTGGTGACCGCCGCGCAAAGCCTCTGATCCGGAGGCGCGCGCGGAATGCGCGGGCCGACAGGAAAGACCTGGCCCTGCACCGCAGGGCCGCCGCTGGATCAGAGGGGCTTGATTTCCGTCGGCCTCGCGACAAGACCGGGGCTCGTCTTATCGGACAGGCTCTGGAGGTGAACGCCGTGGCGGGCGGCCAGGTCGCTGAAGAACTGCCAGGCCACCCGGCCCGACCGCGCCCCGCGCGTCGCCTGCCATTCGATCGCCTCGGCGCGCAGCACCTCTGGATCGGCCTTCAGCCCGTGGGCGGCGCAATAGCCCGCGATCATGGCCAAGTACTCGTCCTGGCTGCAGGGGTGAAACCCCAGCCACAGGCCGAACCGGTCCGACAGCGAAACCTTCTCTTCCACCGCTTCCGATGGCGAAATCGCCGTCGACCGCTCGTTCTCGATCATGTCGCGCGGCATAAGGTGGCGGCGGTTCGAGGTGGCGTAGAAGATCACGTTGCCCGGACGCCCCTCGATCCCGCCATCCAGCACCGCCTTCAGCGCCTTGTAGTGCTGATCGTCATGGCTGAACGAAAGATCATCGCAGAACAGCAGGAATCGATGCCGCGCGGCACGGCGCAGATGGGCCAGCAGCCGCGTGATCGTCGGCAGATCCTCGCGGCTCATCTCCACGAGCGACAGGGCATGCCCGCGCGCCAGCGCCTCGGCGTGGATCGCCTTGACCAGGCTCGATTTGCCCATCCCGCGCGCGCCCCACAAAAGCGCGTTGTTGGCCGGCAGACCCCGGGCGAAATGCAGGGTGTTCTGCAAAAGCGTGTCGCGCGCCCGGTCGATCCCTTGCAAAAGCGCCAGATCGACCCGGCTCACTTCCGCCACCGGGTCGAGCCGGTCCGGCCCCGTATGCCAGACAAAGGCGCTTGCGGCGGCAAAATCCGGTGACGCTGCCGCCGCTGGTGCCAGCCGCTCCAGCGCCTCGGCGATGCGCACAAGGACAGGCTCGCTCATTCCTTCTTGTCGCCTTCTTCTTCGTCGTCGTCCTCGAACCACAGGCCCTCGGCCCGAAGCTTCGCTTCGCGCGCCTTTTCGCCGCGCCGGATCAGGTGGATCGACACTTCGTAAAGCGGGTAGATCGCGAAAAAGAGGATGAGCTGGCTCATCACGTCTGGCGGCGTCACGATGGCGGCGATGACAAGGATCACCACCACGGCATATTTGCGTACCGACGAAAGCCCCTTGGCGGTCACCAGCCCGGCCCGGCCCATCAGCGTCAACAGCACCGGCAACTGAAAGCAGATGCCGAAGGCGCTGATCAGCTTCATGGTCAGGCTGAGATATTCCTGAACCGACCCCTGAAAGACGATCCCCGCCGGCAGCGCCACGTTCTTGGCGGCCTCGCCGGCCTGGGGCGCGGAAAACGCCTGCTGAAACCCGAGGAAGAACTTGAAGGCGATCGGCAGCACGACATAATAGGCAAACGCTCCGCCCAGGATGAACATCACCGGCGACGCGATGAGGAACGGCAGGAAGGCGCCCCTTTCCGACTTGTAAAGGCCTGGCGCCACAAACCGCCAAAGCTGGTAGGCGATGATCGGGAAGGACAGGGCGAGCCCTCCGAACATGGCGATGCTGATGGCGACGAAGAACCCTTCTTGCAGCTTGATCAGGCTGAGGTTGCAGTTCTGGCCGCGCGCCTCGAGCGCGCCGCAGATCGGGTGGGTCAGGAAGTTGAAGATCGGGTTCCAGACCAGGTAGCAGGCGAACATGCACAGCACGAACGCCAAGAGCGACCAGATGATCCGGGTTCGAAGCTCGATCAGATGCTCCATCAGGGGGGCGGCAGAATCGTCGATCTCGTCGGTGTCACTGGTCATGCGTCTGACTTCTTGGTGCGAGGTTTCGCCGCCGGTGCGGGCTTGACGGCAGCGGGTGCGGCCACGGCCGGGGCGGCAACGGAGGCCGCAGCCTTGCGGGCGCGGGCGGGCTTGGCCGCGGGCACAGGGGCCGCAGCGTCAAGGGCGGCGGCCGGCGCTGCCGGACGGGTCCGGCGGGGTTTTGCGGCCGGTCCGGGTTTGGAGGCAGCGGCGGCGGCCACGGCGGGCGCGGCCGGACCCGTCTTGTCGGCCAGCCGCTCGGCGCGCTTGCGGGCGTGTTCTTCGGCCAGGGCCCTGGTGGCGGGGCCCATGATCGCGGGTTCCGCCGCGCCGCCAGCCTCGGGCATCGAGATGACCGGTGGGTCGGTCAAGCCGCTCGCCAGCTTCGGAGTGGGCGAGCCGCCCGCCGGTTTGGCCCCCGGCATGGTCGGGTTCCACTTTTCAAACTTGCTGACCGCCGATTCCAGCGCGTCGATGCCCAGGCTTTTCTTCGACGTCATGTCCTTGACGTCCTTGACCGCGTCGGCAACGCCGCTGCTTTTCACCGCGTCGTCCATGGCACGCTGAAACTCGCGCGCCATCGACCGGGCCTTGGCGACGAACCGCCCCAGCGTGCGGAACATGATCGGCAGATCGCGCGGGCCGACCACGATCAGCGCCACGATGCCAATGAGCAGAAGCTCACTCCAGCCTATATCCAGCATTTAAGGATGCCCCCTGACCGTCCGCCGCAGGCTCAGGCCTTGTCCTTGTCCGTGGGCGTCACATCCTTGGCGGCATCGGCCGCTTCGCGCTCGATCTCGGCGGTGCTGTCGCTGACGCCCTTCTTGAAGGCGGTGATGCCGCGGCCGACCTCGCCCATCAGCGAGGACACCTTGCCCTTGCCAAAAAGGATCAGCACGACAATGCCGACCACCAGAATATGCATGATGCTGAACGAACCCATAGCCGTCTCCTTCGCGTTTCTTGCGGGCCGGTCGCGGCCCCCTGTCTGAAGCCGGTTTATAGCCAGACGGGCGCCGATCAAAGGGCTGCCGCACCGGGAAGCGCCACGGAAGGACGGTTTTCGGGAGCGTGTGACGGCAATAACTGACGGAAATTTGTCAGTTGCTGCCTCGCCACAGCCGCTTGACTGCGGCAGCCGGCCCGCGCAAGGGTCGGCCATGCGCCGCACAGACCGTCTTCATGACCTGACCCAGATCCTGCGCGATGGCCGCCTGCACCGCGCCGCCGACATCGCGCGGCACCTTGGCGTTTCGGTCCGCACCGTCTGGCGCGACATGGACACGCTTCAGGCCTCGGGCCTGCCGGTCGAGGGGGCACGCGGCATGGGCTACATGCTGACAGCGCCGATCACCCTGCCGCCCGTCGCGCTGACCCTGCGCGAGATGGAGGCGTTGCGGCTTGGTCTCGCGCTGGTCGCCAGCGGCGCCGACAGCGGCCTGTCCTACGCCGCACACAGCCTTGGCCAGAAGATCGCCGCCGTCTCGCCCGAGGCGGGGGGTGCCCCCCCGGTTGACGCTTTCGTCTTCGCCGGGCCCGAGGCGGCCCGCGCGGCCCCCTATCTGCCGCTGCTGCGTCAGGCGATCGAGGGGGGTGAAAAGCTCGATCTGCACTACCGAGATCTTGCCGGGCGCGAAAGCCGGCGGCGGATCCGGCCCTTGCAGCTCGAATATTGGGGGCGCCTCTGGGCGCTAACCGCCTGGTGCGAAAACCGAAACGATTTCAAAAGTTTCCGCATCGACCTCATGCTCGGCCTTCGAGAGACCGGCGAAACCTTCCTGGCCGAACCGGGCAAGACCCTGGCCGATTTCCGGGCGCGTCAGCCCTGACGGAGACCGCAGTCAAAGCGTCGAATTCATCGCCCCTCCATCGAGCAGGATGTTCTGGCCAACGATGAAGCCCGCGTGGACCGACGCCAGGAAGGCGCACATCGCCCCGAATTCCGCCGCCGTGCCATAGCGGCCCGCGGGGATCGTGGCGGCGCGCGCGGCCACAGCCTCTTCCAGCGTGATCCCCCTTGCCTTGGCGATCGGCGTATCGAGCGCGATGGCCCGGTCGGTTGCATGAATGCCGGGCAGAAGGTTGTTGATCGTCACCCCGTGCGGGGCGACCTGCCGCGCGGTGCCGGCGACATATCCGGTCAGCCCGGCGCGGGCGGCATTCGACAGGCCAAGCTGCGCAATAGGTGATTTGACCGATTGCGAGGTGATATTGACCACCCGCCCCCAGCCCCGCGCGATCATCCCCGGCAACAGCGCCTTCATCAGCGCGATCGGCGTCAGCATGTTGGCATCGAGCGCGCGGATGAAATCGTCGCGCTCCCAATCCGACCATATCCCGGGCGGCGGGCCGCCGGCGTTGGTCACCAATATGTCCACCGGACCTGCCGCAGCCAGCACTGCGGCCCGGCCAGCGTCAGTCGTGATGTCAGCGGCGACCGGCGTGACCGACACGCCATACCGCGCTGACAGATCGGCCGCGGTCTGACCCAGCGCCTCGGCCCCCCGGGCGTTCAGGACTAGATCGACGCCGGCTTCGGCCAAAGCCTCGGCACAGCCACGCCCGAGACCCTTGGACGACGCGCAGACAAGCGCCCGTTTACCGCGAATGCCCAGATCCATCTTTCCCTCCAGCGTTGGTCCCACTTGGCTAGCATTCCCGAGCGCCGGGGGAAATAGCCGACGGACAGCGAGGCAGTTTAACTCTGCGCCGAAACATGCGAGCCTTGCCATAACGCACAACGAGCGGCCCCGAACCGAAATGCCGAACACCAGCCAGACCCTTCCGGGATATTCCGCGCGCGCGCACGATGCGGGCGGCTTTCGCGTTGTGGCGGGCGTCAATGTCGGCGACCCGGTGGGGGGACCGGACGATTGCGAGGCGGGCGATGTTTACCGGCTGACCCCCGGCGCGCGCAGCCGCAAGCTGATGCTGAGCGCGCCGGATCAAGGCGCCCCGCAGCGCATAGCGCCGGGGTCGGACCTTGGCGCGCCCGGCGATGCGCTGGTACCCCTTGCGGTTCTGACCTTTCTGGCCGCCGACGGCGAACGGCTGGCGATCGTCACCGCGCGCCATGAAGCGTCGGGCACGCTGCTGGCCCTGCCCCTGTCTCCCCTGGCCCCGAACATCGACTATACGCTGGTCGATATCGGCGCCGATGCGGGCGCCATCCGGCTGGCCGATGCGATCTGCGTTTCCTTCGCGGCGGGCACGCTTGTCACCCTGCCGGGCGGCCTGCAGAGACCGATCGAAAGCCTTGCCGCCGGCGACATGATCCTGACCCGCGACAACGGCGGCCAGCCGGTCAGATGGATCGGCAAGGCCACCTTCCGCGCCGTCGGGGGCTTTGCCCCGGTGGTCATCGCCGCCGGAATCCTTGGCAACACCGGCGATCTGGTCGTCAGCCCGCATCACCGGATTTTCCTCTACCAGCGCGGCACCCGCCGCCTGGGCGCCACGGCGGAAGTTCTGGTTCAAGCCAAGCATCTGGTCGATGGTGAACGGGTCTGGCGGCGGCAGGGCGGTTTTGTCGATTATTACAGCCTGGTCTTTGACCGGCACGAGATCATCTTTGCCGAAGGCATTGCCGCCGAAAGCCTGATGGTGAACGACGAAACCGTGCGGCTCTTGCCGGCCGACCTTGCCGACGAGCTGCGCGCCAGCTTCCCCGGCCTGCGCCAGAGCCAGCATTTCGGTGCCGAGGCGGGGCGAAACCTTGTCACCGACGTCGCGCGGGACGCCCTGTTCGGGGCGGTCCGCCTGCCCCGGTCCGACTGACCAAATCGCGTCGCCACCCGGTTCCGATTGCGCAGGATTTCCCCCGCCGCTATATCGCGCCCATGCGTGATCATGCCCCGAACCGCCCCGCCCTGCCCGCCGAGATTGCCCGGCGGCGGACCTTTGCCATCATCTCGCATCCCGATGCGGGCAAGACCACGCTGACCGAAAAGTTCCTGCTGTTCGGCGGCGCGATCCAGATGGCAGGACAGGTGCGGGCCAAGGGCGAGGCACGGCGCACCCGATCCGACTTCATGAAGATCGAGGCGGATCGCGGGATTTCTGTTTCCGCGTCGGCAATGTCGTTCGACTTCGGCCCCTATCGCTTCAATCTGGTCGACACGCCCGGCCACAGCGACTTTTCCGAGGATACCTACCGCACGCTGACCGCGGTTGACGCCGCGATCATGGTCATCGACGGCGCCAAGGGTGTGGAAAGCCAGACCCGCAAGCTGTTCGAGGTCTGCCGGTTGCGCGACCTGCCGATCCTGACCTTCTGCAACAAGATGGATCGCGAAAGCCGCGACACGTTCGAGATCATCGACGAGATACAGGAAAACCTGGCCATCGACGTGACCCCGGCGTCGTGGCCGATCGGTCAGGGCCGAGATTTCCTTGGCTGCTACGACATATTGCACGACCGGCTGGAACTGATGGACCGCGCCGACCGCAACCGGGTGGCAGAATCGATCAAGATCGACGGGCTGGACGACCCGCGCCTTGCCGACCATGTGCCAGCCGACCAGTTGGCGAAACTGCGCGAAGAGGTAGAGATGGCGCGCGAACTGCTGCCCGCCTTTGACCGGCAATCTTTCCTGGAAGGCCACATGACCCCGATCTGGTTCGGAAGCGCCATCAATTCCTTCGGCGTCAAGGAACTGATGGCCGGGATCGGCGAATACGGGCCCGAACCCCAGCCGCAAACCGCCGCCGAACGGGTGATCGGGGCGGACGAGGACAAGGTGGCGGGCTTTGTCTTCAAGGTGCAGGCCAACATGGACCCCAAGCACCGCGACCGCGTGGCCTTCGTCCGCCTGGCTTCGGGGCATTTTGAGCGGGGCATGAAACTGCTGCATGTCCGCTCGAAAAAACCCATGGCCATCGCCAACCCGGTGATGTTCCTGGCCGCCGACCGGGAACTCGCGGAAGAGGCTTGGGCGGGCGACATCATCGGCATCCCGAACCACGGGCAGTTGCGCATCGGCGACGCGCTGACCGAGGGCGAGGCCCTGCGCTTTACCGGCATCCCGTCGTTCGCCCCGGAACTTCTGCAAACCGTGCGCGCGGGCGATCCGATGAAGGCCAAGCATCTGGAAAAGGCGCTGATGCAGTTCGCCGAGGAAGGGGCCGCCAAGGTGTTCAAGCCCGCCATCGGGTCGGGCTTCATCGTCGGCGTCGTGGGGCCGTTGCAGTTCGAGGTTCTGGCCAGCCGGATCGAGCAGGAATATTCCCTGCCGGTGCGCTTCGAAGGCTCGCAGTTCACCAGTGCCCGCTGGGTTTCCGGCGCCAAGGCCGATGTGGAAAAGTTCGTGAATGCCAACAAGGGCCATATCGCCCACGACCATGACGGCGACATCGTCTATCTGACGCGGCTTCAATGGGACATCGACCGGATCGTGCGCGACCACCCCGAACTGAAGCTGACGGCGACCAAGGAAATGATGGTCTAGGCAATCTTGCGCCGAAGTTCGCCGCAATTGGCTAATTAAGGCGAAACTGTGGCCGGGGTGCGGTGGCGAATCGGCGGGGATGGGCAGGATCGTGGCGGTTGCGGGGTATTTTGCCGCCAAAGCGCCCCCGAGGATGAAGGTTTTTTGACAATTTGTGGCGGACGGGCCGACATTGACCCGCTCCGAAACCGAATGTTTCCGAATGTGGGAATATAGGATTTCGCCCAAAATTTGTCCAAATTGGCCGCGATAACAGCCGGGAACTTGGGAACTGGAGCTGTCATGAAAAACGCATCACTCAAAGCGCTGACCGTCGCCGCCACACTCTTTACCGCCGGGGGCGCCGAAGCCTATACCGTGAACCTCGGCCTCGACACCGGCTGGCAGACGTTCAACATCAAGAACATCGCCGGCGCGAGCGCCACAAAATCATTCACCTTCACGCTGACCGGCTACGCCCTGCTGACGATCACCGACGGGTATCTGTCGGGCGACCGCTTCCAGCTTCTGGCCAACAACGTGTCGCGCGGCCTGACCTCGCTTCCGGCGGCCATCGGCGCCAAGATTGGCAACAAGTGGACGCTGGCATCGACCAATTCGGACTTCAGCCATCGGAGCTACAAGTTCGGCCCAGGCACCTACACGATCGACCTTCTTCTGGCGAAACTCTCGCCTGATCTTGGCACCTATCACATCGGCGCCATGCGGCTCGACACCACAAGCGTGCCGGTGCCGGCAGCGGGCCTGATGCTTCTGACCGCTCTTGGCGCCGCCGGCGCCATGCGCAAGCGCGGGCGCACCGCCGCCTGACCTTCGGTTTCGACAGCTCCCTTGTCAGGCAACGCCCGGGTCTTGACCCGGGCGTTGTCATTTCGGCCACAAGGCGCCTGCCGCGCCGCCTGCATTGACCTTTACGCGTCTTTCCGATAGGGCCACATCACCCGCATCCGGCGGGAAAACGCTTCGGGGCGCCGATAACTTGCGTCCCTTCACCCTTGCGGTCCGATACCGCAGACCGATGGACGCTGATGACAAAATTCTCTGACCTGAAACTGGACCCCCGGGTCCTGCAAGCCGTTGCCGAAGCCGGGTACGAAACCCCTACCCCGATCCAGGCCGGCGCCATCCCCCCCGCCCTTGAAGGACGCGACGTGCTGGGCATCGCCCAGACCGGCACCGGCAAGACGGCGAGCTTCGTGCTGCCGATGATCACCCTTCTCGGTCGCGGGCGCGCGCGCGCGCGTATGCCCCGGTCGCTGGTGCTGGCCCCCACGCGCGAACTCGCGGCCCAGGTGGCCGAAAACTTCGAAACCTACGCCAAGCATACCAAGCTGACCAAGGCGCTCTTGATCGGCGGCGTATCCTTCGGCGAACAGGACAAGCTGATCGACCGGGGCGTCGATGTGCTGATCGCCACGCCGGGGCGGCTTCTGGACCATTTCGAGCGTGGCAAGCTCTTGCTCACCGGGGTGCAGATCATGGTGGTGGACGAGGCCGACCGGATGCTCGACATGGGCTTCATCCCCGATATCGAGCGCATCTTTCAACTGACCCCCTTCACTCGCCAGACCTTCTTCTTCTCGGCCACCATGGCGCCCGAGATCGAGCGGATCACCAACACTTTCCTGCATACGCCCGCCCGGATCGAGGTGGCGCGTCAGGCGACTACGTCGGAGACCATCGAACAGCGGCTGATCGAGATCGTGCCGGCCCGCAAGGACCAGACCGCCAAGGCCAAGCGCGAACTGCTGCGCGCCATCATCGCGGCCGAAGGCGCGGCCTGCACCAATGCCATTATGTTCTGCAACCGCAAGACGGAAGTAGATATTCTGGCCAAGTCATTGAAAACTCACGGGCTTGACGCTGCGCCGATCCATGGCGACCTGGACCAGAGCCAGCGGACCCGCACGCTGGAAGGCTTCCGGGACGGCACGCTGCGGTTCCTCGTCGCGTCGGATGTGGCCGCACGCGGGCTGGATATTCCGGCGGTCAGCCATGTCTTCAACTTCGACGTGCCGAGCCATGCCGAAGACTACGTTCACCGGATCGGCCGGACCGGCCGCGCCGGCCGCAAGGGGGTGGCGATCACCATCGCTACGGCTTCGGACAAGAAATATCTCGATGCGATCGAGGGGCTGGTGAAAACCCAGATCCCACGCGTACCGATCCCGGACGGGTTCGCCCTGTCCGAAGCCGCGCAACGCCCCGCGCCGAAAGCCGATGAACGTGGACCGCGCGGCGCCAAACCCCGGGGCCGCGATGACCGCAAGGACCGCCGCCCGCGCCCGGTGGCCGAACATGGCGAAGTGGCTGCGATGGCACCGGTCGAGGCCGGGGAAATCACCGTTGTCGTACGCGCGGCTGAAGACGCCCCGGCAGCTCCCCGCCAGGAACGCCCCGCGCGCCCGGAACGGGCCGAACGCACCGAACGCACCGAGCGTGGCCCCCGCAAATTCCCCGAACCGCGCGAGCGGCAGGGCGACGAGCCCAGGCGGCCCGAGCCGAACCGCCGTGACGACCGGGGCGGTCGGCGCGATGGCAACCGCAACGATCCCGCCGTCGTCGGCATGGGCGACCATGTTCCCGACTTTCTCATGCGGGCGGTGCCCAAGCCCAGCCCGAAATCGGACGACTGACCGGCAGCAAGCGCTTTCTGCCTCGGCCGCCGCCCGATGCGGGCGGCGGCCGAGGTCTGGCCAATGCAGCGACAGGCCACGCCTGCGCGCGGCCTAGTTGTGAGTTCTCACGAGGTTGTTCACCCTTGAGATCGGTGCCAGACCGTTGAGTGCGGGGTGTGGTCTTGATCGGTTGAACCAGTCAATCCATCGGGGCAGGTCGGCGTTTCTTGCGTTGGAGGATGGGTGTGCGAGGCCGTAGGCCCATTCGCGTAGAAGGGTCTGGATGAACCGTTCGGCCTTTCCGTTTGTCTTGGGAGTGTAGGGCCGTGTGAAGATGTGGCGGATGCCCAACCACCGCAGGGCCTTGCCGAGACGTCGGGAGCGGTAGGCGCTGCCATTGTCGGTCATCACCCTTTCGGTGCGGATGCCATGTTCGCGGAACCACCGCAGCGCGCGCAGCAGGAAGCCCGTGGTGGTGGCCTTGCGCTCGTCGTCCAGCACCTCGACATAGGCCAGGCGGGTCGCGTCATCGACGGCAACATGCACGAAATC
>Ga0209023_10000499_pt1 | contig 59174 bp, 65 predicted proteins | sample LakOneMetagenome_FD_187468 | JGI IMG/M metagenome (GOLD analysis project Ga0209023, IMG submission 187468) | Freshwater and sediment microbial communities from Lake Erie, Canada (SPAdes) (version 2) | ecosystem: Environmental > Aquatic > Freshwater > Lentic | place: Lake Erie, Canada...
CACAGCTCCCTCGGCGACATCCCGCCGGCGGAGTTCGAAGAGCACTACTACCGTCAGCTCGCCACCAACGAGCTGGTCGAAACCAAATAGCCCGAGCCTCCATCAAACCCAGGGCGATTCAGAAGGTGACTGGTGTGTCGGTTCCAGCTGCGTACTCCGCGTAACGCTGCGCAATGGCCGCAAGCTCCCGCTCATCGCGCTGGGCCTCGATGCGGATCTCGTCGTGCACGACCCGAGCCTCGCTCGCGCCGCGCTCGAACACGACGAACGCGTCTGGCCGCTCGGCGACGTCGTGGCCGCGGGTCCCAGGAAGCTCCGTGATGGCCCCGGTCTGTGCCCAATCGTCAGGGAGGACGTGGGCTGTCGAAGGGTCCATGTCGTTCTCGAGGTAGATCGTGTCGATGTGATCGTCGAGGCCGAGCTCGGCGTGGTACACGACGTCGAGGAACTGCTGTTCGGGGCCGACCCTCCCGAGTAGTGCGGGGTGATGCAGCACTCGAATACCTCGGCCGACGAACTGGTAGAACTCACTGAAGCTCCCGTACGCCCGCATCGGTACGACCACGCAGATTGGCGGGAAGTCATACCCTTGGCCGAGCATCTTGAGCTGAACGATGCCTTGGAGATCGCCGCTGTCCGATTCGAACCGCTCTCGGGTGCGCTTGATCTGAGTGTCGGTCTGGGTGTGATGGAGGGTGCCGCAGGGGATGCCGTGCTCCTCGGCGATGTGGGCGATCTGCTCGGCGTGGCGTTCTCCGAGAGCGGCGAACAGCACCCGTGGCTTCACCGGGTAGAGGAGCTCGGTCTGCGAATCGAGCACGGCGCGGACGAGACGCATGATCTGTCGAATGGGCTCGTCCGACTTGGCCGTGATGCGCGCGAGCTTGCGTTCGTCTGAGATCACCTCGAGTAGCGCGCCACGCCCGACGATCTCCTCTCGCAGCCCATCGGGCCATACCAGCTCGTACGTCGTGTCTTCCGAGACCGGGGCGAAGCGGTGGACCCGCAGATTCTTGGCGTTTCCGTCGGCGATCGAGTCGATTAGGCGATACCGATACACGACGTCGGCGTCAATCGGCTTGCCGTCCAACCGCTGGAAGCACGCCGACATCAACAAGGTCCGAGCACCGGAGAAGTGCGCGAACAGTCGCTGGTAGGACTCAGAGGCTGCGATGTGTGCCTCGTCGACCACGATCAGATCCACGTCACCCGGAGCGAGCTTTCCGAGCAGATCGTCCGAGTCGTTGCCGGTTCCGAGTGCGTGGAAGTTGGTGACAATGATGTCGGCGGCGAGAAGCTCTTGTCGTGTGATCGCACGAATGGAGCCGGAGTCCCGAGCCAACGTGAGGACCGCTGGGGGCCGGCAGCCCGGGATCATCGGCCCTCCGGGCAGCCCGTACAGCACGTTCCCAACGGCTTGGTGGTCGAGCGCCCGGTCGAAGGTCCCCCTGATGACTGTCCCTGGTGTCACGACGAGCGCTCGCCGACGGGCGAACGCCAGGCAGGCGAGTACGCCCAGCGCGGTCTTACCCGCTCCGACGCTCATTACACACGCGGCGTTGGAGCCTCCACCTCCGTAGTAGTTGGCCAAAGCCGTGAACGCCTCCCGCTGGCAGAGCCGAAGCGTCGTGTGGTTGAGCTTCGTGCGGACACCGTCGAAGTAGGACACATCGCTCATCGCCTCGTCGGGATCCACGGTCGCTCGACGAGGCGGCGGGTCCATTGCGTGGAGAGGATCAGGATCCATCTCAGGCGTCTCGACGTAAGGGTCCGGGTCGACGAACGCAGCCAGGCGCGGGTCGGTAACGAGCAATGCCTGCAGCTGAGCAACGCAGCGCCCCGTGTCGGTGCGGATCGCGTCGTAGGTAAAGCGGACGACCACTCGGCCGGTAGCGGCGAGGTCGTTCTGCCTAAGGCGGTCGTAGGTGAAGGCCGCCCGATCCCCGTGGAACTCGAACCCATCAAGCTCGACCGAGATCCTCATCGCCTCACCGATCAACTCGTAGTCGACCCGGTACCGATGGCCCTCGACCTCCGCCTGCTGCTGCGGAGCGACGAAGGCCTCAAAGCCAGGCAACACCGCCGGCGCTAGCACCCATCGAAGGAACGCCCACTCGAGGTAGGAGTCCGAGGGGAGCCGGTTGGAGAGGTCAATCATCCGTGTCCTCCGCGTCAAGGGCTGCGATGTGGAGCAGAAGCGCCTCCGATGGATCACCCTGACCGAGCTGCGCACCTCGCTGAACGACCGCCAGCGAATCGCGCCAAGCCCCCTCCCGCTCGTAGAGCGATGACAGCCACCCGAACGCGAGCACCCGAGCGAAGCGCCCTCCTTCCGGCGAGTCAAACCACACTGCGGCAGGCCTCGCCTCGATGAGGGCGATGTCCAGCCACGACAGTCGCTCGATGTCGACCATCACGTTCGGCTCGCTCCGACGTCGCCGCCACAGCTCCTCGACGGTCCCCTGTATCGCGAAGTGGTAGTCGCTCGGTTCGCCAGGGAGCTCGAGGCTCTCGTAGAGATACCTCAGCAACTCAGAAGTCTCCATCGACCTGGCCTCGTCACCGAACGCACGCTCATGTGCCGGACTCGCAGAGGTGAAGCCATCGGGCCCAGCCCACTCGAGCATCTCGACTTGCTTCCCATCCAGGCCTGTGAACCGATGAACTGTCGGAAGCAGACTCGCTTGCGCCGCGGGTGGGTCCACGCCCACCGGCGTCGTGTAGCTGATGCTCGGGATGTCACCGAGCCTTCGGTACCACTCGGTCCCCAACGTGTCCGCCTCTGCGCTCATCCAACTCGCAGGCATCGTACGGAACAACCGTCGACGCCGCAGGTGCGACGCTGCAGACTGCGGGGGCCGCTAGATCGGGCCGGGCAGACCTCGTCGAGATCGACCTCCTTCGAGTCTTGAGCGCCCACCATCTCTCGGCGGAGGTACTCAACGGCCGAGACCCTGCGAAGCTCGGGCCCGACCCGCCTGTGTCCGAGGAACGGGAGTGGGCCTCACTCGCGCCGTTCGGACCTGCTGACCGCACGGTCCCACAGCCTGTGCCCAACCGGACATCAGTGAGGTTCAATATCGGAAATGCGGGTGGTAGGCCCGCTGGGCGCCAGCGTCTGCGCTCGATAGTGCGGCAAGGCCATCGACGCCGAGACCGCGCTGTAGCTCAGCGCAGCTGGCCCGGACTCCGTACAACCACGACTCCGGCTGCGTGTTCCTCGAGCCCCCCCAAATCAGGTGACTCCCCGGCCAGGATGGCCTCTACATAATGCGGGGCACCTCTGAATCCGCGTACGAAGTGTTCAGTCAAGGGGAAGCCCGAATGGGTTGTGTCCGCGGTATCCAGGTTGGCGGGGGCACTCATCTGGGCGTTTCGCAGCATGGCCATGCTGCTGAAGAGCGCTCTGAAGGCAGACTTAGCAGCGGTGTCGGGCCGGGCAAGGAGAATCGACCGCAGCCTGGCATCGCCGAGAGTGTGGGAGTACCAGGACATCGCCCCTGAGCCGGCGTCGCATCTCTGGTCACACGCAAGGCACTCCAAGGGGTGCAGTAGTCGCAGATTGGGTTGGTACCCCATCGCAAGCCACTCGTGGACGACACCCGCAGCGATGAACGTTACCGCCGCGGCGTCGAAATCCGGGGCAATCGCTCCGCATGCCCACGGGCCCGGACTGCCAACGTTCGGCGCCCAGTAGAGGACGTACGCAGCAGGGATGTCGAGGTGGTCGGCGGCTGCGATCAGCTGGTCGACCTGGGGCATCGCACCGTCCCGTGTCGGCGTGTACGAATAGTCGAAGCGGGGGCCATCACGGTGGGCGGTGAGGCGCTTGGCCTGCACGAGGCAGCCGAACCATTCGCCCGGGGGACCTTCCCACCACCAAATCCAGTCGGCGCCGGTGTAGTTGCTCTCCTCGTGCCGGGTGAAGCGTCGGGCCGTGATCACCGACGATCGCCAGACGGCGGCGGATAGCAGCTCCCAGGTCAGGGTCTCCTCGTCGGGCGCCAGATCGGTGTACGAGCCCAGCAACAGGGCCCGGGCCACCGCGTTGCGTCCATCGACGAGGCCGTGCCATACCTGATCGCCTTGGCCCATATCCCCGATCGTGTCACGCCAGGCCAGCCCTCGCAGTGCCTCGTTCGCCAGGCTCCCACCGGCGCGGATCATCGCGGATCGAGCCGCGACTTCTCACCGCGCAACCCCGACGCCACGGGAGCGCACGTCACGCGCTTCCTATCACTCGAAGCTTCATCCCGAACGTGCTTGACAGGAAGTGGTCAGTGGCGCCCAACAGCGCGCGCATGTCCTCACTGGCCGCAGTCTTCGACATGCCGGGCTGGACGATCACAACAGTCGTTTGGAGTTTGCGATAGCGCGCCTCCTTGATCACCGCTGCAAGGGTGTCGGGCGTTCCTGCCACCAGGCCCGTCGTGCCACTGTTCTGGCGGTTGGCCTCGCGCCGCAGCAGGCGCCGAGTAAGCAGTTCAGGCATCGACTTAGATCGGTTCATCTTCATCGCCTGCCCGCACACGTCGTAGAGGTCGTCGATCCGGGCGCCTGGCTGTGGCTGAGACGAGTACTTGCAGTGCGCAAGGACAAGGTGAAGGTCCTCGTTTTCGCGGCGCAGCAGGACTACGTCTGCGAGTTCTCCGGGACCGTCATCGTCGATAATGACTTCCCAGTCAGCCTCCTCGGCCAGGATCTCGATTGTTCGGTATTGAATCGTCGCTTGGTCACGGGTAGGACCTTGCGATTCCCGCTGAATGTCGATCCCAGTCCAATCGGCCACCTCTAAGGCGTCGATCGGAAGGAGCCGTAGCTCTCGGTTAGGCTTCAGCAGGAATCCCTGCTCGACTAGGACGATCTCATCTTCGAAGGTAACGAGAAGTCCGTGATGGGTGAAGAACGCGGCGAGGCTTCCGCTGCCCTTGATGGTCTCGATGCGGGCATCCTCGGCCACGGCACGGACGTCTGGTGGTTCTTCCTTGTGGAAGCAGTACTCGTACTCGAGGGTCCACCCCGGTGTCACGATCTCGAACCTCAGGGGCTCGTCGTCGGTATGAGTGGTCAGTCGGAGCTCGCTGTCAAGAAGCGAGAAGGCCTCGCCTTCGTGGGTCACTCGCCGCATCTCGCTGAGTGTTGCGACGAGCTCGTAGGGCCACTCGATGGCGAGGGGAACGTACGGTGGGCGCTCGGTGGCTGGCTCGGGGAGCAGGAAGCCCGACATGACGGACTCGAGATCGATCGTGTCGTCGGTGACGATCGGGCCGACCTTCTGTGCCCATTGAACCCAGTCGTGGACGTCGCGCGCCTCCTCGTGGGTCCATACTCGACCTTTGCGGGAGGCGCCAAAACTGACGGCACGTCTATTCGCAAATCCGTGGGCATAGATGTTGGTCTTCATCTTCGTTCCGCCTTCGCCAGTCCATGCTGCCAACACGTCCTGTCCGACGTGCATCGAGAACCGGCGCGTGCGACTAACGGCATCGAGCAGGCCGACATTCGTCGGAACTCGTCTGTTTATTCCGGCGAGAATGCGGTAGACTGTGTCGCCGCTGATCAGGCCAACATCTTCTCCACCGATGGCCTTTGCGATGTCCTCGTGAAGCGAAGTGTTATTGGAGCTATTGATATATAGAAAGCCGGCCTTGCTGTCGACATGAACAACATGAAGGTGGTGGATGACCTCCATAAAGTTTGCAAAGTCACCCCAACGAACTGGAGTTGACTCCTCAGAAATCCACCAAACCACCTGATCCTTGTTGTTGATCCCAAGCTGAGTCGTGAGCAGGCGATCCTCGAAGAGGTCGTAGATCTTCTCCGGTTCCCAGGAGAGCTTCGTTGCAGAGGTGTAAGTGACCGTGCTCATCTTCGGGTGGATGCTTCGCATGGCGACCTCACGAGGAAGCGAGTTGAAGGCCACCTCAAAGTCCGACCGTTGCTTCTCCCGCTCGACCTCGCGGTCGGTCAAGTCCTCGATCACCTCGTTCCAGTCAGCATCCTCGCCGTACAGCTTGCGAAGCCGATCGTCGATTCCAGCGACCTGAAGTGGCACAAAGGCCGACGCCGCGCCGAGCGTATTGCCATCTCCTACCCGCGTGAACCGCCCTATGAACTGGAGAGTCACGGCAAGGCTCTTCTGCGGATCGTGAATCGCGGCCACCTTCAGAGCGGGCAGATCGAAGCCCTCGCCCAGCATGTTGACGCACACCACGATCCTGCTCGTGCGATCAAACAACGCGACTCTTCGCTTCACTTGGATTGAGTCCGCGACGCCGGTATCTAGGCGAACCGGCGTCAGGTCGGGCGCAAGCTCCTCGTAGAGAGCGATGACCTCCCTGGCCCGCGCCACCGACGACACACGAGCCATGAGAAGGTGGTCGAGCCCTTGCTCGAGGTCATCGCGAAGCTGTGTGATGGCCGCTGCGGCCACCGCCCGGTCGGGATCTCGCAGGTCGATGATCGAGCGGTAGTTGATTCGGGCGAAGTAGCCGTTCTTTTGGGCAAGTCGTAGTGGATACGCGTAGGCGACTCGGCCACCGAGGTGTTGACCGTCCTCACGGTAAGGGGTCGCAGTGAACTGAACGATCTCCTTCCCAACGAACAGGTCGGCCACAGCCCTCCAGGTCCGAGCCGCCACGTGGTGAGCCTCGTCGATGAATAGAACATCACAGACCTCGGCCAGACGGGCCCGGGCCACCTCACTGCATCCCGTAAGGGCTTGCGCGGTCGCTACAACGACGTTGACCCCCGCGGTGGCCTCGTCCATCTCTTCGATGGTGGAGAGCGCCGACCGAAGCACCAACACCACCGGGCATCGGAACTGGCCCTCTACGGCACCGAGCTCCCTTAGCACGCCCAGGGTCACAAACTTCTCTGCGGTCTGACTCCGCAATGCGTCAGAGGGCACCACGATCAGGGTGCGCCTCGGTGAGTGGCACCATGCCGCGATCATCGTGTCGGTCTTGCCGGTGCCCGTAGGCATTACGATTGTGATCGGCTCAGCGGTCTCCATCGACCGATGCGCCAATATGGCGTGCAGTGCCCCGAGCTGCGGCGCGCGGAGTCCCGGGGTGCTGGACGTCTCTTCGACGAACCGGAAGGCTCCCAACAGGGACCTGACGACCTCCTGAGCTGTACCTCGCTGCTCACCATGACCGCCGTCGCCCTCGCGCGACCAGCACCACTCGTTATCGCCGACGGCAAGCCGTCCGAGATCGCCCATCCCCGCTCCCTTACGTGGCCGCTTCATGTACTCGCGGCAGCACGACCCGACACATGGTTACCGTGATCCGCCCAACTTCAGAGCGAAACGCAAACCTACCCGCACCCTGCTCCTGTCAGGAAGGGCCTAGTCATCCAGACCTCGCTCGTAACGCACCCGGGTTGATGCAGTCATCGACGCCCTCGTCGTCTCCTAGTCCTCGGGGCGACCCTGGACCTTTCTGAGATCGTCGACCGTCCCCGAGATCTGGTGTTCATCAGATCCGCTGATGCGCATGACGTCGGCGAGCTTCTCGGCATCGGCTTCGAAGGTTCCCCCAGGCCGGCTGCCGACGTCTTCGAGGGCCCCCATCGTCTTCATCGTCTCTGCGATCTTGTCCTCACTCACACCGTTGCTGCGCATGAGATCAGCCAGCTTCTTGAGGTTCTCGGATGCAACCTGTTTGTCTGTCATCTCGCACTCGATCAGTGGATGCACGCAGGATTTGGCACGATCGCTCCCCACCTCGATCGACTACGGCGGGCGTCTCTAGCGCGCCTGCCATCAGACTGGCGGCGGCCGACTTATTTTGCCAGCCCAGCGCCGGCGGCCACCGACCCAAGGTATCAAGTGTGTGTGACAGGGCGTCGCCGCTTCACCCGCCGCCTCGAGACGGCCGACCTTCACCTCGTCTATGCCCGTCCTACGCCCGAAGACGGGCGCCAGCACCATGTCGCTGGGCGAGGGATAGGGTCGCAGTCGAGGTCGCCAACTGCGCGCCAGAGTCCGTCGGCGTCGTTCGCCAATCGATCTCGGGATTCTCGTCGTCGAGATCAGTGGCTCGCGGCTAGCCCGTGTACACGCCCTTGGGCGCGCTCGATGAGCCAGTCGTAGGTATGGACCTCGATGTTGCTGGTGTCGCGCCACTGGCGCCGCCGCGCATCGAATCCCGGTGGGGTATCCCTGCGCCGTCCGATGATCACCCAGCCCCGAAGGGTGGGAGTGATGTCGGGCAGATTGAGCCCGTTGTCGGCCGATGGTGAGCGGGCGTAGGGCTGGTTGTTGGTTAGCCAGCTGCGCCAGTCCTCAATCTGACGGAAGGCATGCCTCAAGGCTCTCGACTCGTCCCCAGATCTAGTGAACATTGACGCACGAGGCGACTCAAGCTCGACCGCGATCCACGAGTAGCCCGTGGAATCGCGATCGCCCACAATGAAGTCGGTCACAAACTGTGATCCGAGTCGGACCTTCGGCAATACCCACCGACCATGCCCGCCGCCCAACGGCTGCACCAACATCAACGGATTCGCTGCAAGGTACCTCTGGACATCCTCCTCACGCCTGGCCGAGTCGACCGCCGCCTGAAACGCGTCGATATCCATACCGCGGATCGAGTCCCACCACACGAACCGGTCGGGATAGATCTCTTGGCCTATGACCTCGCTCATCGGAATGACTCGCCGAGTGACTAAGCCCTCGCCAGTTGCGGCGCTCGCAAGAGCGGATCGGCCAGCCTCGATGAACGTCTGCCGCCAAGCCTCGACCGTGTCCGCGGCCTCAGCCAACTCCGCCGCGACTCCGACGACCGGCTCTCCACCCAGGATACGGAGCACAGCTTCCACGCGATCGTCATTCATGGTGCGGACAACCTACGTTCCGCGAGGCAGTTCGTGACGGTCATCGGCACTGCCAACTAGGCAGACGGCCCCCAACTGCGACGCTCCCGAGTCCTCGCCGGCGTGGGCACGCGGGCGTGCTTCAACGAGAGACCTCCCATGGGCGACGCCTGCCAGTCTTCCCGCAACACTCCTGAGCCTGGGTGATAGACGGGAGACTCTTGGGCATACGTGCGGCAGGCCTGGCTACGGAGATGCTGGGGGCAGACCGGCGGATCATGAATCCCACGGGGGGCTCGTACCTGCAGGCCAGCGACCCTCTGCAAACGGGGCGCTAACGCCACCATCGTTCCTCTGGGGATGACCACGGCGCTGATGCAGATCCTGAGCGGGACAATCAGCGGCGGTCAGACTTCGGTGAAGGCGCCGTTGAAAGATGGTCCAGCCGAAGGGGCAGCACGCTCGTCAGACCGATCGGGGTTGTGGCGCGATGTGGGCCACACAACATCGGGCGTCGGGTGGCCGAGTCGCTCAGCGAGCCAATGGACTGGTTCCGCGCGTGGCTCGACCACACCACCACCCCGGGCCGAGCGCTGGTGCTGGTGGCTTCAGCGGCGGCGCGGCTTTCGCCGGTGGCCTCGTTCTCGACGACCCCGCCGGTATGTGGGAGCGGCCGTGCTGTACGGCACGCTGCCCTTCGACGCTGGCCTCTCCACGACGCCCGGCCGGCTCGACAGGGTCCCGGTGCTCGTAGTCCACGGTGACCAGTACAACGTCATCCTCGGGACCTGCTTGATCGCACCGGGGCGTACCTCGAGCACGACGCTGGCGCCGTGACGACGGCGATGCGCGACCCCGGCGGCCACGGTCTCAGCGCCGATGCCATGGCCGAGGTACACCGGTGGGTCAGCACCACCCCCGCGGAGCTTGGGAACATTATGACCACCGACCGCCCGTTCGAGATTCGGACTGTCCAGCTTCGACGAGATCACCGCCAATCCCCAGACCGCTCGACCCGTCCAGGTCGGCCTCGGCGGCCTGCCCTTCGCCGCCACCGCCCGCTCCATCGAGTTGCTCGCCAACGAAGTCCTGCCCATCGTTGCCGAGAGACCTGCACCAGACTGGCCGGAGCCGCGACCGGCGCACGGTGAGCATCAACGATCCGGCCAGAACACCAACAGGAGGAACAACCATGACCAGGTTCAATGAACGCGTCGCCCTCGTCACCGGCGGCGCCAGCGGCATCGGCAAGGCCACCGTGCAACGCATCGCCGCCGAGGGCGGCTCCGTCGTGATCGCCGACGTCCAGGACGAGGCGGGTGCCGCCGTCGTCGCGGAGATCGAGCAGGGCGGGGGTTCCGCCGCGTTCGTGCACCTCGACGTCACCGACGAGCAGGGCTGGGCCGACGCCGTCGCCCAGACCATCGACCGGTTCGGCCGCCTCGACATCCTCGTAAACAACGCCGGCATCGGCGACACCGAGCCCATCGAGGTGACCACGGTCGAGACCTGGAACAAGGTCGTCGCCGTCACCCAGACCAGCGTGTTCCTCGGGATGAAGGCCGCCGCCAAGGCGCTAAAGCAGAGCGGCAACGGGTCGGTCGTCAACATCAGTTCGATGTACGGCATCGTCGGCTCCGGCGTCAGCCCCGCTTACCACGCCGCCAAGGGTGCCGTTCGCCTGCTCACCAAGACCACGGCCCTCGGCTGGGCCACCGAAGGCGTCCGGGTCAACTCGGTCCACCCCGGCTACATCGACACGCCCATCCTCGGCGACACCGATCGCGACCTGCTCATCGGCGCCACTCCGATGCGACGCCTCGGCCAGCCCGAGGAGATCGCCGCCCTGATCACGTTTCTCGCCAGCGACGAGGCCAGCTTCGTAACCGGCTCCGAGTTCGTCGCGGACGGCGGCTACACCGCCGGCTGACCCGGGAGACCCCGAGGCGGATGATCCCCCACCTGTCCATCCCTGCTCGCGACTCCCACCATGTCGCCGACGTGCTCACCGAGCTCCTCGGCGGCGTGGGTCACCGGCTTCGGGCCCTACCCCCGGCTCGTGGCTCGCGTAGGCCCGCGACGACCAGGGAATCGCGATCGAGGTCTAATCCGGTCGCACCGAGATGACCGGCCCGCAGCTCCCTACGATTCGATCGTCCGTACCTGCGATGCTGAGAGGAACGCCGTGATCGACGAGAGGCTCACCAGCGCCTACGCAACAGTGGAGAACCGCAACGCGGGCGAGGTGGAGTTCCTCCAATCGGTGCGCGAGGTGCTGGCATCGATCGGCCCGGTCCTTGCCAAGCACCCGGAGCTGGCCGGCCACAAGACGATCGAGCGGATCTGCGAGCCGGAACGGCAGATCATCTTCCGGGTCCCATGGGCTGATGACCGTGGCGAGATCCACATCAACCGGGGCTTCCGCGTCGAGTTCAACGGCGCGCTCGGCCCCTACAAGGGCGGCCTCCGGTTCCATGAGACGGTGAACCTGGGGATCGTGAAATTCCTCGGGTTCGAGCAGACGTTCAAGAACGCGATCACCGGGATGCCGATAGGTGGCGGCAAGGGCGGCGCCGACTTCAACCCGAAGGGCCGCAGCGACGACGAGATCATGCGCTTCTGTCAGAGCTTCATGACCGAGCTCTATCGGCACATCGGCGAGTACACCGACGTCCCCGCCGGCGACATCGGCGTCGGAACCCGGGAGATCGGCTACCTGTTCGGCCAGTACAAGCGGATCACGAACCGCTACGAGTCCGGCGTTCTCACGGGTAAGGGGACGAGCTGGGGCGGCGCCCTCGTGCGCACCGAAGCGACCGGGTACGGCGCCGCGTACTTCGCCGAGTGCATGCTGCGCGCCGCCGGCGAGACCCTCGATGGGAAGACGTGCGTGGTGTCGGGTTCGGGCAACGTCGCCATCTACGCCATCGAGAAGATCCAGCAGCTCGGCGGCATCGTCGCCGTCTGCTCGGACTCGTCGGGTTACGTGGTCGATACTGCCGGCATCGATCTCGAGGTCCTCAAGGAGGTCAAGCTCGCGAACCGGGGACGCATCTGCGACTACGCGCAACGCCGCAGCGGAGCGACGGTGGTAACCGACGGGTCGATCTGGGACGTGCCGTGCGACCTCGCGTTCCCGTGCGCTACCCAGAACGAGCTCACAGGCCATGACGCCAGAACCCTCATCGCCAACGGTGTTACCGCCGTCGTCGAGGGCGCCAACATGCCATCGACGCCCGATGCCATCAGTCTCCTAATCAGCGCCGGGGTGGCGTTCGGTCCGGGCAAGGCGGCGAACGCGGGTGGCGTGGCCACGTCGGCGCTCGAGATGCAGCAGAACGCCAGCCGCGACTCGTGGACCTTTGACCACACCGAGGCACGTCTCGCCAAGATCATGTCGGCCATCCACGCCACCTGCGAAGAGACGGCCGACGCCTACGCCGCTCCCGGCAACTACTTGGTCGGCGCCAACATCGCCAGCTTCCTACGGGTCAGCAAGGCGATGGTCGCACTTGGGTTGATCTGAGCACCGCACCCAAGGCGAGGTCGCGCTTAGCGGCGCCTGCGGTCCGATTTCTCGAAGCGGTGCAAGTCGAGGACGCGACTGATCATCGAGCCGAACCCGCCACCGCCCCCAGAAACCGCGCGAACGCACCGTGCCGACGGGCGCCGAGACGGCAAAACCGGCGGCCACCAGAGCTGCTGGCATTCTTTCGTCGTAGGGTCCATTTCCATCGTCCAGCTTCGGGTGTCGCAGCCACGAGAGAGCAGGGATCATGTCGGGCATCGCGATCATCACCGAGGCATGCATCGATGTGAAGGATCGGGCTTGCGTCGACGTGTGCCCCGTGCAGTGCATCTACGAGTTTGACCCGCAGACAAACCTCCTCGTCTCTGAGGAGCAGGCGGGTAGCGGGGAGGTGGAGAACTCCCACACGCCGAACCCCGACATGATCGCCGTGTTCGGTGACAGCCTGCTCTACGTCAACACCGAGGAGTGCACATCGTGCACCGCCTGCTACCAGCCCGACGTGTGCCCCGTCGGCGCCATCTACTCCGAAGACCAAGTGCCCGACGGCGCGACCAAGACGAAGTACAACCCCTCCGACCCCAACAAGGGGCACGACCACACTTTCTTCATCCAGCACACGCGCGACGTCTTCGCCGACTGAACGCGGCGGGCATCGTCCGATGTGGGGCGCCCAGCGAGCGTAGTTTCAGGATCTGAACACACCAACGGTGGTCGAAGAGGTCCGGGCGCTGCGAGCGGTCGGCTACGCCGTCGACTTCACGTCACCCGCGACGGCGGGCTCCGGTGTGACCCGTGCGGTCACACCCTTCGCCCCGAAGACGCCGTCATCGACAGCACGGCGCGACTCGGGGGCCTCTCGAACCCTGACGATCAGCCCATCGCGTTCGGTCTGACCTGCCAGATATGCCGGCTTCGAGGCATCCTCGTCGCCGCCCACGGCCCGACCGCAACGGCGGACGAGGCGGCGGTCATGACGGCGCTGCCGTTTCCTTCGAGCTGAGATCCGGTCAGAGGTCTGGGGACTGCCCATCGCCGGGCAGCTCCGCAGTTCCCAATCGTTTGGGGCACCAGGACGGCGGTCGAGGTGACGCCTGCGAGCACCTCGGTTGGGCTCCGTTGCTCACCAAACAGGCACCTACGCCGGAGTCGCCCCTGGTCGAAGGGGTGACGTGGCCATGCGCTCTCGACGCGTACGGCAAGGCGTTTCGGACGTCGGGCCTCCGCTACGGCGATCTCGGTAGGTCCTCGAAGATCGGTGTGACCAACACCGGCACGGTGGATGTCCGCACGATGTCGGCGGCAGCAGAGCCGAACCGGAGCCGGTCCCATCCAGATCGGCCGTGTGTGGCAACCGCCAGGAGGCCGATCGGTGCATCCAGCAGGTGGGTCCGCAGGCCGGAGGCAACGCCGATTGGATCGGTGACGACCACACCCGAGGCGCTTGGGAACGACCCCCGCCAGTGTTCGGCGAGATCGGCAACGTACTGATCGGGATCGGCCGGCCCGAACCTGTTCCGGCGAGTTCCCCCAACGGGCACCTCGTCGGAGGCGACCGTCAGCACCGACAGCTCCATTCCCAACGCGGCCGACCACTGACCGGCGACCGAGACGACCAGGTCCGAATCGTCCGATCCGTCGACACATGCTGCGACCGAGCCGGTCGAGAGCGGGTCAGGCCACCCTCTCGGCCTGCGAGGGGGCTGGCCGTGCATCGGCGGCCGGTCGGCCTGCGGCCCAACTACGACCGCGGGAATCTGCGCCGCGACCAGGACGTGGCGAGCCACAGAGCCCATCAGTGCTCCCGCCGCTCGACCGCGACCGTGACTCGACATACAAACGGTCGCCGAACCGAGCTCTCCGAGCCGCTGCACGATGGCCTCGCCCGGCGAGTCGGCTACGACAACGTCGACGGGTTCGCCCGCTCCTTTCTCAGAGAGTGCGTCGGTGATCTCCCGCCGGAGCGCCCCAACGAGTTGGGCGTCAGTTGCGACCGCAAAGGGCATACACGTTGCGCCGAGCCGCTCGGCGAGCGCTCGAGCGGTAGGGACGGCCCCCAGGGCGAGGACAGACCCGTCAAGCGGTACCAGGACGTGCTCGAAATCGATCCCAGTGGAGGCCGCACTCATCGATCGCGAATCCCTCCGTCGACGTGGGGTCATGGGTTCACCTCCCAAGCGGGGAGGACGAGGCAGACTGCAGCACGATAGGCGCCCTCGTCCGGTGTCACGTCGAGCACCGCAGGATCGCCTCCGGTGGGGAAGATCTGGTCGGTGTCGTTGGTGGTATCGCCGTCGGGTCGCTGGGAGTAGGGGACGAGCGACAGCACGTCGTCGTTGACCACATCGGGGAATTAGAGCTGGCTCGTCAACGTGGTGCCGCCGAACTGGGCCATGACCTGGACGTCGACGGTGCGGCACGGATAGCAGCCCGGGTAGATGGTGCGGAACTCGACCATGCCCTCGTCACCGGTTCGCTCACGACCGCACAGGCAGATCCACATCCCGACGCCGCTCTTTGATCCCATGACTTGGCCTCCTCTGATCGCTCGAACAGGTGCCTCCGGCTTTGCTGGGGTTTCGGGCGGATCGCTCCAGTCGATGGCGATTCGGTCGCCGTCGGCGGGGTGCTCAGCGAGTCAGTTCCTGTGTAGGGACATCGCGGCAGGACGGTCTCGCCTGAAGCCTCGGGCCCGGTCGACGGCGACATGGACGAGTTGGCCGGCGACTCCCCGGTTGCGCAAATGACCGGCACCTCGGTGTGGAGCCTCACCAGCTAGCTCACGTTGAGTCTCACGCAGCAGTAGCCCGGCTCGGGTGCGAGTTGAGCGTCGAGCGTTGGTTCAGGAGCGAATCCCTCGACGAGGCCCGTGAGGAAGTCGAGGTTCATGCCACACACGAGCTCTCGGTGGTCCTCAGCTAGTCGATGAAACGGACAATTCGACAGAGCGATGGAGCCGTCGTCCAGACGCAACGGCTCGTAGCCACAACGTCCGAGCGGATCAAGGATCTCCGAGGGAGGCGTCATACCGAAAGCAGCGCCGTCCTCCCGAGCCTGCTGACCCATCGCTCGTCCGGTCACGCAGGCGACGTGCTTTAGGCACTGGCCAACCGGCGTGCCGGTCGCCATCGCATTGGCCACGGCGTCAGCAAGGAGCCGGCCCGCCAGGTCGTAGCGCCGGTCAGGCATCGACGCGCTGAGCTCGTCTGCCGCGAGGCGGTAAAGCTTCGACGGGCGGCCCGCTCCGGGCCCGGCCCGTCCCGTCGTGCGCTCGTAGCTCACGTCCACAACGCCGGCCCCGGCGAGCTTGTCGAGGTGGAACGCGGCTACCGACCTCGCAACATCGAGTGCGGCGGCGGCCTCGTCCCGGCTGGTCCATCGGTCTCGGTCCGCGAGCAAGTCATACAGCTGGCGTCGCACGGGCTGGTCAAGCGACGCCACGGCTGCGATGCGTTCGTCTCTGGAGCTGGGTACTTCCATGGCGCCCACTCTAAAACATAACTTTCTTGACGTAAACCTCTCCACCTTCTATCGTCCGAGATATCAACTTTTAGAAGGAGCCCATATGACCACCATCGCAAGCTCGCCAGCCCCAGCCTCGACACTTGGGTCACACCATCTCGCAAACCCCGTCTTCCAGGCGTTCGTTCTTCTCAGGGTCGGGTTCACGGTGGCGCCGATTCTCTTCGGTCTGGACAAGTTCTTGAACTGGCTCGTCGACTGGCCGCTGTACCTGGCGCCGCAATTCAACGACGTCATCCCCGGCAACGCTCACCAAGCGATGCTGGCCATCGGGGCCATCGAGATCGTCGCCGGCGTCGCCGTCGCGGTACGACCGCGGTTCGGTGGATACCTGGTCGCCGCCTGGCTCGCCGGGATCATCGTCAACCTGTTGGTCCTCGCCGGTCACTACGACGTCGCGTTGCGTGACTTCGGGCTCCTGCTTGCCGCTCTGACCCTGGCCCGGCTCGCCGTCGTCTTCGACCAGCACACCGCCGGGTCTGAACGGTGACGACTACTGCGTTCGTCCTGTCAGGCGGAGGGAGCCTCGGCGCTGTCCAGGTGGGAATGCTCCAGGCCCTCACCGAGCGGTGCATCGCCCCCGATCTGGTGATCGGCACCTCCGTCGGCGCCCTGAACGCCGCCTACATCGCTGGCCACGGCGTCAGCGCCGAGTCACTGGATGGACTGGAAGGCCTCTGGACGGGTCTTCGGCGCCGCGACGTGTTCCCGTTCCGGGCCCTGCGACTGGGGGCCGCGGCATTGGGCCGCGCACCGTCGTTGTGCCACGACGGGGCACTGCGCGACCTGATCCACACGCACCTGCTCTTCGATCGTCTCGAAGCCGCATCGATCCCAGTACAGGTCGTCGCCACCGATGTCCGCAGCGGCTGCGAAATCGTGCTCACCCAGGGCGACGCCGTGGACGCAGTGATGGCCAGCGCAGCGATACCCGCTGTCTTCCCGGCCGTGCGCATCGACGGCAGGGACCTGATCGACGGTGGCGTCGCCGACAACGCGTCCATCTCACAGGCAATCGCGTCAGGTGCCAAACGCATCTACGTGCTCCCGACCGGCTACGCCTGCGCCCTCGACGAACCCCCGGCCTCGCCATTGGCGAGCGCCCTGCAGGCCCTTACCTTGCTGATCGAGCAACGACTCATCCTCGAGGTCGCCACCTACGCGACCACTGCCGACATCCGAGTGCTCCCACCCCTGTGCCCGCTCTCGGTCTCCTCGGCAGACTTCCGGAGCGGCTCGATCCTCATCGACCGCGCACGGTCCACGACGAGACGATGGCTTGACCGCCCCGAACCGCCCCCCACGCACCCCGAACGGTTCCTCTCGATGCACGGGCATCACATCACCCGTCCTGCGCCCACCGCGTGCATCGGAGCGCCGGCCTCATGACCTCGACACCTCACCAACTGCCCGCGGCATCGACCCATCGCAGAGGCGCACATCCCCCTGCACCGCAGCTTCGGATCGTCGGACCGAGCCCGAAGGTCGACATCGACGCGGTCGAGCGTGCCGTAGGAGACATGCTCACGGCACTCGGCCGAGACCCACACTCAGACCATCTCGCCGACACGCCCCGGCGAGTCGCGCACGCCTACGACGAGTTGCTGTCACCGCGACCGTTCGACCTGACCACGTTCCCCAACGACGAGGGATACGACGAGCTGGTACTGGCCCGCGACATCCCGTTCCAGTCACTGTGCCAACACCACCTCCTGCCGTTCCATGGCGTTGCCCACGCCGGCTACATCCCTCAAGGCCGCATCCTCGGTCTCTCCAAGCTCGCCCGCGTTGTCGAGCTGTTCGCCAGCGACCTGCAGGTCCAAGAACGACTCACCCAACAGGTCGCCGACTGGCTCGAACTCCACCTGGCACCCAAGGGCGTGGGGATCGTGCTCGAGGCCGAACACATGTGCATGTCGCTACGCGGCGTCCGCGCCCACGGCGCCAAGACGCTCACCTCCGCCGTGCGCGGCCTCATACGTGACGACCCTCGTTCCCGCCAGGAGTTCTTCGCCCTCACCCGCACCAACCACTGACGCGTTCGCTCACAACCGAACCAAGGAGTCCTCATGCGCAAATTCTCGATCCGCCCCACGCTCACCCTCAAAGGCCGCACCTTCAAAGGCATCCGCGGCTGGTCAGGCAAACCCCTTCACCCTCCCCTCACCGACGTTCCGATCGCCGCCTACATCCTGGCCGCCGTCTTCGACGTGACCTCGGTCATCGGCGGCCGCGAGCATGACTGGGCCCGCGACCTGTGGCACGCCGGCACCTACCTGTTCCTGGCCGGTGCCGCCGTCTCGGTGCTCGCGGCCATCACGGGCCTCTGGGACGCGAAATCCTCGTCGGAGGCCGGGACGCAAGCCCGACGCACGATCAACACCCACGCCACGATCATGATCATCGTGACCGTGTTGGCGCTCACCGACGTGGCGTGGCGGTTGAACGATTATCACACTGCCCTCGTCACGCCCGGCCCCATCGCGGCGCTGTCGGTGGTCGTTGGGGTGCTCGTCGCTGTCGGGGCGACGTTCGGTGGCGCCCTGGTGTTCGAGTACGGGTTCAACGTCGAAACGGCCGGCGACCACCCGGTGTGGCACAAGTCCGAAACCGATGTGCTCCCCGGCGACCACAGCTCCGATGCCTCGTCATGACCAACCTGCAGCGCCTCCATGACGAGCAGGGCCAGAGCCCGTGGCTCGACAACCTCACCCGCAGCTACCTCCGCGACGGGACGCTCGCTCGCTTCGTCGCCGACGGGATCCGAGGGGTCACGGCCAACCCGACGATCTTCGCCAAGGCCATCGAAGGCTCCCACGCCTACGACGACCAGTTCACCAGTCTGGTCCGGCAACGCCGCCCGATAGTCGAGGCGTACTGGAAGATGGTGGTCGATGACGTCGTCGATGCCTTGAAAGTACTTCGCCCCACGTTCGATTCGAGTGCGGGCGGAGACGGGTTCGTGTCGATCGAGGTCGCCCCCGAGCTCGCACGCCGAGTCGACGCCACGATCGCGGCCGCTCGGAAACTTCACGAACAGATCGCTCAGCCGAACCTGTTGGTGAAGATCCCCGCCACCCCCCAAGGTGTGCCAGCCGTTCAGGCGATGATCGCCGAGGGCCGCAGCACCAACGTCACGCTCATCTTCTCGCTCGACCGGTACCGCGAGGTCATCGACGCCTACCTGTCCGGCTTGGAGGCCGCCGTCGAGGCCGGCATCGACCTGGACTCGGTGCACAGCGTCGCCTCGTTCTTCGTCAGCCGCGTCGACACCGAGGTCGACCGCCGACTCGAGGCCATCGGTACCGATCGGGTCGCCGCAATGCGTGGCAAGGCCGCGATCGCCCAAGCACGCGTTGCTTACGAGATGTTCACCCAGCGCTTCTCGGGCTCGCGCTGGGAACGACTAGCCGCCGCCGGAGCGCGGGTGCAGCGGCCGTTGTGGGCATCGACATCGGCCAAGGACGCGGCGTACCCCGACACGCTCTACGTGGACAGCCTCATCGGGCCCGACACGGTGAACACGCTGCCGGAATCGACCATCGCTGCGTTCGACGACCACGGCAGCCTCGGCCGGACCGTCGACGCCGACATCGACGGCGCGCACGACGTGTTGCGCGAGCTCGCTGCAGTCGGCATCGACATGGGCGACGTGGGTCGAACCCTCGAAGACGCCGGTGTCGACAATTTCCACGAGTCGTTCTCCCACCTCCTCGGTGTCCTCGACGCCAAAGCCCAGACGTTGCAGTCGCGCTGACATGGACTGGGCCGGCTGGGCGCTGTTCGGACTCATTGCGACAACCGTGCTGACGGCGGTGATGATCGCCGCCCAAATGGCCGGGCTGACCCGGCTCGACCTGCCGCTGCTGCTCGGGACGATCGTCACCGAGGACCCCGATCGGGCGCGGGTCGCTGGGTTCTTCACGCACCTCGCGATCGGGCAGGGATTCGCCCTCGGCTACGCGGCCAGTTTCGCCCTGCTCGGCCGGGCCAGCTGGTGGCTGGGAGGCATCCTCGGTGCGCTTCAAGTTGCCGTGGCCCTCACCGTCCTGGTCCCTTTGCTGGCCGGCGTCCACCCCCACATGGCGTCAGAGCGCGCCGGCCGGTCGACGACCGCGACCCTCGAGCCGCCGGGGCTGCTCGCGCTGAACTACGGCCGGCGGACCCCGGCTGTCGCGATCGCCGCCCATCTCCTCTACGGCATTGCCCTCGGCCTCCTGTTCCAGGCCAGCTGAGATGCTGCCGACCGGCGACGTTCCGTGCGCACCGATCAAGGACTACGGGATGCTGGGCGACACTCGCACCGCCGCCCTCGTCGCCTCCGACGGCTCCATCGATTGGTGGTGCCTCCCTCGATTCGACAGCGAGCCCCTGTTCGGTCGACTCGTCGGCGGCGCCGACGCCGGAACGTTTCGCATAGGCCCCGCCGGTCCCGCGACGGTCGCCGACCGCCACTACCGCCACGAGACCGCGACCCTGACGACCACATGGACGACCCCCACAGGACACCTCATCCTCAGCGAGGCGATGGTGGCCGACGTCGTCAACCAGCTGCTGCCGACGACGCTGCTCGTGCGCCGCCTCACCGCGGCGGGCGGCCCGGTCGACGTCACCATCCACTTCGACCCGCGCCTCGGCGAGCACCACCTCCAGCCGGACCGCGAACAGCGGGGCGACGTGTTGGTGTGCTCGTGGAACACGATCGCAGTCGCCGTGACGTGTAGTCCGCCGACCCTGATCGAGCCCGGCTGCGCCACGATCGTCACCGTCGAGCCGGGCGAGCACATCACCGTCGCGGTCAGCGTCGCCGACCGCGAGCCGCTCGTCTACGTCGACCCCGACCGGGCCTGGGAGCTCGTCGTCCGCGACGAACAGCTGTGGCGTGCATGGTGCGCGGACATCAGCCAGGAGGTTCCGTATCGGGATGTCGTTGTTCGGAGCCTGCTCACCCTCCGGTTGCTGACCTACTCGCCCTCGGGGGCGCCGGTGGCCGCGCCGACGACGTCGCTGCCCGAAGACCTCGGCGGCGTTCGCAACTGGGACTACCGGTTCGCGTGGCCGAGGGATGCCAGCATCGGCATCGCGGCGTTCCTCGGCGTCGGCAAACAGGACGAAGCCCGTCGTTTCCTGGCCTGGCTCCTCCACGCCAGTCGCCTCGACCGCCCTCGGCTACCGGTGCTGCTCACCCTGCACGGCCGTCACCCGAGCCCCGAACGCGTGCTGGAGCGATGGCCGGGCTACCACCAGAGCCAGCCGGTCCGCGTCGGCAACGGCGCCGCCGACCAGCACCAGCTCGACGGCTACGGGTGGGTCCTCGACGCAGCCTGGCAGCTCACCGTCACCGGGCACCACCTGTACTCGGAGACCTGGCGAGCGCTACGAGGGTTCGCCGACGAGACGGCCGGCCGGTGGCGCAACCCGGACGCAGGGATCTGGGAGGTCCGCAATGACGAGGCCCACCACGTCCACTCCAAGCTCATGGCCTGGCTCGCCCTCGACCGCGCGCTACGCATCTCGGCCACCCACCAGACCTCCGCCCGCCACGTCGCCCGCTGGCGCTCCGAGCGAGAGGCCATCGCCGAGGAGATCACCGTCGACGGATACGACGACGACCTCGGCTCCTACACCCGGACCTACGGGTCCGCTGACCTCGACGCCGCGCTCCTGATCCTCCCCGTGCTCGGCTTCCACCGAGCCGATTCGGAGCGGATACGAGGCACGATCACCGCGGTGCGAATAGCACTCAGCGCCGGCAGCCCCTTGTTGTACAGGTACCCGCCCGGCGACGACGGGCTGCCCGGAGGCGAAGGAGCCTTCCTCCCCTGCTCGTTCTGGCTCGTCCAAGCACTCGCCCTGACCGGCGACACCGACGAAGCTCGACAGCTGTTCGAGGACCTCGTCGCTCGAGGTGGCGAGCTGCTCCTGTTTCCTGAGGAACTGCACCCGGTCACCGGCGCTTACCTCGGCAACTTCCCTCAAAGCCTCACCCACGCGGCCCTCGTCCAAGCGGCTCTCTCCCTCAAGGCCATCGAAGCGCAGTAGTGGCAGCGCCTCAACAGACCTGCGAGAGAATCGTGACCATTCACCAAGTTCTAGTTAAACGTGGATAAATCGGGCGCGATGAAGACTTAGCCTTTGGGAACCTGCAGTTGAATCCCCTGGGGATGGCGCTATGGTCGCTCGCATGTCCAGTGACCGCACCGCTGCCAGCTCGGCGGCCATGATCGGAGGAGCGCGATGCCACGCGGTCGCACCTCCGGCGGTGGTCAGGGGATGGCTCTACGACAGCGCAGAAAATTGGTGGGCGCTGCTCGTGGGTGCACCACCTGCGTTCACCTGACCCATCCCGGTCAGCGAGGCGACGGCTCCGTCGCTGAACAGCGTCGCCGCTCCGTCCCCAACGACGTCGAGCCCCTGACGACGCTGCCGCGTCCACTGCGCACACACGAAGGATCTGCACTGCCCATGTTGCTTCGCGTACTCCCGCCCGTCGTTGTCACGGCCCTCGTGCCGAGCTCGCACTGGTTCCGCCGCGCCACTCGATGCACATGCGTCGCCGAGCCGGTCGAACTTCAGGCTCTAGCCCTGGTGTCCTCGAGGATTCGTGAGTCCCATGGCGAACGGTGACCCCCACCGAGCGCCAGGCGCACGACGCTTCACCCTGATCGCCGGCAAAGCGAACGGTGCACAGAACCTGACAGAGGCGCAGATCGGTTCTCTCCACGACCGGCTCATCGCGTCACTCGACGAGATCGTCGGCCGGATCTCCGCCGCGCACGCAGTGAACCGCGGGTCAGGTCATCCTGACGGCGGGGCTGTGGAAGACGTGCTCGAAGGTCTGATCGCCGGCCACCGCGCCGATCTCGACGCAGCTGCAACTGCGCTGACCGCGATCGCCGACGGCACGTACGGCGTCTGCACCGAGTGCATTGCTCCCATCCCGTTCGATCAGCTCGACCGACAGCCCACGACCCTGCGCTGCCACGCACACCCTCGAAACCGATCCACCTTGGCGTCCGACTCGTCCAAGGCAACGTCGACCGCGAAAGGACGACCGTCATGAATTCGAACATCCGTGAGCGACCTACCAAGGCTCCGCCGCGCGCGGCCCTGGAGGCGACCCTCGCCGACCATCGAAGCCACCTAGCGGCGTGCGACGTCGATGACCCCGCCGTCGACCATCATCGCCGCGCAGTCGACGCCGTCGTCAGCGCGTTGGACCGCCTCGACCTTGGCACGTACGGGGTCTGCAACACCTGTGGGGATCCGATCCCGGACCAACGGCTGACTGCCGTTCCCGAAGCGAGCACCTGCCTCGGCTGCACGATCACGAGCCCTCGGCTCCTCAGCTGAGAGCGTGACGCGCCGCGGGCTGACGCCCCCGCGAAGGCTCCCCGCACCGATGTCGAATCGAGGCCACGGTGGCTACGGGATGGTCACTGCTGGTTCAGCGACCGGCCGAGGATGAAGGCATCACGCCGACAACGGTGACGAGGACCTGGAGAGCAACGGCCAATACGAACACGATGATCGCGACGCCGCTCACAACGACGGACCGTCAACCGCGACGGTCCACGTGCACGTCGGCGCCAGTGCGGACCCGTTCGACCTCTCGGCCAAGGTGCAGCATTCAACGACGCTGCTCACCGCTCAAGGCCCTGCAGAACGAGGGCTTCCTGGCGGGATGCACAAGTCCCGTAGGCCGCGGTGAACAGGCCTCTGTTACCGCAGTGACAGGTGATGGCGAGCAGGATCGATTCGTCATCGGGGTTGGACTGACCCTCGTAGCGCGCAGTCAGGTCGACGTGCATCGTCGCTGGGTCCTCATTGGCGCCGCACACTTGGCACGCGAGCCGACCTTCGACGGTCGCCGAGAAGTCATGCTCATAGCCGTCACGACGGAGTCGATTCATGCCGCCGCTGAGAGTCTCGGCATCATCGTCGGGAGCATGCGACGGCGGTCGCGGCGTCGCCGCGGCGGCATGACGGCATCGGCGGTCGAGTCGCACCGGCTCGACTCTGGTCATGACGGTCTCGTCACCCGACAACGCGACACCGCGTAGCACGGCTCGGGCGATGCCGATCAGCTGGTCTACGTTGAGGTCGGCATGGTCGATGGCGATGCAGCCGGCAGCAATCGAGGCGGACACTGAGGTGACACCGTCGAGTTCGCGCAACTGGTCGAGCAACTCGCCGAGACAGATCGGGCAGTTGGCACCATCGATACGCAGTTCGGTCCTCACTTGATCAACTCCTCCTGGCCGCTCGACCCGACAGATCCGATCTCCGGCGGCTCGTAGGACTGCAGCTTGGCGAGCAGGTCTCGTCGCTCGTTCCAGCGCGCAGTCTCATCGCGCAGCACGGCAACGATGTTCGCAATGGTGTTGTCGGGGTGGGTCATCAGCGTCACCGTGAACGCCACCGACAAGGTTCGCCCGTCACGATGAACCGCCGGAACCTCCAAAAGGCGGTCTCCGTAGGAGGTTTGGCCTGTTTCCATGACCTTCTGGTACCCGGTCCAGTGCCGGTCGCGGAGTCGTTCGGGGATGATGAGGTCGAGTGTCTGGCCGATCGCCTCAGGGGCGGGCCAGCCGAAGAGCCGCTCAGCAGCTTGGTTCCAGAGCACAATCGTGCCCGACGGATCGGCGATGATCACGGCTTCGGCCAAGTCGTTCCAGAGCCGGGCTAGTGCCGCAGCGCTCGGTGTGCAGCGGGACGGATCTCGTTGCCCGTCGCTCGTCACGATTCGAACTCCCGGTGAGCTCGGTGATCGATGAACCGCTCGACGGGCGTCTCGCCGCCCCACGTGGGGGTGTAGGTCCAGTCTGGTTGCTTGGCCTGGTGGCGTCCGTCGATCTCGACGACGGACTCGCTGATGTCGACGAGTTCGGCCACTGGAATCACCGACGTCGCGCCGGTCCTGTTTCGGTGGGCTTCGATCGACGGGGCGAAGTGGGTCAGCAATCCTCCGACGATGTCTTGGTGTTGGATGCCGAGGCTGCAGCGTGCGCCGTTGGCGACGGTGTTCGCCCGATGGCGCAGGCTGGCGACGTCTGCATCGCTCGCTCGCGACGCGGCGAGTCGCTCGAGGAGGTCGGCCAGTACGAGTCCGTCCTGCTTGCAGGGCGAGCACTGCCCGCACGACTCGATGGACAGGAACCGGGACACGCCTGCGACTGCTGCAACAGGGTCGACCGATTCGTCGAGGACCCAGAACCCCGCAGAGCCGAGACCGCTCCCGATCGCGCCCATGGCTTCGTAGGTGAGGGGCGTGTCGAGCCGATGACCGGGGATGATCGCGCTGGACACTCCTGGGATCACTGCGGTGATCGTGGCGCCGGCGAGCGGCCCCCCGCCGATCTCGTCGATCGCCTCTCGAAGGGTGGTCCCCATGAGGACCTCACCGACGCCCGGGCTCTTCACCCGACCGGTGATCGTGCACACGATGGTCCCCGGTGACTCCTCGGTCCCTTCGGTTCGGAACCAGGCCGGTCCTCGGTCGAGGATCCTGGGGACGTTGGCCAGCGTCTCCACGTTGTCCACCAGGGCGGGCGGGGCGTACGACCCCTCGTCGGCACCGGCCATCTCCACCCTGGCGGAGAGCCCGCTGGCGTCGTCGCGGTCACCACCCGGTTCGAAGAGTTCGGTCACGCCTCGGCGGAACGGTGGCGCGATGCGGGGAAACGGGGCCCGGCCGTCGAGCGTCTCCAGCAGCGCCGTCTCCTCGCCGTAGAGGTATTCATCGGGTCCCTCGAACACGACGATCTCGACGCCGTCGGCCCAACCGGCATCCTCGACCTCGCCCACCGCGGCCCGCACGCGGGCGACATCGACGGCAAATGACCGCTTGAGGGCGACGACGATCCTCGATGCGTCCACCACGTGGGCGGCGATGAGGGCTCCCTCGATCACCTGGTACGGGTTGCAACGCAGGATCGTGCGGTCCTTGAAGGTGCCGGGCTCGCCCTCGGCCGCGTTCACGACCACGGTCGCGGGCATCGAAGCCGAGAGGTTCTCGCGGATGGTGCGCCACTTCCGTCCCGTCGGGAAGCCCGCTCCGCCCCGACCCCGGAGCCCGGAAAAGGCGATCACCTCGATCACGGCCTCAGCCGACTGTGCCCGCGCTCGCCGAAGCCCTGCCCCGCCACCGAAGCGCCCGGTGTAGTCCGCCAACGTGGCCACGGGTTTCGGACTTAGGACCCGGTGGACGATCGTCATGAGATTCGACCGGTCGAAGCCGCCGACGACGCATCATGGCCCGGCCCGGGGACGAGCACCACCGGAAGTGCGGCGTGGTGAACGAGTTGGAGGGCGACGCCGCCCACCCGCATGCCGGGGAAGCCCCCCCGCCCGTGGGTGCCGACCACGATGAGCTGGGCCTGCCCCCGAGCGGTGTCGGCAATGGCGGCAACCGGATGGATGTCGCGCACGATCACCCTTTGCACCTGCACGCTCGCGAGCAGCAAGGGTTCGATCCATTCGTCCATGTGACGTCCGAGATCACGGCGCCAGTTGCGTGGATCGCTGTCAGGCACCCATTCGAGGAACGGCTCGAAGGCCGTCACGGCGATCACTTCGGCCGAGAGGGCCGCGGCCGTGGTGGCGCACCACCGGACGGCGGCAGCGCTTCCCGCCGAGCCGTCGACGCCGACCACAATCGTTCCCGGATGGTCGTGCGCGGCTGGTGCCGGGACGATCGCCAGGGGGCGTACCGTGTGGTGGGCCAGGTGGTGGGCGACACTGCCCACGTGCAGGCCGGCCAGACCGCCGGCGCCGCGACTTCCGACCACGAGAAGGTCGGCGTGTTCGTGCTCGGCTGCCTCCAACAGGACCTCCGGTGTGCCGTCCAGCAGGAGGGGCCGCGGCGACACGCCCACCAGTCGCGCCGGCCGGCTCCACTCGTCGTCGAGCATCGACTCGGCGGCCGCGCGCCGTTCGGCCATCGCCTCGGGTGAGCCCTCGGCCTGATGGGGAAGCCAAGCCGACGCGGTGATGAGGTGCGCATCGGTCTTGGCGGCCAGCCACGCCGCCCAGCTACATGCGTCCGATGCCGCAGCCGACCCGTCCACCCCGACCATCACGACCTTCGAGTGGCAAGCGTTCGGAGTCGAGTCAATGGTCATGACCGCACACACCCTTCTGATGCTTCTGGTTCCACGGATCCATTCGCGCTGTGACATCGCCTGTGTCCGAGCGGCCCAGCCCCGCCGCCCGATGCTCAGCACCTGATCCACATCCCTTGAATGGTGTCGACAAGCGTGATGGTGGCATCGGATCAATGTCGAGCCTGGAGGATCCCGAGCGCCGTGATCATCACGACCCCGAGACCAAGGCCGGTCTGGGTCAGTCCGAGGACGACAGCGCGCGGCGTGGGTCGCAGTTTCATCACCCGTTGAGCCACGACCAGGCATCCGACGGCGATGGCCCCGGCGATGGCTGCAGGTTCGATCACGACCGCGATGACGGCGAAGCCGACTGCCGTGAGATCACCGACCACGACTCCCCTGGGCTGCCGGGGACGCCCGTGAAGGCCCTGGACCTGATCACGGACAGAGACGATCGAGGTGACGGCCCGCGCCGCAAGCAGCACCCAACAAGCAGCGGCGAGGTCGCCCGGCTTCCCTGCGGCGAGGACGACCATGGTTGCGATTCCCGCGATGCCGACGGCGCCGGCGAGCTCGGGCACCAACCGCCGGCCCCGCGACCGGATGTCGAACCAGAGCTCGGTGCCGACCAGAGGCGCCGCGACGACCAACGGCAGCCAGCAACGAGCGGGAGCCCGAAGAAGCGGGACGGCAAGGCAGCCCAGCAGGGCGAACGCGTAGCAACCGATGACGCCGCCGGCGAGGCGAGTGCGCTGGAGCCACCGGCCGCGATGAAGATCGACCAGGACGATCTTGAAGGGCGTCCGGGCCAGGAACATCATCATCGCGGCGAGGCCCAGGCCAGCCCCGGCGAGCGAGGGAGCGACGATGAGCCCGAGCAGGACCGGCTCCAACGTAAGTCCCCATCCCCCATGTTCGGTGGGCACGAGCACCGACCGAAGCGCAGATCGTGGCCGAGGCGCGTTGGTGGTCTTCGTCGGTTGCGGAGGCGCGTCCACCGCCATCAGCTCGCCACCTTGACCGCAGCCGGTTCCGGGTCCGGACTGCTGACGCCGGCTGCATCATGGAGTGCGGTGATGGTGGAAGGCGGATCGGACGGCTCGGGCTGTGTGCGTGAAGCCGCTCCAGCGGCGAGCCGATCAAGCTTGGCTGCCTCTTCGACCTGGGTTGCCCAGACGACTCCGCCGATCATGCCGCCGAAGCCGAGGCCTCCCCAGAAGGCGACGAAGGCACCCATGCCGATCGAGGCGCCGAATCCCTGCCCGCCCGCGAGGAACGCCCCCCCGACACCGAAGAACGAGATCGCGACACCGATCACCACCCCGATCGTCAGGGCCCGTTCAATTCCGGGAGGATTCGCCCAGGCAGTGGCGGGATCGAAACTCTGCGGTGTTGGAGCCTCATTCATACTTCTAGTGGATACCACATATATTGGACCACCGCCAGGGCCAGGTATTGTCACCCCAGGTTTGCGGGACGCCGAGGCCTCGGGGCAGAGCACTTTGATTATGTCTAGCGAGGGTTAGAGTGCCGCGGCGTTGCAACCGAAGAAGGATGACTTCTCGTGACAGAACTCCAGATCCAGGCCCGAGCACTGGGCGACCCGACCCGGTACGGCGTGTTCAGGTACCTGGCCGACGCAGGGGTGCCCGTGGATGTGGCGGAGCTCACCTCGCACTTCGGCCTCAACCACAACGCGATCCGCCAACACCTCGCCAAGCTCGTCGAAGCCCAGCTGGTGGTGGAGTCGGCCGCCGCGCCGAGTGGTCGTGGCCGACCGCGCCTGCTGTATGCGCTGGATCCTTCCGCAGAGAGCCGCTGGGGTGTGACGGGACCTTACGAGCGCCTCGCCATGCTGCTCACCGAGGTCGTTCGCAGTGGTGACGCTCCCGAAGAAGTCGGACGCCGCGCCGGCCTGCGTCAGCGGCTCGGGCACCGGGCGGCAAGCAACGCCCCTGCTGCGGCCTTCGCGGAGGTGATGAGTCGCCAGGGTTTCGATCCCGTCGTCACGCAGCGCGGCGACCATGTCGAGGTCACGTTGCAGACGTGTCCGTTCGCGTCCGCGGTCCTCACCGATCCGGACACGGTCTGCGAGCTTCACCTGGGCCTGGCCCGCGGGGTGGCCGAGGCCGTCGGCGGGCTCGAGGTGAACGAGCTCATCCCCAAAGATCCGCGCCGCGCGCAGTGCAAGCTGCGGTGTCGACTCACCGACGATCCGGAGGGCGTGCTGGTCCCATGAATCGGGCCGTTCCCGACGCGGCGGCTGATCGTTCGGCAAGCGCCGTGTCACGCCATCGGGGCAGGTCCGGTGATCACGGCGAGACGCCCTAGACGGGCCAGGTGTATCCGAAGATCCTCTTCGCCATGCCGGCCATGAGCGTCTGGGCGTGGCGCTTGGCGTGGTCGGCGTAGGGCCCCGACCACCGTTCGTCTATGCACCCCACCCAGAGCTTGAACCATCGGTCGCAGTGGGCGGGTTCGATCGCCTGCAGACCATGGAGGTGCCGGTGGATACTGGTGACTGCTCCCCGGTACGGGTGCGTGGAGAAGAGGATCCAGCACCAGTAGTCGATGAGCCGTGGAATGTGCTCCGCCCAGTCGATCTCGGCGACCTCGCTGAAGATCGGTTCGAGCAGTTCGTCGAACACGATCTCTCGGTAGAAGATGGTCACGAGATCGTGGACCTGGGCCGGCGTCGACAAGTCGAGGGCGGGGGCCGGCGGCGTGTCGCGATGGTCGACGATCCGGCCGTCCCAGCACGGTGGATCTCCTCCACATTCCTCGACGTCGCGCCGCGATGGGCTCACGCCTGCTGCATCGGCGTTCATTGCGGGTCGCCGATCAGCGGGGCGTACGCCCGGTCGGCATCGGGCGGGTCGGCCCGGCCGACGAGTTGGCTCGCGTGGACGCGTGCCACGTTGTGCGCCAGCGCCAAGGCATGTTCGGCATTGGGCCCGGTCCACCCGAGCTCGATGGCATCGTGGAAGAGGCCGAGCCAGCGGTCGAAGTGAGCGGCGGTGAACGGGGCGCGGTCGTTGATCAGCGAGTGGGCCCGGAAGGGGTTACCGACGTAGCCCTCCAACCCGAGGAGGGCGCGGCACCAGAATGCGGTGAGCTTGGGTAGGTGTTCGTTCCAGTCGACCTGTGCGACGTCGTTGAACATGGGGCCGAGGAGGTCGTCTTGGGCGACGTCTTGGTAGAAGCGCCTGACCATCTCGGCGATCTCGCCCGGCGAGTCCAGGTCGCGGGTCGGCGGCGGACGACGAGGCCCCGCGCTCATCGCTGAGAGCCGACCGTCGGTGCGTCGGTGCGAGATGCGAGATCGGCGACCATGGGAAACAGGCGATTGTTCTCGATGTGGACGTGGAGGTGGGTATCAGCCTCGAGGGCCTCGAGCGCCTCGTAGAGGGCGCGGTAGCTGGCGCACCCGTCCGACGGAACGCGGTACCCGCCGGTAAGAAGGCGGAGCCGTTCGAGCAGCTCACCCGCGTGGTCGTGTTCTCGCAGCAGCTGCGCGATCGGGCCCTGCAGGGTGTCCGGGTGGGCCGAGGTGCCGCCGTCGGCCGGGAGTCGGCGGATCATCGGGAACACGATCTCCTCCTCCTTGGCCAGGTGGGGTTCCAGCTCGTCGCGCAGCTGGCCGAACGTGGACTCCACCACGGCCAGTTCGGGATGGGCCGGTCCATGCACGCCGTGCACCTTGGCCGCGAGGGCCGTGATCCTGGGGAGCTCCAGGTGCAGGAACGCGTGGTGGGTGTCCTCGATGTAGTCGACGAGCGACGCCGCGTCGAGGTGGGTCCATGCCGGTGGTGGCGCGGCGGGGGATGCCTTCGCGCCGAGTTCGCGTGCCACGACCACGGGGTCGAGGTCGCGAGCGGCACAGGCCTCTGCCAGGGTGCGTGAGCCGCCACAGCAGTAGTCGAGGGACCGCCGCTCGAGCTCGCTCGCCAGCTCGGGATGGCCGGTGACGAGGTCGGCAAGGGTGGTTGACGAATCGATGGCAGCGGTCATGATCACAGGGTATCTATTTTTCTAGTTATTACTAGAGTCCAGGTCTCCCCCCATCGATCAGGGCTCAACGGGGTTCGGAGTCGGGGTCGGCACCGGGGACCAGCGGGGGTAGGTGATGCCGGCGGACCGGTTGATGACGTAGGCCTGAGCGACGAGGAGCGCGACGGCGACCATCAGGATCAGCAGGTCTATCGGTCGGTGGAGGATGCCGAGCGAGACGATGAGAGTGGTGGCACCGGCCGGCGGGTGGGGGGAGCGGGCCCAGACCATCAGGCCGGACGTGAGCCCGAGGGACAGGGCGGCTGCGCCCACGCGGTTCCATGCGATCCCTTCGGCGAGCGCCGGTCCGTTGTCGGTGAGCCCGAAGACGACCAGGGTCAGGTAGCCGCTGGCCGCTCCGATGCCATGGCCGATGAGGCAGTTCCGGGGAGAGGATGCTGGCAGCATCGGGGTGTAGAAGAGCAAGAAGGCTGTAGGACCGAGCGACGGGAAGATGAACGGCGCGCCGGTGAGGAGCGCGACTGCCGACATGATGGCGATGGCGACGACGCCGTTGACGAAGGCGAAAAGCCCGAGCACTGCTGTCGAGTCATGGCGTTGCATGAGCGAAGGGATGCGGGCCCGTTCGGCCAGGCCGAACACGATGGTGGCCATGTCGCCCCCGATCGGGCCGGGTCGGCGGGGTGCTCGTGCCGGGTGGTCGATCTCGTCCCGCCGAGGAGCGTCGGGCGATCCTTCATCGTGGTCGGCGGACGGGTCGGCGTCGTCGGTGTCGCTCATCGCAGGAACCGGTAGAACGCTACGGATCCGGCCGCGAGCAGGGCGGAGAACCCGGCGCAGATCCATGCGAGGCGGTCCTCGTCGGAGAGCAGTGCGTCGACGCCAACGGTGAGGAGGAACATCTGCAGGGAGAGCAGTACGAGCACGAACACGCCGAGGGCGACGGGGACTACGCGGGCGGCGCGACGGTGGCGGGGGCCGGGCGCCGCACCGGCCATCAGCGGTCCCCTTCGCCGAGGTTGGCGATGGCCCAGATGGTGCCGTTGCGGTTCTCGACGTCGATCCGGCCGAGTGGGCGCTGCGGCGGTCCGCTGATGACGTCGCCATTGCCGGCATCGAACACACCCTCGTGGCAAGGGCATTCCATCTTCTGCGAATCGGCTTTGTAGTAGACGACGCAGCCGAGGTGGGTGCACTTCTGGCTGAAGGCCCGCAGTTCGCCGCCGGGCAGGTGCACGAGGATCGCGGGGTCGGCGTCGGTCGGGTAGCGGAAGAGGTGCGCCGTTCCTTCCTGGACCTGGTCGAGTGCGACGATCAGTTGCGGTTCGCCGGTGTTGATCGATCGGAGCGAGGACCACAGGGCAACACCGATGCTCCCGGCGGCGAACCCTCCCGAGGCGACGACGAGGTAGCGGACGAACTCGCGTCGGGTGACTTCGTCTTCGCCGGCGGAGGTGATGGGGAAGTCGACCCGCCACGACGGCACGTCGATCGCTTCGTCGCCCCGGTGCTCGGTGCCTGGCTCGGCGGACGTCACGGCTGGACCTCGAGGTCACCCAGACCGAAGGGGTCGTCCTGCCACGGTCGGGCGCCGGCGCCGCCGAGGACGTCGATCGGTCCGACTGCGGGTTCGGCCACTACGACGCGGACCTTGGTGGCGACGGGCTGGTTCCCGAATTGCCACTCGTTGATGAGCGCTCCGGTTCGGGTGGCAGCAAAGTCGTCGGGGGTGCCGAACCAGAGCGCCTCGCTCGGGCACACCGAGGCGCACATCGGTTTGAGACCGACCGAGGTGCGGTCGTAACACATGTCGCACTTCATCATCTGGTCGATGTCGGATTCGTAGTTGGGCACGCCGAACGGGCAGGCGAGCACGCAGTTCGAGCAGCCGATGCAGCGTGGCTTCAGCGACGATTGCACGACTCCGTCTTCGTTCTGCTTGATGGCATCGGCCGGGCAGACCTCGGCACAGGTGGGGTCCTCACAGTGCATGCACACCATGGGAACGGTCTGGGTTGAGGCGCCTCGGTCGATCTCGTCGAGGTGGATGAGTGACCGGCCTCGGTGGGTACCGCACTCGCCGCAGGCTTGGACACAGGCTCCGCAGCCGATGCACCGGCTCGGGTCGATGACGAAGATCGAGTTGCCGAACGCGCCCGCCATCGGCCAGGTGGCGGCCGAGCGCTTGACCCCTATGGATACCGGTACCGGACTCATCGGGGCTCGCTTCCCAGGTGGAGGTCGATGTCGCGTCGGTCGACCGTCGCGTGTGCGATGCCGCCGACGCGTTCGACGCGCACCGCGGCGACCTTGTACTCGGGGATCTTCGAGATGGGGTCCAGGGCGCGATTGGTGAGCTGGTTGGCCGCCTTGTCCCCGGCCCAGTGGTACGGGATGAAGACGGTGTCGGGTCGGATGGTGGCTACGACCTTCGCGGGCAGGGTCATCGATCCGCGCCGCGAGGTGACTCGTATGGTCTCACCGTCGGCGACGCCGAGCGACGCGGCGAGGTTCGGGTGCATCTCGCACAGCGGCTCGGGATATTGGTCGACGAGAGGACCGATGCGCCTCGTCTGCGTGCCCGAGAGGTACTGGCTGACGACCCGACCGGTGGTGAGCCACGTCGGGTACGCGTCGTCGACGACCTCGGCCGGCGGGCGGTAGGCGATGGGCTGGAACCGGCCCCGGCCATCGGGGAACGCGAACTGGCCACCTTCGTAGAGGCGTGGCGTGCCCGGGTGGTCTTCGGTGGGGCACGGCCAGAACACCCCGAACTCGGCTTCGATGCGGGCCCAGGTGATCCCGCCGTAATCAGCGGTTCCACCGGAGGACGCGAGGCGGAGCTCCTCGAAGATCTCCTGGGAGCTCGTGTAGGGGAAGTAGCGACCCTGGCCGAGACGGGCGGCGAGGTCACAGATGATCTCCCAGTCGCGACGGGCGTTGCCCGGTGGCGCCTTGGCGGCGTTGAGCTTGATGACGCGCCCCTCGACGCTGGTGGAGGTGCCTTCGTCTTCCTCGTGGAGCGACCCCGGCAGGACGATGTCGGCGTGGGCGGCGGACTCCGACAGGAAAAAGTCGATGGCGGTGTAGTGCTCGAGCCGGTCGAGGGCCTCGGCGGTCAGCGCTGTGTCGGGGAGTGACACGGCCGGGTTGAAGCAGATCGACAGCAGACCCTTGATCTCCCCGCGATGGATGGCCTCCATGATCTCCTGGGCGGTGATGCCCTTCCCGGGGATCTCATCCACGTCGCAGCCCCAGACGGCCGCGGTGTGGGCGCGGTGTTCGGGGTTAGTGATGTCGCGGTTGCCGGGGAGCTGATCGCACTTGTGGCCCTGCTCGCGGCCGCCTTGTCCGTTGCCTTGGCCGGTGATGGTGCTGACGCCGCAGCCCGGCTTGCCGAACTTGCCGGTGGCGAGTCCGAGGTTGATGCAGGACAGGACGTTCTCGACGCCTTTGGACTGGTGCTCGATTCCTCGGGCGTGCAGCAGCATCCCGGTGGCCGCGGTGCCCCAGATCTCGGCGGCCTCTTCGATGCGCGCGGCAGGGACGCCGGTGATCCGTTCGCCCCATGCCGGGGTGTAGGTCGCGACGGCGGCGGCGGCTTCTTCGAAGCCGGTGGTGTGATCGCGGATGAAGTCGTGGTCGAGCCAGTCCCGTTGGATCAGCACGTGCAGGATCGTGCCCATGAGGGCTGAGTCGGTGCCGGGCTTCAGGCCGAGGAACACGTCGGCGGTTCGGGCGATCGGGGTCACGCGTGGGTCGGCGACGATCAGCTTCGCTCCGCGATCGCGCGCTCGCCAGATGTAGCTCGTGGTGATGGGCGAGCACTCCGCGATGTTCGAACCGGCGACGAAGACCACATCGGCGAGGGGGATGTCGCTCCACGGGTTCGACCCGCGGTCGATGCCGAGGGCTTTCATGTTCGCCTTGCCCGCGGACACCATGCAGAGCCGGCCGTTGTAGTCAAGGTTGGCCGTGCCGACACCGAGGCGGGCGAACTTGCCCATCAGGTACGACTTCTCGTTGTTGAGCGAGACCCCGGAGAGGACGGCGAAGGAGTCAGGTCCGTGTTCGGCCTGGATCCGACGGATCTCCGACGCCACCCGATCGAGTGCCGCGTCCCACGTCGTCGGGCGGAACCCGCCGGTTGCGGAGGGGTCGCGCTGGAGGGGTTCGAGCAGGCGATCGGGGTGGGCGTTCTGCAGGTAGCGCTTCACGCCCTTCGGGCAGAGCTTGCCTTCGTTGAACGGGAACTCGTACCACGGCTCGAAGCCGACGACCTCGTCATCCTTGACCTTGAGCACGATGCCGCACTGTTGGCCACAGAAGCAGCAGTGGGTCTTCACCTCGCGATCGATCTCGATGCCGGCGTTCCACCCGCCCGTGGGGGTCTCGTTGAGGTGCGGCCCGTAGCGAGCGATCAACTCCTCTTCGGTGACAGGGGGATGGGCCATCAGCCGAAGCCTCCAACTCGTTGGGACTGGGCCAGGGCGACCAGTCGCCGTCGGCACAGTGGGCATGTGTCCTGGTAGTTGCCGCCGGTGGTCGAATAGTCGAACCCGACCTGGGGCAACACGAGCTTGAGGTCGTCCATCTGGAGCTTGGAGGCGAACGGGTCACCGCACTTGGCACAGTGCTGCTGTTCGCCGGTGGCTCCGGCCCGCTTGTAGTAAGCGACGCCGAGGTTGGCCGGGCGCTGGAAGATGTGGAAGAGCTTCCCGAACGGGATGTACATGAGCCCCAGGGTCACGGTGAGGGCGTGGACCGTGTTCAAGAACACGTAGAAGCGGCCCTCCATGAAGAGGTTCGACGCGGTCAGCGCCAGCCCGGTGACCGACACCGCGAACAGGCCGGCGAGGGCCAGGAAGTCGTTCGAGCGCTCGACCGCCAATGCACCCGGATCGCGGAGCCGTCGGCTCAAGAAGATGAACACGCCGGCCAGCACGAGCACCGCGGAGATGTCGAGCAGGTGGAAGGTCACCCAGCCGAACAGGCTGCGGCTGTCGAAGCTCACCGTTCCCACTGGGCCGGCGAAGGCCCGATATCGGCGGCCGTTGTCTCCGACCGATTCGAAGTGCAGCAACCCCATGACCAGGGGGAAGGTGACGAGCCCGGCCAGGATGCATCCCCAGAAGACGAGTTGGTGGGCGAGCCAACGCGACCGGGATCGCTTTCGGATGAAGGTCTGGGCCACGAGGTTCGACGCCACCAGGCCCGGCAGGGCGATGGCGTTGGCCCCGCGGCGGCCTCGCTGCCGGAACGATTCCCAGCCTCGACGGTTGAGCATCTGGGTCGGGGGGCGCTTCAACCACACGAGGTAGCGGTAGGAGACACCGAAGATGGCGAACACGGTTCCAAACAGGTAGCCGACCAGTGCGGCGTCGAACCAGCGGAGGTTTCCGCTGCCCACCACGGTGACGGCCAAGGCGGCGAGGACCGCAAGTCCAGCCCAGGCGGCCGCTCGGCGATCGATCGTCGGGACGTCGCTCACGCGGGTTGCTCTGGACGGCGGCTGGGCGACCGCCACGAATGGTCAGACGGGGTTGGTCCCATATCTTTTGAACGGTAGTCGCCAGAAGAATCACGCGCCCATCGCTCAGGCAGAACCGGCACTCCACAACTGAGAGCGCGCTGACCCCGCCTATCGTTCGTTTGTTATTCTGTCATGCGCTAGATATATTGCCCGTTGTTGCCGAGAGTGGGAGTGGCCCCGATGAAGGTGTGGATCGACCAGGACCTATGTACCGGCGACGGCCTTTGCGAGGAGATCGCGCCGGACATCTTCTTCGGCCAGGACGACGGTCTGTTCTACGTGAAGGAGTCCGCAGTGCACTTCGACGAGGAGAAGCGATTCGACGGGGTCGCCAACCCGGCGGGCTCAGACGGGATGGCTCGCATTCCTGACTCGCTGGTGGAGGCGGCCATCGAGGCGGCCGAGGAGTGCCCGGGCGAATGCATCTTCATCGAGGTCGACGGATGAAGCGACGGCCTGCGGAGCGCTCGGGGCGGGGGCGGCGCTCGTGAACGAGGCCGTCAAGGAGATCATCGATCGGGAGTACGCCTACGGGTTCCACACCGATCTTGACACCGAGGTCGCGCCGAAGGGCCTCGACGAGGACACCGTCCGGTTCATCTCGGCCCGCAAGGACGAACCGGGTTGGCTGCTCGAGTGGCGCCTGTCTGCCTATCGGCACTTCGTCACCCTGGACGAGCCGCGGTGGCCACGGCTCGACATCGCGTCGATCGACTATCAGGACATGCACTACTGGGCAGCTCCCAAGGAGAAGGGACCGGTACCCGAGAGCCTCGACGACATCGATCCCGAGGTGCGGGCCATGTTCGACAAGTTGGGCATCTCGCTCCAGGAGCAGGAGCGACTGTCGGGGGTCGCCGTCGACGCAATCGTCGACTCCGTGTCGGTGGCGACCACCTTCAAGGCGCGCCTCGCCGAGGTCGGAGTGATCTTCTGCTCGTTCTCCGACGCTGTGCGCGAGCACCCCGACCTCGTCCGGGCCCACCTCGGGTCGGTAGTCGGCCCCCGCGACAACTTCTTCGCCGCGCTCAACGCGGCGGTGTTCTCCGACGGGTCCTTCTGCTACGTGCCTGCCGGGGTGCAGTGCCCGATGGAGCTCTCCACCTACTTCCGCATCAATACCGCAGACACCGGCCAGTTCGAACGCACCCTCATCGTCGCCGAGGAAGGCGCCACGGTGAGTTACCTCGAGGGCTGCACCGCCCCGATGCGCGACGAGAACCAGTTGCACGCCGCCGTGGTGGAGCTGGTGGCGCTGACCGATGCCCGGATCAAGTACTCGACGGTGCAGAACTGGTATCCCGGCGATGCCGAAGGACGGGGGGGTATCTACAACTTCGTCACCAAGCGCGGCCGCTGCCAGGGTGCCCGCTCAAGGATCTCCTGGACCCAGGTCGAGACCGGCTCGGCCATCACTTGGAAGTACCCGAGCGTGATCCTCCAGGGCGACGACTCGGTCGGCGAGTTCTACTCAGTCGCAGTCACCAACAACCACCAGCAGGCCGACACCGGCACGAAGATGATCCACATCGGGCGCAACACCTCTAGCACCATCCTTTCCAAGGGGATCTCGGCCGGGAAGGCCCAGAACACCTACCGGGGCCTAGTCAAGGTGCTGCGGTCGGCGACCGGCGCCCGCAACCACACGCGCTGCGACTCGCTGCTCATCGGGCCCGAGTGCGGGGCGCACACGTTCCCCTACATCGAGGTCAAGAACGACACGGCCCAGGTCGAGCACGAGGCGTCGACCTCGCGGATCGGCGAGGACCAGCTGTTCTACTGCCGCCAACGCGGCATCGACGAGGAGGAGGCCACCTCGATGATCGTCAACGGGTTCTGCCGCGAGGTGTTCGACCAGCTCCCCATGGAGTTCGCGGTCGAAGCCCAAGCCCTCATGCGGGTCAGCCTCGAAGGAAGTGTCGGCTGATGCTGCACATCGCCGACCTCACCGCATCCATCGACGGACACCAGATCCTCAAGGGCCTGAACCTCGACATCGGGCCTGGTGAGGTCCACGCCATCATGGGCCCCAACGGGGCGGGCAAGAGCACCCTGTCCGCGGTACTCGCCGGTCGCGAGGGCTACGAGGTCAGCGGAACAGTCACCTTCAAAGGCGCCGACCTGCTCCGCCTCACGCCCGAAGCGCGCGCCGCCGCCGGCCTCTTCCTTGCTTTCCAGTACCCCACGGAGATACCCGGAGTCGGCAACATGTACTTCTTGCGCACCGCGGTCAACGCGGTACGAGAGGCCCGGGGGGAGCCCACTGTCGATGCCCGTACCTTCCTCGACGACGCACGCGCCCGTATGGCCGAGCTGGAAATGGACCCGGACCTGCTGAACCGAGCCGTCAACGCAGGGTTCTCCGGCGGCGAGAAGAAACGAAACGAGATCCTGCAGATGGCGATGCTGGAGCCGGCCTTCGCCATCCTCGACGAAACCGATTCAGGCCTCGACATCGACGCCCTGCGCGCCGTCGCCGATGGCATCGAGCGGCTCCGGTGCCCAGCCCGGTCTCTGTTGGTCATCACCCACTATCCACGGCTGCTCGAACACGTCCACCCCGACGTGGTTCACGTCCTGCGCGACGGTCGCATCATCCGCTCCGGCGGCCCCGAACTGGCCCACGAACTCGAACAAGACGGTTACGGCCCAGCTCAACCCGTCACAGCGAGCCAGCCGTGACCGGCGTCGCGCTCGACGCGCTCGCCACCCCCGATCGGCTCAATCAGCATGAGCCGTCGTGGCGCCGCGAGGCCCGATTGGCGGCCATCGACTGGTTGGCAACCCACTCCATGCCCACTCGCCAAGACGAGTCCTGGCGCTACACGCCTGCCGACCAACTGGTCGACCTGCTCGGCGTCGCCGTGCATCCCCGCACGAGCTTCGGCCTCGCACCCGGGCAAGTCGACCTCTTGGCCGGCGGCCACGGTGGCCCCCGGCTGGTTTTCGTCAACGGGATGTTCGCGCCCGGCGCGTCCCACCTTCCTGATGCGTCCGGAGTGACCGCTCGGCCTTTGAGCGAGGTCGATCGCACAACTGCACCGGGGCCCGTGGTGGAGACCGATCGACTCGATGGGTTCGTCGCCCTCAACTATCTCGCCGGAGACGACGGCGCCGTCATCACGGTCACAGCCGACGCCCCGCCGTTCGCGCCGATCCACATCGTTCACGTCGCCGCGCCAGATCTCGACACCTGCCTCATCACTCACCCGAGTGCCGTCGTGCGAATCGAGCCGGGGGCGACCGCGACGATCATCGAGTCCTACGTGGGTTTCAGCGGTGGCGCGTTGACCAACGCGGCAACGGCGATCGACGTGCACGACGCCGCAAACCTGTCCTACCACCGCGTCCAGGCCGAGGCTCCCCACACCTCCCACATCGGTCACGTTCGCATCCGTGCCGGTCACGACACCACCGTGAAGTGCACCTCGTTCAGCGTCGGCGGACTCATTTCGCGGGTCGCGTTCGATATCAGTCTTGTCGGCGACCGCTCCCAGCTCGTCGTCGACGGGCTGTATGTGCCCGCCGACGACGACCGCCATGACCATGTGGTCGCTGTCGAACACGCCGGTTCTCACACCCGTAGTAGCCAGCGCTTCAAAGGGGTGATCGACGACAGGGCCCGCGGGTCGTTTACCGGCCGAGTCATCGTGCAGCCGGGCACTATCGACACGGTGGCGGATCAGACCGACCACAGCCTCTTGCTCACCGCGGCCGCCGAATCCGATACCCGACCTTGGCTGGAGATTCTCGCCGACGATGTCCGGTGTACCCACGGCGCCACCGTCGGCAGCCTCCATGACGAGGCCCTGTTCTACCTGCGCACCCGGGGTATCCCTGAAGCGGAGGCCCGCCGGGTGCTCATCGAAGGGTTCATCAGCGAGATCATCGACGCCGTGCCCATCGAAACGTTGCGTGACCACCTCACGAGCCGCATTCGGGCCAAGCAACGGCGAGCCAAGGGCCAGCGATGACGACATCCGCCACCGAGACCGACGCCATTGCCCTTCTGCGGGATTGCTCGGCCACGACGGTTCCCCATGGCGAACTCGTCGCCCTGTCCGCAGGCGGCGTGGTGTATCTCGTCCAACGCAAAGGCGGCAGCATCACCGTGCGTACCGAGCTCGGGACCCTGCTGCGCATCGACGCCGATGACGCCGATGTCCTTGGGCTCGTGCCGTCGGAACGCAACGTCACCCTCTCGACCGCCGGCCCGTTCGACATGGGCCAGGTCACTGCAGCGCTCAGCACCGTATACGACCCCGAGATCCCCGTCTCCATAGTCGACCTCGGCCTCGTCTACCGGTGCGAGGAGATCATCGACGACGACGGATCCCGGTGCATAGAGATCGACATGTCTATGACTGCGCCCGGGTGCGGGATGGGTGACGTGCTGTGCGCCGACGCCCATCGGGTAGTGGATCGGATACCCACCGTCGACCGCGTCAAGGTCAATCTCGTGTTTGACCCGCCCTGGGGAATCGATCGCATCAGCGACGCCGCACGGCTCGAACTCGGGCTGCTCTGAGCACCCGGGCGTCGCCCGATATGACCTAACTGGTTCCCTGGCGGACCGGGGCCAAGCGGACCTCCTTTCTGGCGTCAACACCTCCCAATCGGCAGCGTTCCAGTCACCAGGGAGGGAGTTCGGAAGGAGTCGGGGGTTCGCACCGTCGCTCGCGACGTGGCGCCAGAACGTCGATGCGAAGCTGATCGCTCCTCTCGGGTACGAGGATCGAGGTGGTGTCATTGTTCGGGTCGGCGGTCGTCGGGGGCGATCGGGACGGTGACCCCGTAGTGCAGCCCGACGAGGCGGACCCCCAGGCAAACGATGGCTCCGGCCACCGCGAAGGCGGGGTTGTCGCTTCCCGCGTTGTGCGCGATGGCAACGACGGCCGCCCCGCCAAGAGCGGGGATGGCGTAGAGCTCGCTGCGAAGCACGGTCGGAACCTCTCGTAGCAACACGTCGCGCAGCATGCCGCCACCGATGCCGGTGATGGCGCCCAGGATGGTTGCCTGCGGCGCTCCCAGGCCGAAGGCCAGTGCCTTGCTGGCGCCGGTGACGCAGAAGAGGGAGAGCCCGATGGCGTCGAAGACGAGCACCGCGCGCTTGAGGCGCTCGACGATCCTGTGGGCGAAGAAGCAGACGACTCCCGCCGTGCCGACGGCAGCCAGGTAGCGGCCGTCGCGGAACGTCGCGGGTGGCACGCCGATGAGCAGGTCGCGCGTGATTCCCCCGGCCAACCCCACCACAGCTGCGAGCACAACCACCCCGAAGAGATCGAGCTTGGCGCGCACCGCAGCCAGCCCACCGCTGAGCCCGAACACGAACGTTGCCGCGAGGTTGAGCGTCAGGATGAGCGTGGGATCGAATGCGTGTTTGAGGTCCACTACCCACGCCCGACCAGCGGTCCGGCGGCCAACCGCGGTAGACCGTCGGTGAGCGAGGCCACACGCCGTTCACGGAGGAGGGTCACCGGACATGAAGGCTAATCGAGCCCTCGGTGGGCTCACCCTCGTCGCCGGGCAACTGGAGGCCCTGTACCGCGACCTGCACGAGCACCCAGAGCTATCGATGAGCGAGCACCGCACGGCCGCGGTCGCCAGCGACTGGCTGCACCGCGCCAGTTACGAGGTCACGACCGGTGTCGGGGGTACTGGTGTCGTCGGCTTGCTGCGCTCGGGCGACGGCCCGACCGTCATGTTGCGTGCCGACATGGACGCCCTACCGGTGAAGGAGGCCAGCGGTCTCGACTACGCCAGCGTGGCCACTGCGGTCGATCCTGGTGGTATCGAAGTTCCTGTGATGCACGCCTGTGGCCACGACATGCACGTCACCTGGCTCCTCGGGGCCGCCACGCTGCTCGCCCAAGCCGCTGAGACGTGGCAGGGGACGCTCCTGGTCGTGTTCCAACCGGCGGAGGAGACAGCTCAGGGCGCCCAGGCCATGATCGATGACGGGCTGTTCGAGCGGTTCCCGAAGCCGACGATCATCCTCGGTCAGCACGTCATGCCGTCCCCAGCCGGGCTGATCACCTACCGGCCGGGCGCCACGCAGGCGGCCGCTGACAGCCTCGAGGTCCGCCTCTTCGGGCGGGGCGCTCACGGGTCCATGCCAGAGGCCAGTGTCGACCCGATCGTCATGGCCGCCGCGACGGTCATGCGACTGCAAACGATCGTGTCCCGTGAGGTCGCCCCCGCGCAAGCGGCCGTCGTAACGATCGGCGCCCTGCAAGCGGGCACGAAGGACAACGTGATCCCCGACGATGCCGTCCTCAAGCTCAACATCCGAACCTTCGATCCAAATGTCCGTCGGCGAGTGCTCGACGCCATCGAACGCATCGTCAAGGCCGAGGCCGTCGCGTCCGGCGCCCCACAGCCACCGACAATCACCACGACCGAGCACTACCCCCTCACCGTCAACGACCCCGACGCGACCGAACAAGTGGCGGCTGCTCTGCGCCGGCAGTTCGGCGACGACAGAGTCGTTGAGCTCGACAACCCCATTGCTGCGAGCGAGGACTTCGGATCGTTCGGAACCGAGTGGGGCGTGCCGTCGGTGTTCTGGTACGTGGGCGGCATCGACCCCGACGCATACCGGGCAGCCGAGCAGGCCGGCCGCGTCGCGGACGACATCCCCACGAACCACAACCCGCGCTTCGCTCCGGTGCTGCACCCCACGATCGACACCGGAGTAGAGGCGCTCATCTGCACTGCCCTCGATCATCTCACCGAGCACGCCGATCAGGCGCCGGGGCCAACAGCATCGGCGTGACCGGCTCGCGTGACGGCGGGTGCGTGATGTGCGGGCCGACTCAGCGTGGCCCGTGAGCCGGGCCTCGCGCCCCGATCCCGACCGCGGGACCGAGGCGATCGGAGAACTTGGTGACGAGGGGGCCGATCACGGCGGTGATGAGCACGTACGCCGCGGCGGTGGCGCCGAGCTCGGGGCCGTCGGCTGTGGTGGCGCCGAGTGCGGCGATGACGATGGAGAACTCGCCTCGGGCGATGAGCACGGTGCCGGCCCGTAGCCGGCCCGGGGCGGCGGCCAGGGGGCGGGCGGCCCACCAGCCGGACAGGACCTTCCCCGCGATCCCGATCGCGGCCAGGGCGGCGGCGGGAGCCAGCACGTGGACGAGGTCGGCCGGGTCAACCGAGAACGAGAAGAAGAGGAAGAACGTCGCCGCGAACAGGTCGCGGAGCGGACCGACGATCGTCGAGGCACGTTCCTGTACGGGGCCGGAGAGCGCGAGCCCGATGAGGAACGCGCCGATGGCGGCCGACACCTGTACGCGCTCGGCCAGGCCGCCGACGAGGAGGGTGAGTCCGAACACGGCGAGCAGGAGCGCTTCGTCCGATGCCGGGGAGAGCAGGCGGCTCAGGTGGTGGCCCCAGCGGAGGGCAACCGTCAGGATCATGGTCACGGCCACGAGCGCGATGGCGATGGTCGTCGTCGTGTCGGCTGCCCCCTTGCCGGCCACGACGGCCCCGACGATGGGCAGGTAGACGGCCATGGCGAGGTCTTCGATGACGAGCAGGTTGAGGACCGCCGGCGTCTCCCGGTTGCCGAGGCGGTCGAGGTCCGAGAGGGCCTTGGAAACGACGCCGGACGAGCTCACCCAGCACACACCGCCGAGGAGCAGAGCAGCAGGAGCCTTCCAACCGAGTACGAGACCGCCGATGAAGCCGGGGGTGAAGTTCGCGACCGCATCGATGACGCCGGACGTGATCCCAGTGCGCAGGCCCTGTCGGAGTTCATCGCCGCTGTACTCGAGCCCGAGGGTCAGGAGCAGGAGCAGGACACCGATCTGCCCGGCGAGGTGGATGAAGTCAGCGCTGACATCTAGCGGAGCGATGCCGCCCTTCCCGACCGCCAACCCGGCGAGCAGATAGAGGGGAATCGCGGTGATGCCGAGTCGCGCCGCCAGGCGGGCCAGCACCGACAGAACGACGGCGACGGCGCCGATCTCGATGAACGCCAGCGAAGCATCGCCATTGGTAGCGGCGATGACCATGCTCACGCCTCGAGTAAGTCGCGCAGCCGGCGCAGCCCGTCGGGCGTGCCGACGGCGACCACCACATCATCGGCGCTGAGCACCTCCTCGGGACCGGGCGCCGGGATCGTCTCATCACCGCGGATCACTGCGACCACCGAGGTCCCGGTCCGGGTGCGGAACGCGCCATGGCCGATGGTCGCCCCGGCATGAGCGGAGGTGGCCCGGATCGGGATCCAGTCGAGGGCGATCCCTGCGAGTCGTTGGACACCGGCGGCGGCCTCGGACAACGCGGCACCGCCAAGCAGGTCCGCGAGGCTGCGGCTGTCATCGAGGTTGAGGTGGAGCACGGTCGTGCAGGCGTCCGGGTCGGCCCGGTCGTACACGGCGAGCTCCCTACGTCCCGTGCGGTGGGTGAGCACCACCACGCGTTCGCCGGCACCAGTCGAAAACTCGTGTCGCACACCAACTCCGGGAAGCTGCGTCTCAGTAACCTCGGCCATCTGGCCCTCGCTTTCGTGATTTCACAGGTCCGACTTCGCTGCCGGACGGTCGCATCGAGCGCAGAGCACACGATCGGCGACCGAGTGCTCCCGTCAGTGGTGGCCGGCGCTCATGACGTCTGTCCCGCGCTCAAGAGCACGAGGCAGATGGCCGCGACGGCACCGTCCGGCGAGGTGTCGAGGACGGCAGGATCGCCACCGGTGGGGAAGATCTCGTCGCTGCCGTTGGTCGTGTCGCGGCCCGGTCGCTCGGCGTAGGGCATGAGCGAGAGGACGTGCTCGCTGACCTCGTCAGGGAAGTAGAGCTGGCTGGTGAACATGATCTCGTCGACGTGGACCATGACGTGGATGTGCACCGTTCGACCGGGGTACCAGCCGGGGTAGATGGTGCGGAACTCCACCATGCCGGCCGCGTCGGACTTCTGGCGGCCACGAAGGAAGCTTTGATCGGCCACGTACTGCACGCCTGGGGCGCCCTCGGCGGTGACCCCACCTGAAGAATTCGGCGGCGGGAACCCCGAGTAGCGGCCCAGAGCGTCACACTGCCAGATCTCCACCGTCGCGTTCTTCAGCGGCATGTCGTCATCCGTTGCGAGGCGGATGCCCAGCTGCAACGCGACGCCCTCGCGGTCTTCGACAACGTCGCGCCGGAACGGTTGCGCACCCCGGTGGTACGGGCCCTCGTCCTGCTCGGCCCACACCTGTCGCACCGCGCACGTCGCCAACGTTCTCGCCAGCGCTCGGCTCACTTGTTCTGCATCGGTCATCTGCTCGGCGACTCCTCGAGGCGAACCGCCACGGGTTCCGCAGGGCTGTGAGCGCCCCGGTCAGTTGGACGTGGCTTGCGGATGCACATGTCGACGTCGACTCCGTCGCGAGGAGGTTGCCATAGTTCCCCGGGCCCCGGTGCGAGACATAGGTGACACCGACGGTCGTGGAGGACAACCCGTACCTGACGGCTCACGTCGGGCTGCTCGGTGGCTCGAGTACGTTGACGCCGTGGCGACGGACATCCTCGTCGGTGTCGACGGTTCAGCGAATTCCATTGCGGCACTCCGGTGGGCCACCGAAGAAGCCGCACTACGGGGCGTGCGAGTGCGGGTCGTCCTGTGCTGGTCATTTCTCGGTATCACTGCCTCCAAGCAAAAGGTCGGAACGACGGAGGCGGACGCACTCGCCACACTCGAGGACGCGGCGTCGATGATCGCGGAGAGTCAACGCGAACGGATCGACCTGGTCCCCGTGAACGACCTTCCAGTGCCAGGGCTCCTCGGCCAGGCCGCGAGCGCTGCCTTGGTCGTCGTTGGCAGCCGTGGGATCGGTGGCGTCAAAGGCCTGGTCCTTGGTTCAGTGAGCCGGACGATCGTGGAGCGGTCGCCGGTGCCGGTCGTCGTCGTTCCGTCAGACGACTGATCGTTCACCTCCGCCTCGGAGCGGCCTCTGCCGATCGCTTCGCAGAACTGGACCTTCAGCCCGCGTCTCGATCCTCAGGAGGACGACTCAGCGCGGTCAGCATCGCCGCGGTCTCAGGTTCGATGTCCGCTCCGTAGGCCGACACGATGACCCCCTTGCGGGCCCACTCAGCACAGTGCACGCCCAGCACGATGGCTGAATCACCGGGGTCGCTTGGGCCTTCGAACCGGAACGTGTAGTCGACAGTCGCCGTGTCCGCCGGATGAGTCCTGTGGCCACGAGTGTCAAGGATCCCGTCCGGGCAAAGCTGGTAGTCGTCGACGTAGCCTTGCGACGCCAGGAACGCGACCGCCTCAGTGACTGTCTCCGGGTACATCGTGACCTCGATCGGGACGTCGGTGCGGCGCCCCGCACCATCCGCGATGTTAGGGGTGAACGGCACACGGGGTCGAGTGACCGTCGGCTCGTGGTACCGACTCATCAGGCAAAGGGACCGCAGCGTGAAGTCTGAGATCAGATTCCACCCTCAGCCCCACCGGCAGCCTGAGCCGACATGCGACGGCTCGCGCCTCGGCCGGACTTGTGAACCGATACGCCTCCCGCGCGTCCGCCGTGATGTTTCCCTCGAGATCGCGCAGCCAGCCGTGCCCGGCCGCCTTCAGTCGCCAGACCGTCCTCCGCCCCATAGACGGACCCACGGGCCGATCGTGACGCGGCTTCACGGAAAACTCGAGGGGCGCGGTGCCCGACCGTGCGGTCGTATCTCGACACCGCTCGCGACCAAGTGGGCGCGGATGGCTTCGAACGAACCCGCGCCGGCACGAACCAGACCGTTGATCGACTGGCCACGGTTGTACGCCGCGACAATCGCCTCAGCCGACCACCCGCCGGCCTGAGCTCGTCTCTGCTCGGCCCACGCTTCGACGTCAGCGAGGGCCCACGTCGGGCGACCATCGACGACCCAGCGGGGCTCGATGAACTCGCCGCGACGACGCCAACCGTCGACAGTGCGGGCCGACACGCCCAGGTGCTCGACGATCTCCGCTCGACCTACCGGTGTCAGCTCACCGCTCCCGCTGGTACTCACAACTCACCTATAGGCTCATAGCCCCACCCCGGGACAGAGTACGGCACTGCTCTAGAGTCGCTTTCGGTGCGGCGGCGAAGGTTGATTGGCGTGGTAACGGCGATCGCTCTAGCTCTGTTGGCCTGCGCGGCTGGAAGCAGCTCGACCGGGACGAAAGCCGACGCGTCGATCGCCACCGGGTTCTGCCACCGATACCTCGACGGTTACAAGCGCTTCAAGGAGCAGCGCTACTCGATCGACGCTAACCCCGACCACCGCCAGGCCCTCATCACAATTCGCCAAGCCCAGGAAGCCACACACGGCAGCCTGCTCGCGTTCCCTGCCCCGCGGCGGTGCGCTCCGACGTGGTCGCCATCCACGCCTACTGGCGAGACCTAGCGCAGCAGGGGGCAGTAGCGCCGGACCACGCGGCAGAGCTGCGGATCTACCGCTTGAGCGATCACCTCCGCCGGTGGCTCCGGTCCAACTGCGGCACCGATGGGGTGAGCTGACCAACCCCCCGCCGGCCGGTGTCCGCGACGCACCGACCGAACCGTGCCGCCAACAGAGCACCTCGGTGCCGACCCGAATAAGTCGGCCAAGCCGCTAGGGATCTCCCACATACGGCGTCTGCTCCGCCACCCCCTACTACATGGGCATCGTCCGCTACCGGGGCGTCCTCTAACCCCGGAAAGCACGAACCGCTCGTCACCCCGAAGCATGGCAGAAGGTCCACGAGGGGGATCGTGCAGCAGTCCCGTCTTCGATGGGGTGGCACCGCTTGCGCCACTCGACTGCTCGCTACCGCACGGCCGTCGCAAGCGTTGAACGAGGACCGACCGGCGGATGATGTGTCCGCGTGGTGGTTGAAAGGCCGAGGTCAGAGCGTTGCTGCTAACAGCCTGCTCACGTCGCTGCTACGGCGGGTACAGGGCTCGGGTGGTCCAGCTCGTCAGTTCGAGAATGCGTTCGGGTCCCAATCGAAGGCTGGCGGTTCGAGCAGACGTCCGTCTGCGTCGGTCTGCGCTCGGGCGAGCCAGAGGAGCTCGGTCGCGTCTAGCTCCGTGGATCCGATCGCGCGCTGGACCGTCTGGGGATTTTGCGTCCGCACCATCCAGCGCAGCATGTCGTTCCAGCTGTAGGGCGCCACGACGCTGTCGATGGCGTCCGCCAGTTTTCGTTCGGCGCCGAGCTGATCGAACTCATCGAGGAACTCCGGGTCGGGGGGACGGGCTCGATCGGGGTCGGCGACGTACACCCGCGAAGCCGGCCGGTGCCGTCGGTCTCGATGACAGCGAGGCGGGACCTGGTCAGATTGCTCCCGGTCATTGGATCGAGAGTGCCTCAACGTCGACCGAGGTGGCTACCGAATTCTTGGTGGCGGCACTGCCCGGTGCGTCAGCTCACGGAGAGGTTCTCGAGCTGCCAGCTGTCGTCGGCCCCGCTGACGGTGCAGGTGTAGTTCGTTCGGAGTTCGGCGCCGTAGCTGTTTTGGGCGTCGACTCTGGCGACGATGGTCCAGGTCCCGGCGATGTCGTGGATGTACCTGACCTGGACTCCTCGATCGGACGGACTCGGGCCCTGCCACACCTACTCCGGACGAGACGCCACCACCGTGTTCGCTCTGGCCCAAAATGCCGAGGCCGGCGACCTGTGGGACATCGAAGGTGGTCAATCCCACGTGTTGGAGTTCCGCCCCCTCCTCCCGAACGAGCGCCCTTCCTGTCCTCAGGGCGCCGACGGATAGGCCGGCTGGCTAGCAGCGCGTCCGCCCTCGACGTTGACACGAGCGAGGCCGTTAGAGCGTCCACCGGCCAGAGCTGAGACAATCCTGCTCGGACAAGGGGAGATCGGCCATGACGACGGGAACGGTTCGGTGTCGCTCGCGGATGGGTGCGGCGATGGTGGCGACGGCGGTGATCGGCTGCGTGCTGTTCCTCGCGCCCCCGCAGGGGCAGGCGGAGACCCTGACCCACCCCGCGCCGATTGTGACCTCGGTCGACCCGACATCGGGGTACCTCGGCCAAGACGTGGTGGTCCACGGGTCGAACTTCTTCACGGGATACACGGGGGTCGTCTTCGACAACCTGCTGGCCCCGATCTTCCCGCAGACCATCAACGACGCCGGCACCACCATCACGTTCCCGGTGCCCGACATCGGAGTCGGTCCGCACACCCTGTTCGTCACGACGGACGGCCAGGCCTCACCGCGCTTCGATTTCACCGTGCTGCCGCAGCCGCCGGCGCCGCCCCACATCGACGCGATCGTCCCCACGGCTGGTACCCGCGGCGACTCGATCACCATCTTTGGCTCCCACTTCACCGGCGGTTCGGTCCACCTGGGCGGCCAGACCCTCGACGTGGCGGTCTCGTCGGACACGTACCTCCTGACCGGGGTCCCGCTCGTCGCCCCGTTCGGTCCGACCACCCTCACGGTCGTCTCCCCGGATGGCACGAGCAACGCGGTGCCGTTCACGGTCACCTACCCGGCCACGCTCACTAGCTCGTCACCCACGGCCACGACGGCGGGAAGCGTCGTTGACGTCCTGGGCTCGGGGTTCGTGCCAGGGGGAACGACGTTCGACCTCGGCGGCACCAGCATCCCCGCCGGCGCGGTGACGGTGAACCTGGCCGGCACCATCGCCACCTTCACCGTGCCGTTCAAGGCGCTGCCCGCCGCGGCTTCGCTGACCGCGCAGGTGGACGGGGCCGAAGACGGCGTTAGCAACGCGATCCCGTTCACGGTGATGGCCCCGAGCGCGCCGGTCGTGGTCGGTTCGTTCGTCTTCGACGGCGGAGGGACCAACCCGGTCCTGAGCGGGGCCCCGGATCGTTCGACGGTCGACGTGGCCGGCCGGTCCGACGCGTCGGTCGACCTCGGCGGCGGGACCTTCACCGCCCACCTCGCCCTGCCGGCCGACCCGATCATCGTGGTGCCCGGCAACTGGGTCTCGGGAGTGCTGCTGGGCCAGACCGGGGGCGGCACCGGCACGATTGACCCGGCCACCGGGATGGTCCACTACCACGCCGAGATGACGCTATCGCTGGCAGACACGACGCAGTTCCCGTATCCGTACCCGTACACGATGGCGCTCGACTTCGTCGGCGGTTACGACGCCGAGACCCACACCGTGACCGTCACCGCTCCGCTGGTGGTACCTGCGTTCCCCAACTGTGCGCCCGCGGTGTTCTGCCCGTTCCCCGGGTGGGCTACCGGCTTCGACGAGGCCTTCTACAGCACGATCGGCCACGCCACGCTGACCTTCACCAACGTCTCGGTGGTCGGCGGGACGACCACCACGACCACCGTCCCCACGGGCCCGCCAGCCACCGGCTCACCCATCCCCACCGTGCCCGCCACGTCGACCACGACCACCACGACCGAAGGCTCGACGACCACCACGGTCGCCCCGACGGAGGCGCCGGTGCTCGACTCGCTCTCGCCCACCTCCGGCCCGGCCGGCACCGAGATCACGCTGACCGGGTCGACCCTCGAGGGCGCCGAGCTGCACGTCGGTGACGAGGTCGTCCCGCTCGCCCTCGACACGCGGATCTCCACCACGGGTCACGCCACCGTCCCGGCCGACCTCACCCCCGGGCCGGCCACCGTCTTCCTGGCGAACAGCATCGGCGAGAGCGCCCACGAGACGTTCACCGTCACCCCACCCGACGCCGCTGTTGTCACCACCGAGACCATCACCCCCGGCGGCATCCCCGACCTAGTGGTGCACCTACCGAACAACGCCGCCGGTGGCTCGAGCTCCGGTTCCGGCAGTGGCAGCGGCCTGGCCCGCACCGGCATCAACGCCGGCGCCTTAGCCGCCCTCGGAGCCATCGTCCTCCTCACCGGTCTGGCACTGACCGCCACCAGCCGCCGCCGCGCCCGCCTGTCCTAATCGCACCAGCCGCCGCCAGGGAAGCATCCACGGATTGGCGACTCTCGAGCTGGGCCAGCAGTACTGCGCCGGCCGCACGATCGCAGCGCTGTCCCCCAGGGTCGAGCGGACAAGGTCGGTGTCCGCCGGAGCCGCATCGAATACCAGCACCTGACGGATGTCGGCCCTCGGATCGGGCCACGTCCCGGCGAACCGCGAGCCCAACACCAACTCAAGGGCGGCGGCGACCTTGCCCTCCCCGCTTGGGGTGCCTGAAGGGCTGGTTCGCTCGCTCACCTGGGATCGCGGCAAGGAGCTGTCGGCTCACGTGTAGTTCACGATCGATACCGGCATCTCAGTGTTCTTTCGCTGACCCGCACTCGCCCTGGGCAGCGGGGCACGAACGAGAACACAATCGGTCTCCTGCGCCAGTACTTCCCGAAAGGAACCGACCTCTCCCGCTGGGGTCTCGAAGACATCCTGGCCGTCCAGGACGCGCTCAACACTACGAACGAGAACACCGCCCCATTGCCGCTGCGGCATGATCACCAAACCAACCCCGTCCGGAGAACCGCGGGAAGGTCACTGTTGCATGTGGCGTCCGACCGGATTAGGAGCCTTCGGTCGTGGCCGTCGTGGCCGTCGTGGACAAGGGTGGCGTTGGGCGGTAGGCGATGAGGCCGGAGCTGGAGGGGACCCAGAGGGTGCCTTTGGCGACGATGGGGCGGCGGTAGCCGTCGGGGGCTGACCACAGCGGCGGGCACACGGTCGGGGTGCCCGAGCAGCCGAGGTTCCCGGCGGCGTCGTAGGCGGCGACACCGGAGTCCTTGGTGACGTAGACCACCCCGTTGGCGACGACGCTGTAGGACCTGTAAGCGGTTTGGTCGGAGCCTCTCCACAGCGGGTTGCACACCTTCGGGGTGCCGTCGCAGCCGACGACGCCTGCCGCATCGAACGCCTCGACGTCTCCGGAGCCGGTGACGAACATGCGCCCGCCGGCGAAGGAGCTGATGCTGATCGCTTCCTGGGCCGGGGTGCGCCACAGGGGTTGGCAGTCCGCCGGGGATGCGGTGCAGGTGGCGATGGTCGCGGCGTCGTAGGCGAGGATGCCGCCGAGGGTTGGGACGTACAGCACGCCGCCTACGACGGCTGGCGAGGCTCCGCTGTAGGGAAGTGGGATGATCGACACTGGCGTGCAGACCATCGGGATGCCGGTCGAGCAGCCGGTCGCGTCGACGTCGAACACGGAGATCTGCGGAAGATAGCCGCCCACCGTCGGACCCTGGTCGACGACGTAGACCTTCCCGCCCGACACTGTCGCGGTGACGAAGCTCGACTGCTCGTCGGCCGGCCCGATCCAGATGGGTTGGCAGGTCCTTGGGGTGCCCGAGCAGCCGATGACACCGGCGGCGTCGTAGGCCAACACGGTGCCGGGCCCACCGGTCACGTAGATGCGGTCGCCCGCGACCTGGATCGACCCCTGCGCCCGGTTGGTGGCGGTCCATACCGGCACGCAGGTCTTCGGTGTGCCACCGCAGCCGGTGATGCCCGCTGCGTCGTAGGCCGCGATGACGTCGTCGGCTCCCACGACGACGAAACCGTGGGTGATGGCCGGGGTCACGGTGTCGGGGCCTGGACCGTCCCCGGTCCAGAGGGGCACGCACGTCTTCGGCGTCCCGCTACAGCCCTCAACGCCCGTCGCGTCGTAAGCAGCGAGGGCCCCACCCTTCGAGATGTAGACGACGCCCTTGCTGACCACCGGCTGCGGGTACATGTAGCCCGTATCCGGGATCGAGAACGCCGGTGTGAGGGCGGCGACGTTCCCGGTCGAGATCCCGGTGTCGCTGGTGGCGTTGCTGTGCCCGGGATCGTTGCCGAACCCGGTCCAGTCGTAGTTGCACGACGTCACCGCCACGGCGAACACCATGAGGAGCGCAAGCCTTCGGGCCCAGGCGCGCCGCACCATCAACCGAACGTCACTTAGGTGAGAACGGTGTTCGTGCGGGCGTCGATTTGGAGATCACCAGTCAGCGTCGGCCCCAGGACCCGCGAAATGAGGATCCGCTGCCCTCCGCTGCGACGAGGTGCAGTGACAGGTCCGTGCTGGCCCAAGATGAGCCTTGCGACGCCGTTAGCAAGGTTCAGGGTTCCTCCACCTCATCCTGCGCCTGCTGGGACGCGGTGTCCCGCCGTGACGGCATGGCCTCAGCCGGGCCTTTCCGGCCGACCGATTGAGCCGTGGCACGCAACGACCGGACCATAACCCGGCACGAAGTCGTGTGCGGCCAGTTCTGACCTTCAGGCGCGGCGGCTCCGCCGGTGCGATCAGAGCTGCAGCGGGGTCCTGGACCGGCGGATCCTCAATCCGCGTGGTGGTCGAAAGGCCGAGGTCAGAGCGTTGCTGCTAACAGCGTGCTCACGTCATTGCTACGCGGGTACTCGCTCCGGTGGTCCGCTCTTCAGTTCGAGAATGCGTTCGGGTCCCAATCGAAGGCTGGCGGTTCGAGCAGACGTCCGTCGGGGTCAGTCTGTGCACGGGCGAGCCAGAGGAGTTCGATTGCGTCTAGCTGGGTGGATCCGACAGCACGCTGGACGGTTTGGAGGGTTTGGGTCCGCACCATCCAGCGCAGCACGTCGTTCCAGCTGTAGGGGGCGACGACCCTGTCGATGGCATCAGCCAGTTTCCGTTCGGCGCCGAGCTGATCGAATTCGTCGAGGAACCCCGGGTCGGGCGGTCGGGCTCGATCGGGGTCGGCGACGTACACCCCGCGAAGGCGGCCGGTGCCGTCGGTCTCGATGACAGCGAGGCGGGACTTGGTCAGGTTGCTCGCGGTCATTGGATCGACAGTGCCTGATCGTCGACCGAGGCGGCTACCGAATTCTTGACGGCGGCGCTGCCCGGTACGTCAGCTGACGGAGAGGTTCTCGAGCTGCCAGCTGTCGTTGGCCCCGCTGACGGTGCAGGTGTAGTTCGTTCGGAGTTCGGCGCCGTAGCTGTTTTGGGCGTCGACGCTGGCGACGATGGTCCAGGTCCGGGCGATGTCGTGGATGTACCTGACCTGGTCGCCCATCGGGTTCCGCCAGGTCGCTGAGCTGGGCGCCTTGAGGTCTCTGGACACGAAGTCTTTGCAGGCTTCGAAGGCGTCGAATGCCTCTTGGGACACCAGGTCGATGTCGTCACCGGTGAAGCTGGACGCCCCGGTGGGAGGACTGCTCGCGGGTTCGACGGCGGGTGCGGCGGTGGTGGGCGGATTCCAGAGCGGGGCCACGGTGGTGGTGGGCGCAGGGGCGGTGGTGGCGGCAGATGCATCGTCCGGTGGGGAGCTGCCGAGGAGCGGGCCAAGGACCGACCAGCCCGCCAGGAGCAGGGCGACGAGGCCGATCACGGTCCCCAGGCGCGCAAGTTCGACGGCGGCACGGCGCCCGGGCGAATCCTCGTCCCAGTTTGGTTCTCTTTCCGCAGCATCCTGTCTCCTCATGCACAGACCATCGACTGATTCACCAGATTCGTGAATAAATCAGTTGATTGGTGATCGAGGCTGGATGCCGGAGTTTCGGGGCATGGAAAAGTCGATCCACACCCCGGAGCACGAACGGCTGTGCCGATTGCTCAAAGCTCGCCGGGTGTACCTGGGACTCCTGCAGGCCGATGTGTGCGAGCGGCTCGAGGTCAACCGGGGATTCGTCAGCAAGTACGAGACGGGCGAGCGCCGTCTCGACGTGATCGAACTTCGCCAGGTCTGCGAGGCGCTCGACACCAATCTCATCGACTTTCTGTCCGAGTTCGAGGCAGGACGAATCCCGCCGGCCGACGCAGGCCGGGGTTTGAACTGACGCAGTAGGCGCGTTGGCGTGAGCGACCTGGCGCAAGCGTGGGTGACCGGCAGGACTTGGATGCGAACGTCGTCGTCGGCGGGGTAGGAAGCCAGCCAGGGCCTCGTGGTGGTCCGCTGAGGCCCATGCCAGCCTTTAGGCAAAAAGGAACATGTCGCAGGCCCGGGGGGGGTGGCGTGTGGAAGCCGAAATGGCTGGCCGGGTCGGGGCGTCCGGACACTACGTATCCAAGAGGGAGTGATGCCCAGAGTGCACGGCACGGAAGCCCCGGAGCGGGTCCGGCGCACGCTCGGAAACAGCGGCGTCATCGCCGAAGGGCGGCCTCGATGACGTGGGCTGCCGCTTCGGTCATGTTGGGTCGGACGTGCTGGTAGTTGGCCATCGTGAACGCCTCGGACGCATGGCCGAGCATTGCGCTGGCGATTGCTGGGTTCGTTCCCTTTTCGAGCATGAGGGTGGCTACGGCGTGGCGGATGTCGTGGAGTCGGGTGGCCGTGGAGAGGCCCGCTGTGGCTGCGAGTCTGTGGAAGGCGGCTGAGAAGGCGTCGGGGTCGAATGGTCCGCCGTCGCCTCGGTCGCAGACCAGGTCGAGGTCCTGCCATCCGGTACCGAGGCGTAGGCGCCGACGGACCTGGTCGGTTCTCCATGCTTTCAGTGCTTCGACCGCGGTTGGGCCGATGGCGACGTCTCGTCGTGCCCGGTCGGTCTTGAGCGGTGTGAACTCGAGTCGGCTTCCGGCGTCGTCGCGGATTCGTTGGAGTGACTCAGTGACCCGCAGCCGTTGCCCGTCAAGGTCGGCGTCACGCCAACGGAGGCCAAGGACTTCGCTTCGGCGCATGCCGGTATTGACGGCGATCAGGATCGGGGTGTGCCAGACGGTGCCGTGGGCGGTGTCGAGGAGGTCAGCCATCTGAGACGGAGTCGGGACGACCAGGTTGGGGCGCGATACCTTCTCGAGTCGGAGCCCGGTGACCGGGTTGGTGTCGATCAGTTCATCGTCGAGGGCCCGACGGAAGCTGGTGGAGAGCACCGCCCTGGTCTGGGCGATGCTGCGGGGAGAGAGGCCCCGTGCCCGGCAGTGGTCGATCACCATCCCGGCGTGGCGGCGCCGTACCTCGGTGAGGAGCAGGGACCCGATGACCGGTGAGACGTCATCGCGCACGATCTGCGCGTACCGGGTACTGGTCCGGGGTCGCAGCATCGTCACGTGGGGGCTGGCGAGCCATTTGGTCATCCACTCGTCCACCGTGATCTTGGTCGGGTAGGGGTCGGCACCCTGGTCGAGTTGCACGAGGTGGCGGCGCATGGCGAACTCGGCTGCCTTCCGGGTTGGGAACCCGGCCTTCCAGAGCTGGCGACGCCGGGAGCCCCGCTCCCCGAGCGGCGCGTCGCAGCCCACCACCGGGCACGACTTCGGAGTAGCACCATGCGAAAGGTCGGTCCGGTGACCTTCGACGCACGTGACGCAGGGCTGTCGGGGGACATCGACCACATACGTCCAACCCGATCCTCTCGGCAAGACCGAACCTCTCATGGCGGACCTCCTCCCGCGTCGACCACGGGGTCGTCCGCGTGCGCCTCTTCGATTGTGGGCGCCGGATAGTGGCGCCGATCCTCGCTCGACACAAGGCCAGTTTCCGCGGTGACCGCCCCGGCGGGGGGGCGGGAGAGTGACATCCCGAACAGCCGCCTGAGCTCGGCGGTGGGCACATAGATCCGACCGGCGATGCGCACTGATGGGATCTCATTGCGCTTCACGGCCTCATAGGCGGCCGTACGGCAGATATTGAGTGCCGCCGCCACCTGCTCAACGGTGAGCAGCGCAACGTCTTCCGGATAGGGGATCACCGCAGGTCAACCTCGGATTACTTCGGCGTGAACGCTGACCGGGGTCCGGCCATACTCTCTTCTACGCCGCGGGGTACTCGCAGATGCACCCCTCCTCGGCAGCCCCTACTGATGGCGGCTGACTGTCATGGTTTCGACGAAGCAGCCGTGCGAGTCTTCAGGAACTCCCGGAAGTCCTCGGCCTTCACACGCACCGTCCTGTGACCCAGGCGCATCACGGGGAACAGCCCGAGGCGACCCCAGTTGGCCACCGTCGCTCTCGACACACCGAGCTGTTCGGCGATGTCGTCGTAGGTCATCAAGGCCTTCAGTGGTGGGCGCTCGATCCAGGAGTTCAGAGCCTCCAGAGCTGCTTCCCATGCGGGTTTCATATCAAAGGGGTCCATAGAAATTGGACTCTAGGTAACCAATGTGGGGGTAAAGCCAAATGTACGCGATCGCAGCTTCACCTCGAGCGGCTGACAGCGCAGCGACTGCACGTCATGGGCCACCTTGCCAGTCTCCTTGCGCGTGCCGCAGGACGGACCCCAAGCCCCGGCTGCGCCGGGCAGCCACACTCGTGGCCTTGCATCATTACGACAATGTACGGAACCAGCCTGGCGACGGCGAGCAGTTGGCCGAGGGTGATCTTGGCCCCGACGGTAGCGCGGCGTTGGTCCGCCCATCTCCCAGAGCGCCACGGCGTCGAAGATGCCTTCGAGCACGATGGCGTGCTGGGCGCCGTGCATCGTCGGGCTGCTTGGGCGTAGCCCCAGATGGCGTGGCCCGTGTCGAACCACGCCACGGTCGGGGTGTTCACGTACTTGGGCCTGCGGCCCTCCGTGATGGCCCTGCCACCCATGCCGGTGTCTCGGGTGCCGGTGGCGTTCAGCTAGGGCAAGGGTTAGGGCGGTCTCGGGACAAGCCGAGTCGACGGGCCGAGTTGCTAAACCTGGCGCTGGCGCTGGCGCTGGCGCTAGCGCTGGCGCGCCGGGGCGCTAGACAACTTCATGTCAGCATTCGAGTATCTGGGTGACCACGCGGTCCGGCCGCCGAGTCTGCGCAACGGCCCAGAGGATCCCACGTAGGTGAGGCTCGTCTTCGCCGCCTGTGGCGGGACGGATCTATCGATGACCGCGCACTACTAGGCCCCCGCACCAAGCAGAGTCACACCCGCCCAGCATCCAGCGCCCTTGGGACTAACCGCGGTTGCCCAGGAAAAGACCGTTGCCCCCGCATTGCGCCTCTCACCGGTTACCGGCGCGTGAAGCCCCTCTGTACATTCATCCCACCCCTTCCCCTTCCTAAACACCTAGGGGAAACTCCTGTAAAGCGGGCCACGGGATGGTGCGTTTATACGCCACGTGATGTGCGAAGCGCAGCCCCCGAAGCTGAACCCTTGTTCAGATATGAGCTGGCTTCGCAATATCCATCGACCAGCTCTAGGACCGGCCGGTCCCGTACCCTCGCCCGGCCCCACACGGCGGGGACAGGACGGTGTCGCATACCCAAGACTTGAGGGTGTCTCGAGCCTCTCGAGCAGCGGCTCCTCGCTGGGCCGGGGGCAGCGGTATTCATGGGCGCCGTGGGCGCCGGGGTCATACCGAGTTCGGCGTTGCCCGGTTCCGTCTGAAGGATGTCGTTTTGGTGGCGCCGCGTGGCTCGCTGGTGACGTTTGGCCGGCTTCAGCGGGGGACCGCAAGGCGGCGGAGGTGGTAGAGCCGGGAGACGACGTCGCCGCGGCGCAGCAACGCTCCCATCTGCTCCTGCTGCTCCTCGACCCTGTCGACGACCGGGTCGTCGCGGTGTTCGGCCAGCACGCGGTCCTCGGCCGCGTCAGCGGCGTGGTCCCACCAGGCCGGCGCGCCCGCCACGTCGGCGGCGTCGATGCGCTGAACGACCGCCCAGCCGCACGTCGCCAGGAGCTCGGCGGTTTCGGCCAGGGTCGGGAACTCGTTGCCATCGGGTCCCGCCTCGGGCTCGACGTGATCGGCCCGCTCGTACGCGATCAGGCCCAGCCGTCCCCCGTCGACCACCACCCGGTGCAGCTCGCGCAGCAGGTCCGCCTTCGCACCGGTCGTGTCGAGCACCCCGAGGGCCCACGCGGCGTCGAAGCTGGCGGACCGCAACGGGAGACGCTCA